>Ga0224504_10000716_pt1 | contig 14842 bp, 12 predicted proteins | sample SF_Oct11_sed_USG_3_FD_170160 | JGI IMG/M metagenome (GOLD analysis project Ga0224504, IMG submission 170160) | Sediment microbial communities from San Francisco Bay, California, United States - SF_Oct11_sed_USGS_24 | ecosystem: Environmental > Aquatic > Marine > Sediment | place: USA... | reverse complement strand
GGTCGCTTGTGCGCTTCGCCCACGCCATAGCCGACAGCCGTGAAGATCGGCGGGTCCTGAGCGTTTGCGATCGTGCTCAGGAAGCCGGGCGGCGGCAGCGTCACCGGTTCGATCGCCGTCAGGTCGACCGCCTCGCCTCCGTGGGTTAAGAGACCGCCCGGGGGCACCGGAAGGACGATGATCCCGTAGTCGAAATGCAGGTTGAAGGCATTGAGCCCGTGGGGACCGTATTCTTCGGGAAGCACCGGGATGCTGCCGAGGATGTATTGCGCGGGCGACCAGCTCGACGTCGAGATCTCCGGAATATCCCTTTCGATCTGGGCGTCGAACGACACCCCCACGTCGATCAGGGTGCCGTCCGCCAGTCCCGCGAGGTAGAAGGAGACGCAGTGGCCCGCCGTCAGGATGACGACTCTCTGGTCGTCCTTGGCGAGCAGGCTGCCGGAACAGCGGCCGAAGGCGACGCCGTCCACGTCCTCGCCGTCGCGCGGCGCCTGGAACCCCGACAGGCTGACCGTATTCGGGTGGAGACAGCCGATATTGCTCGCGTTGTCGACGCAGTCGGGCTCGCCGAAGGTGATGGCGAACGCGTCCGGAGGTGCGGCCGCGATCAACTACCCGCACAGGACCAATGGCGCCAATCTCTCGAGAGTTCTCATTGAAGCGGTCATCGCAGACTCCTCCCTCATCGCTGGTTCTTCCGGCGTCTCCGCGAGTCCAGGGTTCGGCACCGCGAGAGACGGCTGAAACCCTCGATTGAATCGACCCTTCTTGTCAAGGCTATCTGAGATAGAGGTGTGCAAACAGGCCGAGCGAAGGGGCCCGACCCGCCGGTGCGAGTATGGACGCGCCGTGGCGTGCAGGGACAGGCTCGGTGCCGCGGACCGGCAGGGGTACTGCATTTACATGATTTCGGAACAGTTCAGGGCTGATCTGGGCTACAGTTGGACTGCTTGGCCTTGACGGGACCGATCATGCCTTCAGATGCCTTCTTCCCCGCGACCGGCATGCCGGACAGCGACTGGTGGTCGGCCCTGTGGCCGGATCCCGAGGGCGCGCTTCGGGCGCTCGGGATCGAACTGCACATGACCGTGATCGACCTGTGTTGCGGCGACGGCCACTTCACGGCGCCGCTGGCCCGGTTGGTCGGGGGCCGCGTCTACGGCGTGGACCTGGACCCGGCCATGCTGGACAAGGCCCGCGCCGCGGTCGGGCGCGCCGGCGCCGGGGTACGGAAATGGATCCGCGCCGACGCGATGGACCTGGCCCGGTTGATCCCGGAGAAGGCCGACTTCGTGCTCATCGCCAACACCTTCCACGGCGTGCCGGACCAGACCGGGCTGTCGCGCGGCGCGGCGGCGGTGCTGAAGCCCGGCGGCGCCTTCGCGATCGTGAACTGGCACCCGCTGCCGCGCGAGAAGACCGTGGTGCTGGGCGCACCGCGCGGGCCGAAGACGGAGCTGCGCATGGCGCCGGAGCAGGTCCGGGCCGTCGTCGAACCGGCCGGCTTCGAATGGCAGCGCCTCGTCGAGCTGCCGCCCTACCACTACGGCGCGGTCTTCCACCGTATCGAATCAGACTGAGCCGCGTGTCGGAGCGCCGGGCTAGCGGTAGATCAGGGTCGGCAGCCACATGGAGAGGGCCGGCACGAAGGTGACCAGCACCAGGACGGTGACGAGCGGGATCAGGAAGGGTGCCGTCGCCGCCACGCAGCGCTCGAAGGGAACGCCGGAGACGCGCGACAGCACGTAGAGCACCATGCCGACCGGCGGGGTCAGCAGGCCGATCATCAGGTTGAGCACCATGACCACGCCAAAATGCACGGGGTCGATGCCGATCTTGACCACGACCGGCAGCAGGACCGGCACCAGGATGGTGATCGCGGCGATGGTCTCCATGAAGCAGCCGACGACGATCAGGATCAGGTTGATCATGATCATGATCAGGTAGGGGTTCTCGGTCACCAGGAGGATCAGGGTGGCGAAGTGCTCGGTCACTCGGTTGCTGGTCAGGATCCACGCGAAGATCGAGGCGCCGGCGACGATCAGCAGGATGATCGAGGTGGTCTCGATGGTATCGAAGCTGACCCGGACGAGGCGTCGCCAGGTCAGCGTGCGATAGACGACGACGCCCAGGATCAGCGCATAGACCGAGGCCGCGATCGCCGCCTCGGTCGGCGTGAAGACGCCGAACAGGATGCCGCCGACGATGATGGCCGGCGTCATCAGCGACAGGAAGGCCCGCAGGAAGGCGCGGCCCAGACCGGCCCAGGCGAAGCGGGCGTCGCGCGGATAGTTCCGCCGCCTTGCGTACCAGGCGACCATGATCATCAGTGCGCCGGCCATCATCATGCCGGGGACGAAGCCGGCCGCGAACAGCTGGCCGATCGAGGCCGAGGCCACGACGCCGTAGATCACCATGGGCAGGGAGGGCGGTATGATCGGCCCGATGGTCGAGGAGGCCGCCGTGACCCCGACCGAGAAGTCCGGGTCGTAGCCGGCGTCGCGCATGGCCTTGATCTCGATCGTGCCGAGCCCGCCGGCATCGGCCACCGCGGCCCCGGACATGCCGGCGAAGATCACGCTGGCGCCGACGTTGACGTGGCCCAGGCCGCCGCGCAGCCAGCCGACGCAGGCCTTGGCGAAGTCGAAGATGCGGTTGGTGATGCCGGCGGTGTTCATCAGGTTGCCGGCCAGGATGAAAAAGGGTACGGCCAGGAGCGGGAAGCTGTCGACGCCGTTGACCATTCGATGGACCACGACCAGGTCTGGCACCTGGCCGGACAGCAGCACGTAGATCAGCGACGAGCCGCCGAGCGCGATGGCCACGGGAAAGCCCATGACCAGCATGGCGAAGACCAGGACGAAGAGCAGGACCAGCAGCATGCCCGGAGCGCTCCTCCCTCAGTCCATGATCGCCGGCGGGCCGGGCTCGGTCAGCTCGCTCGTATGCCGGCGCCAGTGACGCCAGGCGACGCCCACGGCATAGACCGTCATCGCGGCGAAGGCCGCGCAGACCACCCAGTAGACGACGCTTTTGGACAGCTCGATCGAGGCCATCTTCTGGTTGGTGCGCAGCGCCAGCTTGGCCGCGATATAGGTGACGGCCACGAAGAACGCGATCCGTCCCAGGTCGACGAAGGTCGACAATCCCCGGCCGATGCGCGCCGGCAGGTAGCGGTAGAAGAACTCGACGTAGATGTGCGTGTTCTTGCGCACCGGAATGATCGCGCCGACGAAGGCGACGCCGATCAGCAGATAGCGCGCGATCTCCTCGGTCCAGCCGAGCGAGTCGTTGAGGACGTAGCGCGTGAAGAACTGCAGGAAGACCACCCCGGCCAGCACCCAGAAGATGGCCAGCGCGGGGGCGTCCGCCCAGCCCACGTCGCCGAGGTCGACCGTCTCGTCGCTCTCGTCGGCGAGGGGGGCCGGCGTCGCCTCGGACGGCCGGCCCCCGTCGCTCTCTCCGCTCACCGGCGGCGCGCCCTAGGCCAAGGTCCGCGTTACTTGATCGCCTGGAGCTTCTCGTAGGTGGCCAGGTCCCACTCGGCGTCGGGTCCGTTGTGGAGCGGCACCACCGCCTTGCGGAAGGCGCTGCGGTCGACCTCGTTGACCGTCACGCCCTGGGCGCGGAACCAGTCGGCCAGCTCGTTCTCGGCCTTGATGATCGCGTCCGTGCAGTTGGCCGCCGCCTCGTGCAGCACGCCGACGACGATCTCCCGGTCCTGGTCCGAGAACTTGTCCCAGGTCGGCCCGCCGACGATGGTCATCAGCGCGTCGGTGATGTGGCCGGTCAGGGTGATGTACTTCTGGACCTCGTAGAACTTCTTGAACTGGATCGTCGGCAGGGGGTTCTCCTGCGCATCGACCACGCCCTGCTGCAAGGCCAGATAGACCTCGGCGAAGGCCATGGGCGTCGGGTTGGCGCCGACGGCCTGCGGGAACATCTTGTAGAGCGGCGCGTTGGGCACCCGGATCTTCAGGTTCTTCATGTCGTCCGGGGTCTTGATCTCCTTGTTGGAGGTAACGTGGCGCTGGCCGTAGTAGGTCAGGGTGATGACGTGGTGGCCGGTCGCCTTCTTGTAGCCCTCGGACATCTCCTTGAAGAGCGCGCCATCGCGGAACTTCGCCCAGTGATCGAAGTCGCGGAACATGAAGGGCGAGCCGCCGATCGAGATCGGCCCGTAGGACCGCCCGGCGAACAGCTGGCCGGTGTAGATGATGTCGAGCGTGCCGAGGGTCAGGCCCTCGTTGATGTCCACCTCCTTGCCGAGCGAGGAGGCCGGAAAGACCTCGACCGCGTAGCGGCCCTCGGTGCGCTTGCCGATCTCGTCCGCGGCCCAGAGGGCCCAGGTGTGATACGGCGAGCTGGTCTCGTAGACATGGGCCCACTTGAGCGTCTCCGCCGCGCGCGCGCCGCCGGCGCCCAGGCCCATTGCGATCACCGCGGCGAGCGCCAAGGCGCCCCGTCGCGTCATTGTTCCAGTCATGGCTCGTCCTTCCCTGTTTCGACCCTGTCCGGCACGGAGGTCCCTCCGAGCCCCGCCGGAAGTTTCGAGGCCGCTGCCGTGGCTTGTCAACGAAAATGGACCCGCTAGTCTGGCGAGCGGTGGCAAACAGGGGGAGGTCGGCTTGTCCACGGATCGGAAAGAGGACGGCGCGCGCGTCGCGCCGGAGGAGCTTGGCCGCTTCGTAGGGGCGGCCGCGCGGGCGGCCGGGGCCGACGAGCCCTCGGCCGAGGCCGTGACGCGGGCGCTGGTCGGCGCCTCGCTGCGCGGGGTCGACAGCCACGGGGTGCGGCTGCTGCCGCACTACGTCAAGGGGCTGAAGGGCGGGCGGATCAACGGCAGTCCGAACATGACCTTCACGCGGCAGGCGCCCGGGGCGGGCAGCCTCGACGCCGACGACGGCCTCGGCCACCTGGCCGGCTACCGGGCGATCGGCCACGGCATCGAGCTGGCCGAAGAGGCCGGCATCGCGGCGGTCGCGGTCGGACGCTCGTCGCACTTCGGCGCCGCCGGCACCTATACCCTGGAGGCCGCCGAAAAAGGTTACCTGGCCATCGCGGTGTGCAACGCCGACGACATCGTGCTGCCCTTCGACGCCGTCGAGCCCTTCTACGGCACCAACCCGATCAGCTTCGCCGCGCCGGCCACCGGCGAGCGGCCGTACCTGATCGACATGGCGACCAGCGCGATCCCCTGGAACCGGGTGCTGCAGTATCGCGCGCTCGGCCGGGATCTGCCGCCGGAGGTCGTGGTCGACGCGGCGGCGGGGGCGACCACCAGCGCCGAGGAGGCCGTCAGCCTGCTGCCCCTGGGCGGCGCGGTCTACGGCTACAAGGGCGCGGCCCTGGCCGGGCTGGCCGAGGTGCTGAGCGCGGCGCTGACCGGCATGGCCTTCAGCTTCGCCATGCCCGGTTTCGCCGGTCCCGACTTCTCGACGCCCCGGGGCCTGGGCCAGTTCTACGTCGTGATCAAGCCGGGCGTCTTTCGGCCCGAGGCCGCCTTCGCCGCGGGCATGGCCGACTACCTCGCACAGCTGCGCGCCCTGCCGGCCAGGGACGGCGCCAAGGTCATGGCCCCCGGCGACCGCGAATGGGCCGTGGAGCGGAAGCGCAGCGCGTCGGGCATCCCGCTCGACGGCCCGACCTGGCAGGCCTTCGCCCGGCACGCCGATGAGCTGGCGGTGCCGGCACTGAAGGCGCTCGGCTGATCGCGGCCGGCCGGCCCTACATCACCGCGCCGATCTGCCAGGGGACGAACTCCTCGTCGCCGAGGCCGAGCGCCTCGCTTTTGGTCGGGCTGCCCGACGCGACCTCGAGGAGGCGTTCGAAGATCCGCGCGCCCAGCGCCTCGATCGCCACGCCCTCGTCCAGCACCACGCCGCAGTTCACGTCCATGTCCTCCGCCATGCGTCGATACATCGGCGTATTGGTCGCCAGCTTGAGCGAGGGCGCGGGCTTGCAGCCGTAGACCGAGCCGCGCCCCGTCGTGAAGCAGACGAGGTTGGCGCCCGAGGCCACCTGCCCGGTGATCGAGCAGGGGTCGTAGCCAGGCGAGTCCATGAACACGAAGCCCTTGGTGTCGATCGGCTCGGCATAGCGGTAGACGCCGCAGAGGTTGGTCGTGCCGCCCTTGGCGGCGGCGCCCAGCGACTTCTCGAGGATCGTCGTCAGGCCGCCGGCCTTGTTGCCCGGCGTCGGGTTGTTGTCCATCTGGCCGCCGTGGCGCGCGGTGTAGTCCTCCCACCAGCGGATGCGCTCGACCAGCTTGTCGGCCACCTCGGGCGAGACCGCGCGGCGGGTCAGCAGGTGCTCGGCGCCGTAGATCTCCGGCGTCTCGGAGAGGATCGCCGTGCCGCCGTGGCGCACCAGCAGGTCGACCGCCGCACCCAGGGCCGGGTTCGCCGTGATGCCGGAATAGCCGTCCGAGCCGCCGCACTGCAGCGCCAGGGTGAGCTCGGCGGCCGGCAGCGGTTGCCGCTCCACCTTGTTCGCCTCCGGCAGCATCTCGCGCAGCATGGCGATGCCGCGCTCGACCGTCTTGCGGGTGCCGCCGGTCTCCTGGATCGTCATGGTCCGGAAGCGCGGGCCGCGCTCGATGCCGTAGGCCTCCAAGAGAAAGTCGATCTGGTTGACCTCGCAGCCGAGGCCGGCCAGCAGCACGCCGCCGAAGTTGGCGTGCCGCGCGAAGCCCCAGAGCGTGCGCTGCAGGTTGGCGTAGCCCTCGCCCGTATCGGCCATGCCGCAGCCGGTGCCGTGCACGCAGGCGACCACGCCGTCAACATTCGGATAGTCGGCCAGCGCCTCGCGGTCGAAAGCCCGGGCGATGTAGCGCGCCGCCGTGGCCGAGCAGTTGACCGAGGCGAGCACGCCCAGATAGTTGCGCGTGGCCGCCCGGCCGTCCGCGCGCCGGATGCCCTGGAAGGTCGCCCGCTCGGCCTCGGTGACGTAGTCCGTCGGCCTGGCCTCGCTGCAGGCAGCGTAATCTCGCTCGAAGGTGCGGAACTCGCAGTTCTGGACGTGCACGTGACGGCCCGGCTCGATGGCCTCTGTCGCGAAGCCGATGACCTGGCCGTACTTGCGCAGCGGCTCGCCGGCGGCGACGGCGCGGGTCGCGACCTTGTGGCCGGCCGGTACGGTGTCCTGCGCGACGACGCTTTCGCCGGGGATCTCGGTGCCGGGCAAGATTGCCGCGCGCGCGACCACGACGTTGTCCTCGGTATTCAGGCGGATGGTGAGCGGTGGGGCATCGGCCATGGTCTCGATCTCCTGGATCGCCGGACATTCTAACCGCCCGAGGCTACTCCCGGAGCCCCCTCTGTGTCACCCGTCAGCAAGGTCGCACTTGTCGAAGAATTTCGTACTATGGGAATAACGGATCGCCCGATCGGCGCGACGACTACGGGACAGCCGCCAGCATGAGCAAAGCACCGAAGCGCAGGCTCTACGCGAAGCTGAGTTCCTTCAAGTGGCGCGAGGGCTGGCAAAACGCTGTCGTGTTCTACGGTCCATTCCTGCTGATGATCCTCTTGGGAATCCTGGCGACCCTGGCTGCACCGTTGCTGCACCATCAGCGGGACCCTTGGACTGAAGGCGATCGTCTGACCGGTACGATCGTCGGCTTCGCAGAGCGACAGACCGAGACCTGCGCGCCGGCGGAGCCGCTGGTCGAGTTGGATGGAGGTGCCGTGGTGCACGTCTGCAACTCGGCGCGGGTGCGCTTTGAAACCGGCCTCAGGGTCGTGGTCCAGGAATACCTCCTGGAAGGCTTCGACCAACGGAGATATCAGATCATCTCTTTAGACGAGCGCGACGAGGAGCCGAACTGATCGCCGCGTCCCTCACGGCCGCCGGGCGATCAGGTCGATCTCGACCAGGGCGTCGCGGGCGAGACCGGTGACGCCGACGCAGGTGCGCGCGGGCAGGCGCTCGGGCGGGAAGTAGGACGCGTAGGTCCGGTTCATGGCGGCGTAGTCCTCCTTGAAGCGGGTCAGGAAGACGCGCGCGACGACGACGTGCTCCAGGCCGAGGCCGAGACCCTGAAGCACGAGCTTCAGGTTCTCCATGACCTTGCGGGTCTGGGCCTCGACACCCTCGGGCAGGGGCGCCGCGTCGTCTTCGGCGTCGGTCGGCATCTGGCCGGTGACGAAGACCCAGCCCTCGGCCTCGACCGCGTGGCTGAAGGGCGCGACCGGGGTCGGCGCAGCAGCGATCATGTGGAACAGCGGTGCGGACATGGGCTTCGGTCTCCCTTCGTGATGTTGCGCCTGTCAAAAGCGTTCTCGTCGGACGGCAACGAGTGTAGTCGGTCTTAAGCTAAGACTCGACCAATCGGGCTTTGGGATGGACAATCCGGGCGGGGCGCGCGGCCCCGGGCGATGGAGAGCGATCCCGTGACGGAATTCGACGATTCAGGCCTGACGCAGCTGGGCGGCAAGGCGGAGCTGCCGGCCTCCCCGGACGAGGCCGTCCTGGAAAGCGTGGCCAACCCGCACCCGGGTACGGCCTATCTGGTGCGTTTTACCTGCCCGGAGTTCACCTCGCTCTGCCCGGTGACCGGGCAGCCGGACTTCGCGCATCTCGTGATCGACTACGTCCCCGGCAAGACGCTGGTCGAGAGCAAGTCGCTCAAGCTCTATCTGAATGCGTTCCGCAACCACGGCGCCTTCCACGAGGACTGCACGCTCGCGATCGCCAAGCGCCTGGAAAAGGAGATCGCCCCGCAGTGGCTCAGGATCGGCGGCTACTGGTATCCGCGCGGCGGCATGCCGATCGACGTGTTCTATCAGTCGGGGCCGCCGCCCGAGGGCCTCTGGCTGCCCGACCAGGGCGTCGCGTCCTACCGCGGGCGGGGCTGATCGCTTGCCGGTCACCCGACCAACCCACCCTCACCCTCCCGAGAGCCGATCGGCTCTCGGGTCCCTCCCTCTCCCGGGGGGAGAGGGGATTTGCGCCGAGACTTGCGGCTGCGTTCCCTCTCCACCCGGGAGAGGGACAGGGTGAGGGCGAGGTGTTGGACGCGCCGTGCCGCGGCCCGACGCCAAGACGGCGATCCGCGACAAGGGGCTGAGCCTGGGCTTCGACGCGGTCGGCTTCGCCGCGGCCGAGCTGGGCGAGGCCGCCAAGACCAATCTGGCCGAATATCTCGCCCTCGGGTATCACGGCGACATGGGCTGGCTGGTGGACACGGCCGAGCGGCGCGCCGGCCCGAAGGCGCTCTGGCCCGGTGCGCGCAGCGTCGTAGTGCTGGCCATGAACTACGGCCCGGGCGGGGGCCCCTTGGGGCTGCTCGCGCGGCCGGAGCGGGGCAACATATCCGTCTATGCCCGGGGCCGGGACTACCACGACGTGGTCAAGAAACGCCTGAAGGCGCTGGGGCGCTGGATGGCCGAGGCCCTCGCCTGCGAGGTCAAGGTCTTCGTCGATACCGCGCCGGTGATGGAGAAGCCCCTGGCCGAGCTGGCCGGGATCGGTTGGCAGGGCAAGCACACGAACCTGGTCTCGCGCGGCTTCGGCTCCTGGCTCTTCCTGGGAGAGGTCTATACAAGCCTGGACCTGGCGCCGGACGCCGCGGAGCAGGACCATTGCGGCTCGTGCCGGCGCTGCCTCGAGGTCTGCCCCACCGAGGCCTTTCCCGCGCCATACCGGCTCGACGCCCGGCGTTGCATCTCGTACCTGACGATCGAGCACAAGGGCCACATCGCGAAGGAGTTCCGCCGGGCGATCGGCAATAGGATCTTCGGCTGCGACGACTGCCTGGCGGTCTGTCCCTGGAACAAGTTCGCGCAGGGGACGCGCGAGCCGGCCCTCCTGCCCCGCGCCGAGCTGACCGCGCCGCGCCTGGCGGACCTGGCCGAGCTCGACGACGCAAGCTTCCGGGCCCTGTTCTCCCGGTCCCCGGTCAAGCGCCTGGGGCGCGAGCGCTTCCTGCGCAACGTCCTAATCGCCCTCGGCAACAGTGGTCGGCCGGACCTCGCCGAGGCGGCCCGCCGACGGCTGGGCGACCCCTTGCCGCTGGCGCGCGCCATGGCGGTCTGGGCCCTGGCGCAGCTGGCCGACCGCACCGCCTTCGCGGCCGAGCGGGAGCGCCGCCTGCCCGCCGAAGTGGACCCGGCGGTGCGCGCCGAGTGGTGCCACGAGCTTCGGCCTTCGATAAGCTCAGGGCGAGGCAGCTTGGGTTAATACCAATCGCCGTCATCCTCATGCTTCCTCATCCCGAGCTTGTCGAGGGACGAAGCACGAGGGTGGGGGCGCCTACTGGTATTGGGGCGGCTCGGGCGGACCGGGGAAGCAGACGAAGGAGACGCGCATCGGCTGAAGCAGCGCACAGGTGTTCCAGAAGAAGTCCTCGGCGACGCGCTCGATCCTGCCGTTGTTGGGGCAGAGCTCCTGCGCCTTCTGCATGACCTCCTCGGGGTCGTTGATCATGTTGCCGTAGCAGAGCGCGATCGCCCGCGGCCGGGGATCGTAGTCGAAGGGCCCGAGCGGCCCCGGCAGCGCCGGGCCCGGGGGCACCGCCAGCTTGGCCTCGCGCGGCGGCGGCACCTCGAAGGGTTGGGCGCAGGCGGCCAGCCCCGCCAACAGGATGGCGGCGAGGAAGGCCCGGCCGGAGGCCGGCGGGCGCGCCGTGGCGGTCTCGCAAGGCATAACCGCCTTTTAGCATGAAACGCGGCCAATCGCCGCAAATCTGCTATCATGCGCCGAAAGAGGACCGAGGGATGCGCAGCCTTATCGATTTCCGGGGCGAGCCGTGGCGGAGGGCGGCGGGCCTGGCCGCCGCGGCGGCCCTGCTGCTCATGGCGAACACCGCGGGCCCGGCCGAAAGCACGCTGACTGGGCGGCTCCTGGTCGCCGTACCCGAGATGGAGGACTCGAACTTCGCGCGGACCATCGTCTACCTGGTCGAGCACAACCGCCGCGGCGCCCTCGGCGTCGTCGTCAACGAACCGATGGGAGAGGTGCCGCTCGACCTGCTGCTGGGCGAGCGCAATGCGCAAGATGACGACAGGCCCAAGCCGGACAAGGCCGGCCCCCGGGTGCTGGTCCACTACGGCGGACCGGTCGAGCGGCGGGCGCCCTTCATCCTGCACAGCACCGACGTGATGCCCGCGGGCAGCGTAAAGGTGGACAAGCGGGTCGCCTTCAGCCGCGACCACAAGCTGCTGCGCGCCGTGGCCGGTGGTATGGGGCCACGCCACCTGGTCTTCGCGTTGGGTTACGCCGGCTGGGCGCCGGGCCAGCTCGAGTCGGAGATCAAAGGCGGCGGCTGGTACGTGATCGACTGGGACGAGACCCTGGTGTTCGGCACGGACCACGCCGACAAGTGGCAGCGCGCCATCGCCCTCCACGCCCCGGAGCTGTGACCGAGAGCTCCCACCTCAGACCGTGAAATACTTGGCCTGCGGGTGGTGCAGCACGATGGCCGAGGTGGACTGCTCGGGGTGCAGCTGAGACTCCTCGCTGAGCGCGAGGCCGATCCGCTCGGCGCCGAGCAGCTCCAGGATCTGCTGCTGATCCTCGAGCTCGGGGCAGGCCGGGTAGCCGAAGGAGTAGCGCGAGCCCCGGTAGCCCTGCTGCAGCATCTTGCTCATGTCGCGCGCGTCCTCGTGGCCGAAGCCGAGCTCGCCACGGATCCGCTTGTGCACGTATTCCGCCAGCGCCTCGGCCAGCTCGACGCCCAGGCCGTGCAGATAGAGATAGTCCCGGTAGCGGTCCTTGGCGAACCATTCCCGCGCCACGTCGGAGGCGCGCTGACCGACCGTGACCACCTGGAGCCCGAGCACGTCGCGTTCCCCTTGCGCGGCGTCGCGCAGGAAGTCGGCGACGCAGAGGCCGCCGTCGCGGTCCTGGCGCGGCAGAGCGAAGCGCGCGACCTCGCGCGCGCCGTCCTCGGGGTCGTAGAGCACCACGTCGTCGCCTTCGGCGCTGGCCGGCCAGTAGCCGTAGACCGCCTGCGGCAACAAGATGTCCTGCTGCTTGGAGACGGCGAGCATGCGCTTGAGGACCGGCCGCAGCTCCTTGGCCGCCCAGGCCATGTACTCGGCGAGCGAGCGGCCCGCCTTCCGGTAGCCCCACTGGAACTGATAGAGCATGCGCTCGTTCAGGTAGGGTACCAGCGCGTCCACCGGCACCCGCGTCACGACCCGTGGGCCCCAGAAGGGCGGCTCGGGGACCGCCACGCCGTTCGACAGTTCCTCACGGCGCAGCCGGGTCCGCGCGGCGTCGACCGGACGGCGCTTCGCCCTGGCGGGGCGGTCGGGCGCTGGGCGAACGGCGGCGCGCCGGCTTTCGCCGGACCTGGCCTGCTGCTCGGCGCGCCGCACGGCCAGATGCTCGTCGAAGCCGCCGCCCATCACCCGGCCCATCAGAGAGAGGCCATCGAAGGCGTCGCGGGCATAGGCGACCCGTCCGCAGCCGTAGGCCCGGACGCAGTCGCCCTCGACGTAGTTCCGGGTCAGCGCGGCCCCGCCCAGGAACACCGGCAGGTCCACCTTCTCCCGGGTCATGCGCTCCAGGTTCTCGCGCATGACCACGGTGGACTTGACGAGCAGGCCGCTCAGGCCGACCGCGTCGGCCCGGTGCTCCAGCGCGGCGGCCAGGATGGAGTCGATCGGCTGCTTGATGCCGAGATTGATCACCTTGTAGCCGTTGTTGGTGAGGATGATATCGACTAGGTTCTTGCCGATGTCGTGGACGTCGCCCTTCACCGTGGCGAGCACGATCGTGCCTTTCTCGTGGCCTTCGGTCTTCTCCATATGGGGCTCGAGATAGGCGACCGCCGCCTTCATGGTCTCCGCCGACAGCAACACGAAGGGCAGCTGCATCTTGCCGGCACCGAACAGCTCGCCGACCACTTTCATGCCGTCCAGCAAATGGACGTTGATGATGTCGAGCGCCGGGTGCTTCTCCAGCGCCTCGTCCAGGTCCTGCTCGAGGCCCTGGCGGTCGCCGTCGACGATCCGCTCCTTGAGGCGGGTCTCCACGTCGGCGGCGCGGCCGCGTTTCTCCGCGACCTCGGCGCTGCGTCCCTCGAACAGGGCGATGAAGGCGTGCAGCGGGTCTCTGCCCTCGGCGCGGCGGTCGAAGATCAGGTCCTCGGCGGCCTCGATCTCCTCGTCCGGGATCTTGTGCAGCGGCATGATCTTGGAGAGATGCACGATCGCGCCGGTCATGCCGCGCTTCACGGCGTGGTCGAGAAACACCGAGTTCAGCACGTGCCGGGCGGCCGGGTTGAGCCCGAAGGAGATGTTGGACAGGCCCAGGATCACCTGGCAGTCCGGCAGCTCGCGCACGATCTCCTCGATGGCGTCCAGGGTCGACAGGCCGAGCCTGCGGTCGTCCTCGTTGCCGGTGCAGATCGTGAAGGTCAGGGGGTCGATGATCAGGTCCTCGGGCGGCAGGCCGTGCCGGACGCAGGCGAAGTCGTGGAGGCGCCTGGCAATCGCGACCTTGTGTCCGGCCTCCTTGGCCATGCCGTCCTCGTCGATGGTGAGCGCGACCACCGCGGCGCCGAAGGTCCGGGCGAGCGCGACCCGCTTGGCCGCCGGTTCCTCGCCGTCCTCGAAGTTGATCGAATTGAGCACCGGCTTGCCGCCGTAGAGCTTCATGGCCGCCTCGAGCACCGGGTACTCGGTGGAGTCGAAGACCAGGGGCGCATCGACGGCGCCGCGCATGCGCGCCGCCATCTCAGTCATCTCGGCCTTCTCGTCGCGGCCGACAAAGGCGGTGCAGAGGTCGATCGCGTGGGAGCCTTCCTTGACCTGTTCGACGCCCATGGCGACGCAGCCCTCCCAGTCGCCCTGCTCCTGGAGCCGGCGGAACCGCCGGGAGCCGTTGGCGTTGCACCGCTCGCCGATCGAGAGATAGGCGTTCTCCTGCCGGTAGGGCACCTGGCCGTAGAGCGAGGCGACTCCCGGGACCCAGAGCGATGTCCGCTGCTTGGGCGCGGGCCGCGCGTCGTCGCCCCCGGCGCGCCCGCGCAGCATGGCGTCGAGCGCCTCGATATGGGCGGGCGTGGTGCCGCAGCAGCCACCGATCAGGTTGATGCCGTCCTCCTCCAGGAAACGGCCCAGCCAGTTAGCGAGCTCGTCGGGCGTGAGCGGGTACCGGGTCCGGCCCTCGACCAGCTCGGGCAGGCCGGCGTTGGGCTGGACCGAGATCAGGCCCGGCCAGTTCTCCGCCAGCCATTCCACGTGCGGCGCCATCTCCTGCGGCCCGGTCGCACAGTTGACGCCCATGACCGGCACGTCGAGCGCCTTGACCACGGTGGCCGCCGCGGCGATGTCGCTGCCGACCAGCAGCGTCCCGGTCGTCTCGACCGTGACCTGAACCAGGATCGGCAGGGACTCCTTCCCGGCCTCGGCGCGCGCCCGTTTCGCGGCATTGACCGCGGCCTTTATCTGCAGGGGATCCTGGCAGGTCTCGATCAGGATCGCGTCGGCGCCGCCCGCGATCAGCCCGGCGCACTGCAGGGCGAGCGCGGGCTCCATCGTGTCGTAGTCGACGTGGCCGAGCGAGGGCAGACGCGTGCCCGGCCCGACCGCGCCGAGCACGAAGCGCCGGCGCCCGTCGCCCTTGAAGGACTCGGCCGCCTCGCGCGCCAGTTCGGCGGCCCGCTGGTTGATCTCGAAGGCCCGGTCCTCGAGCTGGAACTCGGCCAGCGTGATTGGCGACCCGCCGAAGCTGTTGGTCTCGACCATGTCGGCGCCAGCGGCGAAATAGCCCTTGTGGATCTCGATCACCAGGTCCGGGCGCGACAGGTTCAGGACCTCGGTGCAGTTCTCCTTGTCCCAATAGTCCCGCTCGACGTCCAGATCGAGCGCCTGGACACGGCTGCCCA
>Ga0224504_10000713_pt1 | contig 14904 bp, 10 predicted proteins | sample SF_Oct11_sed_USG_3_FD_170160 | JGI IMG/M metagenome (GOLD analysis project Ga0224504, IMG submission 170160) | Sediment microbial communities from San Francisco Bay, California, United States - SF_Oct11_sed_USGS_24 | ecosystem: Environmental > Aquatic > Marine > Sediment | place: USA... | reverse complement strand
ACCCTATCTCAGAGAGACGATTTCCTTCTCGGCTGAGGCCCCCGGCAAAATTCTCAGTTACAAACAAAACGCCTACGGTATAGCGCCCGAACCCACGATCACGGCACACTGGCAAGACGTTCCAGGCGGATACCGGCTCGAGGCGAGGATTCCAAGAGCCCTCCTGGGCACCCATCTGGGGCTCGTTGTTGAAAATACCAATGACGGGACGCGTCCAGGCACGCGTAGCAGCAGCTTTTCAGGAAGTACGCCTGGACCGACAGTTCACTTACTCCCGGAGAACGATGTAATTGCTATTGCCACGGAACGGCTGGTGCAACCAGGCATGCGGCTTTTGGTAACCGATGCCAAAGGATGGCGCATTGCAGCGGCTGGCGAGTTGAGCAGCGTTACGGGCGCCGTCACACGACGAAGCGTTGCCCGCATGGTCTACAACCTGTTGGTAGAGTCGGGCAAAGAAGCGGTGTTCGCCGAACCCGACCCACTCGGACGCGAGCAACAAACCTACGTCGCGGCAGCGCTCGAAGGTCGTGAAATGCCGAGTTGGTTCAGGAGCAACGAAAGCGGCAAGGCGATTGTCGCCGTCGCCGCTCCGATCATGGCGGGCGGCGAGACGCTGGGCGCGGTCATCTTGCAGCAAGGGACGGAGGCCATTCTGAGCCTGACGAATGAGGGGCTCGCACGCCTCATAAATCTGACATTGATCACGACTCTGCTTGTGGCCGGTGGGCTGCTCGGTTACGCGACCTGGCTGTCACGACGCATTCGTCGCTTGTCAGTCGCAGCGGAGGCCGCGCTTGATAACGAGGCGCTGCAATCCGCTTTACCCAGCGCTTTGTCCGAGGATGAGATTGGTGATCTGTCGCGCAGCTTCTCGAGCGTATTGCGGCAACTCGGTGACTATAATGAGTACCTTAAGTCTCTGGCGTCGAAACTCTCGCACGAATTGCGCACGCCACTGGCGATCGTCACCTCGTCTCTCGAAAACCTCGAGCACGAACCGCTCAACGAGGCCGGTCTCGGTTACACCGCACGCGCGCGTGAAGGCGCGGATCGACTGAGACGAATCCTGAGCGCCATGAGCGAAGCCAGCCGCGTCGAAGAGTTAATGGCGAATGTCGAACCCGAGCCGTTTGATTTTCGGGAGGTTCTCGACTCGACCGTTACCGCTTATCGTGATGCTTACAAAAATCGATCGTTCGAGTTCGACTGTGACTTGCCCGGCCTGAGCATGGCAGGGTCGCCGGAACTATTGATCCAGATGCTCGACAAACTTATCGATAATGCGGTCGACTTCAGTAGCAAGGGTGACACAATCCGGGTACGGCTTGCCGCAACGGATGACGAGGTCGAAGTATCTGTCACAAATCCGGGGCCGCCGTTGCCGGAACGAATGCGAACCCAGATGTTCGATTCGATGGTCTCCATGCGCTCCGGGGAAAACACGCGCCACCTTGGCCTCGGGCTGTATATCGTTCGGCTGATAGCCGCGGGACACGGCGGCCATATCGACGCCGACAACATTGACGGGGGCGTCATATTTCGCGTGCGGTTGCCGAATCCGGGCTAAGGGTAAGCGAGTTTTCGTCATTGTAGGGCTATGCGATCAGTAATCTTTGACATGGATGGTCTCTTGATTGACTCCGAACCGCTTTGGCGAGAGGCTGAAATTGCTGTCTTTGAGTCAGTCGGCCTTCGTCTTACACACCAGTTGTGCCGCGAAACAACTGGTCTGCGTATCGACGAGGTAGTCAGGTACTGGCACGCCAGGGCGCCATGGACCGGACCAAGTTGCGAGCAAGTTACGGAGCGACTTCTGGATGCTGCGCAAAGCCTGATAATCGAGCATGGCTCGCTAATGGCTGGCGCACGAGACATCATCGCCGAACTTCACGGTCAGGACGCAACGCTTGCTATCGCTTCCTCATCGCCAATGCGCCTTATCACGGCTGTCGTTGAGAAGTTTGCGATTGAAGACTACTTTTCTGTTCTGCATTCAGCGGAGCAAGAGATCGCCGGCAAACCGGATCCTGCCGTGTATCGAACAACGATGTCGCTACTTGGAGCGCACCCGCACCAATGCGTCGCCTTCGAGGATTCGCTATCGGGAGTTCGAGCAGCAAAAGAGGCTGGTGCCATGGTCATTGCCGTACCGGCCCCGGAAGATGCGCTTGACCCAGGGTTTGCCGTCGCAGATACGATTCTGACGTCGCTAAAGGACTTTTCGCTCGACCTGATTCGGCTACGATAAACGGTCAATTTCCCTAATCTGCCGGTCGCAGGCGAATGGTCAGCGCACGATTCTCCTCGATTTTCTTGCGTGAATACAGCAGCGGAAATGACTCTTCTTCCGCCCAGCCTTGCAGAAGATTGTCGTAGAAAGGAGAGCGAGGATCGCCCGACTGACCCGGCGCATTTGTTACACGGGCCGCGTCCCAGTTGCCGACGTCAATAACCTGACGATAAGAAGCTCCACTGTCCACTTCCAGCTTGTCGTTGAAGTTCCTGGTGTTGTTTGTAGTGTGGCCGCTGCCGCCCCTGGGGTGCTCCGGGAAACGCATCATGCCCGCCAGTTCGCCAGTCGCCATGTGCAACAGGGGGTGGGTGAAATTCGTGTGGTGAATTGCGCCCCACGACCAATCTGACGTGTCACTACCGAGTTTCGAGGCGGCCTCGGCATAAGCATCCGCCAAGGATCGGCCAATTGCTTTCTGCATATCTTTATCGGACATCAGTTGGAGGATGTTACGGGTGTCCAGCGACTTGAACAATGCCGAGTCTTCCCGCCCGATGTATGCCTCGAAAGCGGGCCGAAGATGGCGCTCGAGCCAGATCATATACAGTGCCCCAGGTCCGGATTCAGCAGAGAGAACGCCATCCCAGGCGCGAAGCATGTCAACGGCCGGACCCGTGCTCGAGTCCGGAATGCGTTTGATAATCTCAATTGCAAGAAGCGCTTTGTAATCTCTCTGCAGCGCGATCGAGTCCTGGACCGAATGCTCATCCTGGGCCGAGAGTACCTGCCACATGCGCCTGTAACGCCAGGGCTCGGCCCATTCGAAAGCCATTGGATATTTTTCTATCGGATAATCATCGGGCAGATTCATCGAGTTTGCGGTGCCCGTAAACCCCCGAGTTGGATTGAATTCAACCGGTAAAACGTCCATGTCGAAAAACCCGTCCCACTCGTAGCGCCCGTCGCCCGGTACCGGCATCAAACCGTCCCAATTAGGCCGTCTGGGGAAGAGGCCGGCCGGCTTGTAGCCGATATTGCCGTCGACGTCCGCATAAACCTGGTTCTCCGACGGCGTTCCCCACCGATTGAGTGCGCCAAGAAATTCACGCCAGTTCCCGGCGCGCATGTATTCCAGGCTGCCGAAATAAGGCGCCATACCAGGTTCGAGCCAGCCGGCGCGAACGGCAAAAGCATGTGTATCAGTCTCATGGATTACCGGTCCGTGACGCGTGAATTTCATTTCGATCGCTGCGTCGCTCTGGTCCCGGACCGCCACCGTCTCCCGTATTAACTTGAACTCCTCCCAGCGATCGCGATACCGGTAAGCGTTGCCATTTTTCTCATAGACGTAGAGGTCCTCCTGGTCTATCGAAAATATTGTCAGGCCGAACGCAATGTTGTCGTTGTGGCCGATTGAAATGCCTGGCAGCGCCGGTTCACCCGCGCCAATCACGTTCATTCCGGGAGCAACCAGGTGCGCGATATAACGAAGAGAAGGCACTGAATGACTACGATGCGGGTCGTTCGCCAGAATCGGCCGGCCGGTTGCAGTGCGCGACGGAGCGACGACCCAGTTATTACTGCCCTGAACCGTCGCGTCCTTGCTGACATCGACATTGGAGTTGACGGTGGTGGGAGCATCGAATCTGACCGCCGATCGTGCCAGATCATAGGTTTCCAAAACGTCATCCGGAATTACGCAGGGATCAAGCCCCACGGGTACCTTCGTTGTCCTCTTCGGTTCCAGGAATTTCCAGTTGTGCGAGGCTTCGAGCCCGGCGCCGCACACAATTCTTGCGCGGCCGACCTCGTTGCGAACATTTCTGAGCAGGCCGTGACTGCGAATTCGGACGATATCCGATGCGTGCCATCGGGCTGGCCGATAGTCGAGAAGATCAAACTCCGGTGGCAAAAGTTTGGCATTGTCAGCGATCAAATCGATGTAAGCGTTGACGCCTGCCGCGAACGACTCGGCAATGATCTTTGCATCGGAACCATAGGCCAGCCATTCGCGGTACATACCTCCCCGGTAGAGAAACAACCGGTTGGCACGATCCTGTTCCAGGAACTGATCACCAAAGACCTCGGACAGGAGACCGAGGCCTCGTCGTCGCCACACGTCGATCTGCCATAATCGGTCTCGCGCCGCGTTGAAGCCCTGAACAAAAAACGCGTCATAGTGTGTTTGCGCATAAATGTGCGGCACGCCCCACCGGTCAACAATGATCTCAGCCGGCTTCATGAGATTGTCGACCGTGTAACTCTGGTCGGCTCGGGCATCAAATATAATTAAAATAATTAGCGCTAATACGATTCCGAAACGTGGTGACATTGGATTACTCTTCATGTCTGCAACCTGGACAGGAAGCATAGTCAAAACATTTGATGTCTGCTTGAGGTTGCGGCCGTTCACGCTCAGCGAACCATCAGGTAAGCCCCGGCGAGGAGTAGCACCACTGCCGCAATTCTGCTTACGTCGACAGCACGCGTTGTTACACCGAATGCCCCGAAATGATCTATTGCCAATCCGGCGAGGAGTTGCCCGACAATCAACAACGTAATTGCTGTAGTAGCGCCGACCTTCGGTATCGTGTGAGTTAACGACAGATAAAGCACAAGTCCGAATGCCCCGCACCCAAGCATGTACCACGGTAGACTCCGCCACTCGTGAATCAGTTCTCCCCTGCGAACTATGAGCAGGGCTAACGATGCAATGGCTCCGCCTATATGCACAATGAGGCTACTGGAAGCACCGCCAATTCGTTGTCCCATCGCTCCAGCTATGGGTGCTTGCGTACCGACTGCTACCCCGCCCATCAAACCAATAGCAATAACTAAAGCGATTTCAATCATTCGGGTTCCTCCAGAAAATGGTGGGGCTTGGGCAGAGGCAACGTCTGCTTTCATTGCGAATTCATTGGATCGTCGCAATCCATAGCAGTCATTCACTCTTGCTGAAATACTTTGATTTCAAGGGCAGCTACCGGCCACGAGCGGATGCTTGGGATGGAGGGTGGTGCCACGCCCGGTGACATGTCAAATGCATTATTCGTTTTCTAAGGCCAATACAGCTTCGGTTTTAATTCCGAACTTTTTCATTAACCAACTTGGCGGGCAGAAACCAGTAAATGAACTTTGAAAACAATTAAACCCTACGAAAAGGGTGAACCAAGTCCAGTTAGGATGATGGAACAGGGCCAACAAAGAGGTGAGCATGACCATGGTTCCTCCAAAAGCGAATAGTATTCGTTCCACAGACATAGTGTTTTCTCCTGTGTCTACTAAATCCTGTATCAGATAGGGGCAACGCAGAATCAATCCCAAATGCCCCCTTTGGGTTCACCAGCGGCCCCTCACCATCCTATCAGCCTAACGTCTGCTGTTGGAGGCGAAGCAGCCGAACGTTTTGACCAATGTGTTGCGACGTCGGGGATCGCCAGTACTCAAGCAGCTCTCTGAGGCGGCCTGAAAAACTTGACGGAATAGCTCAGGGCGTGAAGCGGGCAGTCGCCGAGAACCCAAAACTCTACTCGTCGGCCGTCTCAGGGATCATCGTGATGGCGAGGTTTCGATGCAATCTAGGCCGTAAGCGAAAATAAGGTATCCGAGAAGCTCGCGTAACCGAAATTTTGGCCCCAACCAATTTTCCTCGGACAAGAGCCCTGATTGAAACTGACTTTTTAATCGATTTTATGTAAAGAGGTTCTATGTTGGCACCTCGATTATTGTTTCATGGAAGATAGCAAAACGACAGTCACGGGGAATGAACAAATGACGACTATAACGAAACGTTTCGGTATCGGGCTGGTATGTATCTTCGCGTTCGCGCTGGCCGCCTGCGGCGGCTCCGGTAACGAAGCCGATGATCAGCCGCAACCGGCGCCACCGTCTGCCGGGACTACCGGGTTTCTCAACCTGAGCGTCAGTGACTCGCCAATCAAGGATGCAACGAAAGTCTGCGTCCGCTTTGACGGCGTCGAGCTGAAACATGCGGACAGCGATGACAAAGAGACAATCGACTTCGAGCAGCCGGTCGTCGTCAACCTTCTTGATTACCAGGGCGCGAATTCGCACCCGATCGTAACGGGCGCAGAAGTGCCGGCCGGCGTGTACGAGTGGATCCGGCTCAAGGTAGCGGCAGAGCGCGACCTCAGTGGCGGCGCAAACGAAAGCGACCCGACCAGTGCAGTTTGCGATGACAAGACGGAGAACTCCTACCTCGTCAGGGAATCAGGCGGGGTCTTCAACCTGTATATCCCTAGCGGCTCGCAGCGTGGCCTGCAGCTGATCAAGGATATCATCATTGCGGTCAACCGCACCGGCGACTACACCGCTGAGTGGGACCTCGGTAAATCGTTCAACGGGCCACCGGGACAGCTGCCGGACGTCATGATGAAGCCCGTCGTAAAGCTTGTTGCGAACAACGAGGTTGGCACGCTTGTCGGCGGAGTCGCCGGCGAACTGATTGCATGGGAAGCCTGCGACGCCGAGTTTGCGCCATCGGTTTATGTGTTCGACGACGGTGTCGAGCCAAATCCGTTCGACGACCCGTTCGTAGTTGACGACGCGGTCGCAACGGGGCTCGTCGAACAGCAGATGCAGGAAGACGGCTCGATGCCCTGGCGTTACTCGATCGGCTTCCTGTTGGTCGGCAACTACGAGGTCGCATACACCTGCAACGGCGAACTGTTCGCGCCGCTCGGCGGCAAGCCTGCCGAGATCCTGCTCGAGGAAGTCACGACCGTAGATTTTCTTGCCGAAGACGGGCCCGGCTCGCTGGTCGGCCAGGTCGACAGCGTGTTCTTCGACCCCGACGCGCCCGAATCCGGGTTTTGTGACGCGACATTCACACCGATGGTCTACGTGTTCGGAGACGGTGTCGAACCGAACTTTGTCGACGAGCCCGTCGCAACCGCCGAAGTCGCCATGGACACGACGACCGAGCAATACGGTTATTCGGTCCCGCTGATGGCTGCGAATTACAACGCAGCGTTGACTTGCACCGGGACCGACTTCATTCCGGCAGCCGGCAAGTCCGCCGAGGTCCTGCCGCTTACAGCGACGACGGTCGACTTCCTCGCCTCGGATGCGCCGCCGCCGGTCGGTTCGCTGTCCGGCCAGGTGGCCACCGAACTGGCAGAAGCCGCGTCCTGCACCGCAGGATTCGTTCCGGCGGTGTACGTATTCGAGGAGGGTGTTACTCCGAACACCACCGATACGCCCGTCGCGACCGGTCCCGTTACCCTTGACACGACGACCAATATCTACGGGTACCTGATTGAAGACCTGTTGGCCGTTACCTACTCAGCGGCATTCACCTGCACGGGCACTGATTTCATGCCGGTCGAAGGCAAGGAAGCCGTGATAACAATCGACGAGGACACGCCGCTCGACTTTGTTGCGGCAGACGCACCAGCATCACCCTAAGCGTCAGGTAAGACAACCCTTCGGGGGTGGGGGCCGTGGGGGCTCCGTCCGAAATTCCCGGCGGCCCCGCACGGGGCCGCTTTTTTTAGATCAGCACTCGTGTTGCAATGGCCTAATCAAAGTACCGGCGAGAGCTCTTGTCGCCGGGCCGAACGGGAGCTAAGGGTCAGCAGCAGCCCTTTTAAGCCATTTTAACCGAACGGCGGCTTCTGCGCGGGAACCGGACGAATTGGGGCAGCATTTCGACGCCCCGCTGCTGATCGTCCGCTCTCACCGATAGCAGACCTGCAGACGGCCTGGAATCGCCCTATTTTCAGGGCAGCTTGCGGCCAGGAGCGGCCACTCACGAATCAAGAAACATCAAAACGAACGTCGTGGCCATCCCGATCAAGTAGATAACATTAATCGGCATAGCGTTTCGCAGTATTGCCCCGAACCAAGGCCGTTCACCCTGCTCATCGAGCAACTCGAGATAACGCTTTACATCTTTCAGTTGACCGCTCGGAAACAGCTTCGGCGACTCGTCGAGTGCAGGAAGCACCTTTGCGAAATACAAGTAGTTGCCCAGAACAACGTAAATCACGACAGCACCAAACATAATGAAGAACGCGATTTTCGCCATTTTTCGAGTGTTGCCTTTGGGTCATCTTCAGCCGTCGAGTGTATCACCCGGCGGTCGGATGGAGACGGTCACAAGCGGCCATTAGCAATTGAAGATCTTCTTGAAATAGCAAGCCGAATTCATGAGTCTAGATCAACCTCGGTTTTTCCTCACAAAAGCATTACGGCACCATCACACCGCCCTCAGTTCTTTGGTAACACCTCCATTCAGAGTAATGCTCACCGGAAATCCTTTCCGGTCATGCATTGAATGGAGAGAAACCATGAACAGACTAACGAAACTTGACCTTGTGTGCTTCGCGTGGCTAACACTCGCGGCACCGATGGCCATTGCGACGGAGACCGATCAGGGCTTTAGTGCTTTGTTTGTCTTCGGGGACAGCCTGTCCGACACAGGCAATTCGCACGCAGATACCGGACGTACAGCTCATCCACCTTTCGCACCCATTCCGGACGACTCCTATGGAATCGGCGGACATCACTATAGCAATGGGAAAACGTGGATCGAGAATCTCGCAGAGCAGACGGGGCTGATCAACGGGGCAAAACCAGCGCTGCGCAACCCTGCATTCGGAAATTACGCCTACGGTGGCGCCCGCGCTCGTGAATATCTCATAGACAGCAAGCCGGATTTTCCAGCCCAGGTCGAGAGTTTTCTGGCTGCTCACAACTACCAGGCACCGTCTGACGCCCTTTACGTTATTCAGTTTGGTGGAAATGATTTGCGGGACGCATTGGTCGCAGGGTCGGAAGCAGAGACTTTTGCAATCGTGGTCGAAGCAATCACATCAATCGCGAACAACATTGGGCGACTGGTAGGTCATGGTGCGCAGAATTTTATGATAGTCAATGCACCAAACCTCGGAGTTACTCCGGGAGTCCCAGATGAACTCAGAGCCGCGGTGACCGGTCTCAGTTTCATCTTCAACATGAATTTGGCGAACGCCCTCGCACCATTGCCGCAGCTCGGACTGGATGTGTACAACCTCAATCTTTTTGAGTTCACGAGCGTTGTAGCTACGAACCCCGAAGCATTCGGATTCAGTAGCATAGAGGCATGCCTCGCGTTTGGAGTGACTGAAGGCGCTTTCTGCAAGAATCGCGACGAGCACCTTTTCTGGGATGCGATTCACCCGACAAAAGCCGCACAACGGCTAATTGGCAATATTGCAGCAAATCAGTTGCCTGATTAATCGCTGATGATTGACGGGAGGCTTCTGCCTTCTGTCAATCTTGCTCGTGCAAGCGGCTGCAGCGAGTAAGTCTAGCATCGGATGCTCATTAGTCGAACGACCGCTTGGGTCACCAGCGGCCCCTGGATATCCTATCAGCTCAGCGACCGCTTACGAGGGCAAAGCGGAAGTCAAGAGCGCTGAAAATACCAAAATAGCGACTTCCGAAAACGGCCCGAAGGAGACCGTCACTGCAAAGGAAGATCTCGGCTCAGGGCTGGACATTTCGTTTCTTGCTTGATCCGGAATTCCTGCTGCTAGACCGATTGACTCGCTATGGTGCGGTTGCGGCCTGCCGCCTTCGCCTCGAGCAAAGCTCGATCTGCCTGAGAGATTAATCTGCGCGCTGAATCGTCACCATCGGTCCACTCCGCCACGCCGATGCTTAGGGTAACGCGCTCCTCGGTCTGATCCAGAGACGTCTCGGCGACGGCTGAACGCACCCTTTCCGCAAAAGTGGTCGCACCAGCAAGCCGCGTCTCCGGAAGGATGATCAAGAACTCCTCGCCACCGTAGCGACCTAAGTGGTCGTTCGTGCGGCAATGCTCGGAGATTACTCGGACAATTTGCTGAAGAATCTTATCTCCGAACTGGTGTCCGTAGGTATCATTAAATACCTTAAAGCGATCAAGGTCGATCATGAGGCATGACAGGGCAATGTTGTAGCGCTTGGCGCGTGCTACCTCGGCGTCTAGCGCCTCAAAAAGTGCACGCCTGCTGAGAGCGCCCGTTAGCGCGTCCAGACGCGCCAGATTCTCGGCATCTAGCCTCGCTTCCTCTAGCGCTGCCATCACTTCCTGAATTTGTCGGTCTTTCGGACGAACGAAGGCAAAATACGCGATTGTCGCGACGATGATAGCCAGCAGACTGGCGTCCACCAGAGCAAGCTTCCAATCGGAAAGCTGCACTTCAAACCAGTAGAAGCCCAGCATTATAAGGACCTCGACCGCGAGCATCACAAGTGCGATCTTCACGATCGTTGAACCATACCTCGCGGAGGGCGGCGGGGAAGTTTGCGTCACGTAGGCCTCTCGCTCATCACGGATTGATTCGCCCTCAATATCGTGCCACGTCAACGGTAGCTACCGGGTTTCAAGCAGACTGCCGACAACGATTCTCGGGAAGTGAACCTCAAAGAGCAGCTTCTGGGCATAAAGCTGTCAGTCAACATGACATGATATTCCTGATTGCAACGCAAGTCCGCTGCCGGTCACTAGCCGACCTCCGGAAGTCTATCATCCGAAGGTCGGCTAACGAGGGTAAACCGGTTGCTCCGCGGGTCGATTTCGGAAGCCCCAGGTTTAGTGTCTGCTTTCACCAATGGCAGACTTTCAGATTGCTTGAAATTGGGTGAATCAAACGACGGGAAACGGCCACAAGCGAATGTGGCAAAAATTTGAGGGTATATTCAAGAGCAATCTCAAAATTCGAGCGGAGCATTATCGATGACTTCTTTGTCTTAGATAGGGTAATTCTCTTCAATATTTCTAGCTAAATTTGAGAACACATTGCATCGCCAAGTTTGTACACTATTTCCCTACTGACAGTATATCCCGGGCACTAACAATCCATCGTGGGGGCAAAAGCATGCTAGAGAGATTCGAGCGCTATCCATTGACCTTCGGTCCAACTCCCATTGAGCACCTGAAGCGTCTCTCCGAGCACCTTGGTGGCCACGTTGAGTTGTTTGCCAAGCGGGAGGATTGCAACTCAGGCCTCGCCTTTGGCGGTAACAAGCTGCGGAAGCTGGAGTACATCGTGCCCGACGCTATCTCGGTCAAGGCCGATACACTGGTTACCATTGGTGGCGTCCAATCGAACCACACGCGACAAGTAGCGGCAGTTGCAGCGAAAATCGGCATGAAGTGCCGTCTTGTTCAGGAAAGCTGGGTCCCTTTCGAAGACGCCGTTTATGATCGGGTTGGCAACATTCTAATGAGCCGCGTTATGGGTGCCGAGATCGATTTAGTCGACGAGGGATTCGATATCGGTATTCGAGCGAGTTGGGAGCGAGCCATTCAGGACGTCAAAGACAATGGCGGCAAGCCGTACGCTATTCCGGCCGGTGCCTCGGTACACATGTACGGCGGCCTCGGTTTTGTTGGCTTCGCCGAGGAAGTGCGTGCGCAAGAAGACCAAATGGGAATAAAGTTTGATTTCGTTGTGGTTTGTACTGTTACCGGTTCGACCCATGCGGGCATGCTGGTGGGCTTTGCTAGAGATGGTCGCTCGTCGAACGTGATCGGTATTGACGCTTCGTGTACACCTGACCAGACGAAGGCCCAGGTCTTGGACATTGCGCAGAAAACAGCGGAGCTTGTCGAGCTAGGTCGTGAGATCACCGCAGACGATGTTGTTCTGAATGAAGACTACGCCTACCCGGTTTATGGCGTGCCCTCCGCGGAGACCAATGAGGCTATTCGGTTGTGTGCTCGAATGGAAGGAATGATGACGGACCCTGTTTATGAAGGAAAATCGATGCAGGGCATGATCGATCTGGTCCGAAAAGGTTTCTTTCCGGCCGGGTCAAAGGTGCTTTACGCTCACCTGGGCGGTGTGCCGGCGATCAACGCGTACAGCTATATTTACAGAAATGGTTAATCCGGTGATGGCCGGCCTGGGTCACTAGCGGCCGTTGCTGCAGTCAATTCTGAAACTCCCGACCTTGCCTGACAGTTCATTCTAAAATCAGTGGACCTGTCAGGAGGGATCAATGAATCGACAAGCCGAAGCGGATATTCGTCGCAAAACCAAGGTACTTGAACACGCAAAACAGTCCGGAAACGTAAGCCACACCTGCCGCAAGTTTGGTGTTTCTCGAGATAGCTTTTACCGATAGAAGAAGCAGTTTGAGACCAGTGAACCTGTAAGCCGCGACGCAACTATTTTTAGTCCGCAGCCAATAGCCGACATATGGGAAATCGGGAACTGGAATGATCAAACGCACCCTGCCGGGAGCAAAGCAGAGAGCCTGCTCCGCCCCGCCATAATATCGCTAGTGAGTAGCGACTATGAACTGCTTCCGCCGCTTCGCTATTCAATATACGGATGAGCAGCCATCTGCTCCAGTTCGGTCGATGCCAGGATATCAACCAGCATTGTCATCGCATGCACACTTACCAGTGTATCTGTCGCTGAAAGGGACGCTCCTTTTTTCAGATCCAGATCGTCATACTTCGCATTCATCCGGTGCATCAACTCATGTGCTGTGGTGAGGAATTCCTCTCTAGTAATCCTGGCTTTCGCCGCATCGACGCCCTTTGCATCCAGGAAATCAAGATACAGCTGGTCCAGCGTGTTCATAGTGTCCTCGACGTACTGGGTATAAGCAGCCTCATCATAAACGTCAGCTGGAAGCGTAGCCGCTTCCTCTTCAGGTGTGGCGGCAAACAGCGTTGCGCTCATCAGTACCGCAGTCGTTACCAGCAGTGCATCGATCAGTCTGTTTCGCCTGAGCATAGTCATCTCCTTGTCGCTGAGTCGCGGCAGCCCGGCGATCTTGGGTCTTCGGGGAGTCGTTCAAGGCTTCTCGGAGGAAACGAGGACCCGTGGCTTTGCGTCGCTGACTTTGGTCAGGTTTGCCTTTGTCGCAATTTCATTCTGCTGTAAATGCCAGCGTAGTCAATTCTGGCATCTACGTAAGGGCGTTCGGATTGGGTCAGTTACCGCCACGTAGTCCTGCGCTTCCGCCGAAATAACGCAATGAGATGCCGCCGCAATGTCACTCGAATCCGCTCGGCAGTGTTATCATCACACCGCCGCAAGAGCCGTAGGGCCGCGGACGGAACTCGGCTCGTGCGGATCGCATGAGGCGTACCCGATGGGCCGCTTCGGAACCTCAAACTGAAACCAGGAGTCAATTCAATGTCCACCCGTCTTGACCTGTCCAAACTCAGCTTAATGGACGCCCTCGACCTTGCGAAGCTGATCGAGATGGAGGCGTGCCACCGCTACCAGATGTTCGCTTCCCAGCTGGGCCGCAGCGGCGGCTACGATGCCGGCGCCTTCTTCGCCAAGATGGCCGAGAACGAAGCCAAGCACGGTCAGGAACTGGAGGCCCGGCGCAAGACTCTGTTCGGTGATGCTCCCGCGCGGCTGACGCTGGACGACCTGTTCGACGTCGAGGCCCCGGAAATGGGGGCACCGCGCCGCGGCATGTCCACCGTCCAGGCGTTCGAGATCGGGCTCGCCGCTGAGAAAAAAGCCTACGACTTCTATGACATGGCTTTGCCCGGCATCACCGATCCCGACGTCCGGGAACTGTTCACCGAGCTTCGAGACGAGGAGACCGAGCACGTCGAGATGCTTCGAGAGGCAATGGCCGAACTGCCTCCGAGCGCTAGCGACGAAGTCGAGTTCGACGTCGACGAGACCCCCTATCTTTAGGGCGCGATTCGCGATCCAGGTGATTCAGCCTGAGCCGGTTTCTGGAGCCCGGTCAGGTGCGAGGTCCTGCAGGAAGAACCTGGGTTGATTTCTGCTTGGGCTTTACTCGAACCATGCCCTTGCCGATCAAACAGAGATTGAGTATAGAAAAGTGCATGCCCCTGCGATGGCCGCTTCGTATTGCCGAGATTTAAAGGAATGCGAAACCCGTAGTTTCACCTAAACTCACCGATGAACAACACCTAACAAGGCTCGAGCAATGAAAAGGCTTATCGCGATTTTCGTGCTGCTTACCTCATTGGGCGCTTGCACGGACGCAGGGCTTAGCCCCGGCGAAGGGCACGTTGAAGTCGAGGGTGGCAAGGTTTGGTACCAGGTAATTGGCTCCGGGAGTAACACGCCACTCCTGCTATTGCACGGAGGCCCGGGCGCTCCGAGTCACTACTTGAAACCGCTGGAGGGCGTAGCCGAGGACAGGCCGGTCATTTTTTACGATCAACTTGGAGCCGGCCGTTCCGACAGGCCCTCCGATACAAGGCTCTGGCGAACAGACAGATTCGTAGCCGAACTGGCTCAAGTGAGGTCGCACCTGGGCCTTGATGAAGTGCACATTCTGGGCCATTCATGGGGCTCGATGCTGGCTATGGAATACATGCTGACCGAGCCAGCAGGGATCAAGAGCATCACGTTTGCCAGCCCGGCATTAAATGTCAAGCGCTGGACCGACGACGCGAAAACGCTCCTAAGAGCATTACCAGAGGAAACGCAGCAGACCATCACGAGCCACGAGGCTGGTGGCACGACGGACTCTCCCGAGTATCAGGAAGCCGTCATGGAGTACTACAAGCTCTATCTGTCTCGTTCGGATCCTTGGTCACCAGATTTGATGGCTGCGTTCGAAGCGTTTAACTCGGAACTCTATGGCTATATGTGGGGGCCCAGCGAGTTCACCGCGAACGGTATATTGCGCGACTACAATCGTGAGAGCGAACTCGCGCAATT
>Ga0224504_10000712_pt1 | contig 14906 bp, 17 predicted proteins | sample SF_Oct11_sed_USG_3_FD_170160 | JGI IMG/M metagenome (GOLD analysis project Ga0224504, IMG submission 170160) | Sediment microbial communities from San Francisco Bay, California, United States - SF_Oct11_sed_USGS_24 | ecosystem: Environmental > Aquatic > Marine > Sediment | place: USA... | reverse complement strand
GCTGGCCTCGCCCGCGTCGTTGATGTAGTATTCCCGGGTCACCGCGAAGCCAACCTTGGCCAGCAGCGAGGCCAGCGCGTCGCCGACCACCGCGCCCCGGGCATGGCCCACGGTCAGCGGGCCGGTCGGGTTGGTCGAGACATATTCGACGTTGACCTTACGCCCCGCACCCAGTGTCGAGGCGCCGTAGTCGGGGCCGGCGCGCAGCACGGCGGCCAGGCAGCGCTGCCACAGGCTCTCGGACAGCCGCAGGTTGATGAATCCCGGGCCAGCCACGGAGACCTCCGTCACGACCGGCGCCCGGGCCAGCCGCGCGGCCAGGGCCTCCGCGAGGTCGCGCGGTTTCCGGCCGGCCGGCTTGGCGAGCACCAGGGCGGCATTGGTGGAGACGTCACCGTGCGCCGCATCGCGCGGCGGCTCCACGGTCACGCGGTCGAGGTCGAGCCCGCCGGGCAGCTCCCCCGCCGCGCCCATGGCTTCGATTTCTTTCGTAACGATATCTCGGAAGTATTTGAAAACGTGCATTTATGTCTTTGTATAGATGTCGAAAAGCTTGTGGTGTTCCTCGAGCGCGTAGCGGTCCGTCATCCCGGCGATGTAGTCGGCCACGAGCCGCGCCCTGGCCGCAGCCTCCGCCCCCGCCGCCTGGTCCCGCCACTCGTCCGGCAGGCAGTCCGGTTCGGCCAGGTAGTGCTCGAACAGGTCGCGCACGACCCGGCGCACCTTCGAGCCCATGCGGTTGACCCGGTAGTGCCGGTACATGCGCTCGAACAGGAAGGCCTTGAGCGCGCGGTCCTTTTCGCGCATCGCCTCGGAAAAGGCAACCACCGGGGTCCCCAGGGCACGCAGCTCGTCCGCGTCCCCGGGCGCGGCCTCGGCCAGGCGCCGGCCGGTCTCGGCGAGCAGGTCGGTGACCATGCGGTCGATCACCCGGCGCACCGTCTCGTGGACCAGGCGGCCGTACTCGATCCCAGGATAGGCGGCCAGCAGCTCGGCCACGACCGGCCCGACCAACGGCAGCCCCTTGAGGTCGTCGATGCCGAACAGCTCGGCGCGCAGGCCGTCGTCGATATCGTGGCTGTTGTAAGCGATGTCGTCGGAGAGCGCCGCGACCTGCGCCTCCGCCCCGGCATGGCTGCCCAGCTCCAGGTCGAAGGCCTCGCAAAAGCGGGCGATGGTCTCGGGCACCGGGCAGTCCTCCGCCTTCGGGCCGGCGAGCGGACCGTTGTGCTTGACCGTGCCCTCCAGCGCTTCCCAGGTCAGGTTGAGGCCGTCGAATTCGGCATAGCGGCGCTCCAACAGGGTGAGGACCCTGAACGTCTGCTCGTTGTGGTCGAAGCCGCCGAAGGGCACCATGGCCTCGCCCAGGGCCTTCTCGCCGGCGTGGCCGAAGGGCGTGTGCCCCAGGTCGTGGGCCAGCGCCAGCGCCTCGGCCAAGTCCTCGTTCAGGGCCAGCGCCCGGGCGATCGAGCGGGCGATCTGGGCGACTTCGATCGAGTGGCTGAGCCGCGTGCGGTAGTAGTCGCCCTCATGGTAGACGAAGACCTGGGTCTTGTACTTGAGCCGGCGAAAGGCCCCGCAATGGACGATCCGGTCCCGGTCGCGTTGAAAGCACGAGCGGGTCGGGCTGTCCGGCTCGGCGACCTGCCGCCCTCGGCTGTGCTCCGGGCGGCAGGCGTAAGGTGCGGTTTCGGGGGGGCTCATGGCCGGACCCTACCCCCCAGGGCCCGGCCCTGGCAACGACTCAACCTTTGAAAATCCCCTCCCGGCGCCTAAATAGGGTATACTTCCGATCCCTAGGGAAAAGTACGAATGAACGACATGAGCACTGCCCCTGAAGCCCCCCGAGTCGAAGTCACCGCGAACGCGGCCAAGCGGGTCGCGTGGCTGATCGAGCAGGAAGGCCGGGACGGCCTGATGCTGCGCGTTTCGGTCTCCGGCGGCGGCTGCTCGGGCTTCCAGTACGGCTTTTCCTTCGACGACGCGCTGGGCGAGGACGACCGCACCTTCGAGCGCGACGGCGTCACCGTGGTGGTCGACGAGGTCTCGCTCGACCTGCTGAACGGCTCGCAGATCGACTTCGTCGAGGACCTGATCGGCGCCTCCTTCCAGATCAACAACCCCCAGGCCACCTCGTCCTGCGGCTGCGGATCCTCGTTTTCGATCTGAACCGGCCGGCCGAACTGTGCTAGACATGGGCCCCACGCTCACGCCTTGGGCCCTTTGCTTTCGGTGAGCCGGCCATGGTCAAGATCGCTACCTGGAACGTCAATTCGGTCAAGGCGCGCCTGCCGAACCTGCTCGACTGGCTGACAAGCGCCTCACCCGACGTGGTGCTGCTGCAGGAACTGAAGTGCGTCGAGGAGAACTTCCCGCGGCTCGAGCTCGAGGCGCTGGGCTACCACTGCGCGGCGGTCGGGCAGAAGAGCTACAACGGCGTCGCGATCCTCTCGAAACAGCCGATCGAGGACCTGGTCGGGCGCCTGCCGGGCGAGCCCGAGGACGAGCAGGCGCGCTATCTGGAGGGCACGACTTTCGGCCTGCGCGCAGCCGCGCTCTACCTGCCCAACGGCAACCCGGTCGGGAGCGAGAAGTACCCTTACAAGCTGCGCTGGATGGCGCGGCTCGAGGCCCATGCCCGAACCCTGCTCGAGAGCGAGCGGCCCGTCCTTCTGGGCGGCGACTACAACGTCTGCCCGAGCGACGACGACGTTTACGATCCCGCGGGCTTCAGGAAGGACGCCCTGTGTCGGCCCGAGAGCCGGCAGGCCTTCCGGCGCCTGGTCAACCTGGGCCTGACCGAGGCCTGGCGCGCCCTGCACGCGACGCCGCACGTCTACAGCTACTGGGACTATACCGCGCGCGCCTTCGACAACGACAACGGCCTCCGGATCGATCATTTCCTGCTGTCGCCCCAAGCGGCCGACCGGCTGGCGTCCTGCGAGATCGACCGCGAGCCGCGGGGCAAGCCCAAGGCCTCGGACCACACCCCGGTGGTCTGCGAGCTCATGGCCTGAACGGCAGAGGGAGTTTGAGAAGGGGTTAACCTTCGTTTGAAGGGCTGCGGGGCACGCGACCCGGCGAAGGCTTTCCCGGCTTCCATAAACACCGCGTCAAGGTAAGTTCTGATAAGCTGACGACCACGCTGATCACCACGCCGCGCATCGACCCCTAAACGGCGCTTTCGGGCGCTTGTGACGGATGACCAAGGACCGCAAAGCGATGAACCAGGACGAAACCACCGAAGGCGGCTGTCTCTGCGGGGCGTTGCGCTATCGCATCGGCGGGCCTGTCGGCCCGGCGGTGCACTGCCATTGCGAGATGTGCCGACACTCAGGCGGCGGGGCGGTCGCGACTTGGATCAGCGTCGCAAGCGATCGTTTCGCCTTCACCAAGGGCGAGCCCCGGGTCTACCACTCCTCGGCGCAGGCCGAGCGGCGCTTCTGCCCGCGCTGCGGCGCCCAAATCACCTTCTGGTCCGAACGCCACCCGGACATCATGGACGTGACGGTGGGGACGCTCGACCGGCCGGAGAGCCTGCGCGCCGATCACCACATCTGGACCGAGGGCCGCCTGTCCGGTCTTCCGCGTGCCATGCCGGCCGAGGCCTGAGAGTCACCGTGTTTATTCCGCTGCACGACAAGACGCCCCGGGTCCTGATAAAGACCCCCTGGGTCACTTGGGGGCTGATCCTGGCCTGTGTGCTGGTCTATCTGCTCGAGGCGAGCGCCGAGCCGGGCGAGTTGCAGCGCCTGATGCTCGGGCTCGGCATGATCCCGGCGGCCCTGACCGGCCAGGCCGATCTGTCTGCCGATCTTACTCTCGTGCCACCGCTGGCCACGCTGATCACGCATCAGTTCCTGCACGGCGACGTGCTGCATCTGGGCTTCAATATGGCCTACCTCTGGGTCTTCGGCGACAACGTCGAGGACGCTATGGGCCACGGCCGCTTCCTGTTGTTCTTTCTGCTCTGCGGGGTGATCGCCGCACTCGCCGAAATCGCCGCCGGGCCCGGCCAGACGAGCCCGCTCATCGGCGCGAGCGGCGCGATCTCCGGCATCCTGGGCGCCTATCTGCTGCTGCATCCCAGCGCCCGTATCCTGGTCCCTATCGTCTTCGTTCCCTTATACCTGCCCGCCTACCTGCTGCTGCTCTTATGGATCGGGTTCCAGTTCTATGCCGTAGCGTTTATTCCAGTCGTGGCCGAGGGCGGCGTGGCCTGGTGGGCCCACATCGGCGGCTTCTTCGCGGGCTTGGTGCTGATCGTGCCGTTCCGCCACAAGGCCATCCCGCTCTGGCGCGCCGGAGATATGCCGGGCGGCATAGAGATGACGGTCTACGACAGCCGGCCCCGGCGGCGGGATCCGCCGTCCGGAAACGAAGGGTCCGCCTCGAAAGGGCCAAGGAAGCCCCGCCACGGACCCTCGGATCGTTGACCCGTACCGCCGGTCCTATTCGGATCGAAAAGGGACGCCGGCGTCAGTGCCGCACGCCGTCGAGGGACCCGATGTCCTCGCAATCCCAAGCCTCGTTGCTGACCCAGTTCATCGCCTGGGTCAGGACCGGCTGTCCGACTTCGACGGAGATGATCCCGATGAATTCGTTCAGCGCGGCCTCGACATTGTCCGCGTGATCCTCACGGCCGTGCGCACGCAGCAGTTTCGCCAGGGCCGCCCCGTGTGTGATGGACAGCGCCGCCACCCGCGCGTGATAGGTCTGATCCTTGCCCATAGCCTTCAACGTCCCAGTCCCCCCTCGATCACGCCCCGCCTGGACCGTCCGTGGCGAGGCCCCTCTGGTGTCCCTGGATCATCGTCATGACGATGCAACCGTTCCGTTAGCTCTCTACAAGACAACGCTCACGCAGGAAGTCTTACAATATATCGCACTAATTAGTCAATACACCACAAGATCTTGATTGAACCAACAGCAAAGTTGCTGAAGCAGCGACAAACTGCCGATCTTAGGAAGATTGACAGCCCGCGCCGCAGCTTTCGCCCAGACTTGATATAGCCGGGTGAATCGGTTCCGCCTGTGACCGCTGTCACGCCAAGTGCGAATTCTTACCCGGCCGGGGCGACTTTCGGCCAGGGGCGGCCATGGCCCCGCGCGCGGGGCCACGGCCTGTTACCGATGCGTGAGCCGGGCGGGTCCGAAGGCGGGGCCGAGCGGCATGAGGCGCAGTCCGGGGCGCAGCCGTCGGTAGGCGAGTTCCAAGTGGTCGACCGGATTCGGGCCAGGCGCCGCCACCACGAGGATTTCTCGGGCGATCGGCTGGAAATCAGCCCGGAAGTGGACAGAGGACTTGAGCGCCAGGATCTTCTGGGCCGCCGGCTCGACCCCCAGGTGCCGGAAGACCGCCTGGTCGGCGGCCTGCAGTTTGCGCGAGGCGACCACGATCCGCACGCCCCCCAGGCGCAGCAGCGCCATGGGGCCGAGCTGCATGCGCGCGCCCTTGTAGAACGGCCCGGTGCCGTCGCAACGACCGTCGCCCAGGCGCTCGACCCGATAGCCGGCGTGGAGCGGTCGTTGGCCCGGGAAGCGCGACTTGGCGCCCAGAGCGAGCGTAATTTCTGTCCCCTCGCCCGCCGCATGCGCCGCCGCGGCGGCTTCGGGGTCATAGAGAATGGCCAGCGCCGCGTCCTCGGCGCCCTGGCATACCAATTCCTCGAGCAGTGCCACGCCATCCCCGTCGGCGCCGGCGCCCGGGTTGTCCTGGGTATCGACCAGCACCACCGGCCCGCGGCCCGCGGTCGCGGTCGCGGTCGCCAGAGCATGGCCGACGGCCTCGGCCGGTTGCCAGATCCGCGTGACGAATTCGCCCTCGCAAGCACAGGCATGGGCAAAGAGGGCGTCGGCGGCGCGTTCGGCGGCTTCGCGACTCGACCCGTAGGCCACGACCGAGGGGCCGCAGTGCCAGATGTCGGCCGGCCCGAAGCCGCAGGCAAAGGACAGGCTGGCGACCTCTCCGCCCTCCAGCGCGGCCAGGCGCTCGTAGAGGCCCTTGGCCGGGTCGTGCAGGGTGCAGCCAGCGGTCAGCTCGATCAGGAAGGGCAGCTGACGGAAGGCCTTGCCGCGCCCCGCCGCGCCCCTCAGCAGGGCGTCCAGATGGCCCGCGGCCCGCGCACCGGTCTCGGCCATGTCGACGTGCGGATAGGTGCGATAGGCGATCAAGGCATCCGCATGCTCGACCATTTCCGGCGTGACGTTGGCGTGCAGGTCCAGGCTGGCCACCACGGGCAGCGCGTCGCCGACCACTCGGCGCACGCGGCGCAGCAGCTCGCCCTCGCCGTCCTCCAAATGCTCGGTGACCATAGCGCCGTGCAGGTCCAGATAGAGCCCGTCCAGCGGACCGGCGTCGCCGAGAGCGCGCAGATCCTCGAGGAGCTGACCGGCGATGCGCTCGAAGGCCTCCTCCGTGACCTCGGCCGAGGGCGTCGCCTGCGCCCAGGAGAGCGGCAGCAGCTCGTGCCCCAGCTCTCCGGCAGCCGCTACGAAACCGGCGATCGGGATGTTCATTCCGGCCACGGCATCGAACAACGCGCCGCCGCGGGTCAGGCCCGGCCAGGCGCCCGGCCGGACGAAATCCTCGTAGGTCGCCTTGGAGGGCGCGAAGGTGTTTGTTTCGTGCTGAAAGCCGCCGACGGCGAGTCTGAAGCGGGATGACATAGGATGCGGGTCTGTGGGCGCGGTTACGGAATGCCGCGCAGCTTACCCTTTCGAGCTATCCGCGCCAAAGACTTAGAGGAGAAAAGAGAAGCACGAGCGCAAGTTTCCTCTCCACCGACCCCGTAGAAGCGAGCGGGGAAGCCAGCATCGGGGCGGTCCGGGCAAGGGCCTTGCGCTCGCAGATCGAACCTACCGCCGGGGCCTTGGGGCGGCATTGATATGAATCAATTCCGTGAGGATATTCGACTCCCCGGGCAGGCCGTTCGAAAGACCGTGTCCAGGAGGGAGACTCAAGCCCGTCTGCCGGTTCACGTAATCTTCTTCCGGACCGTCGCCGAGACAAGCTCGCTCACCACGACGACGCCGAAGATGGCGATGAGCATGACCGAGACCTGCTGCCAGATGAACTGGTTGATGGAGGAATAGAGCAGGATGCCGATGCCGCCGGCGCCGACGAAGCCGAGCACCGTGGATTCGCGGATGTTGATGTCCCAGCGATAGACGGTCGTGCCGTAGATGACCGGGAGCACCTGCGGCAGGATTCCGATCCAGAGCACCTGGAGGCGCGAGGCGCCGGTCGCCTCGATGGCCTCGACCGTGCCCTCGTCGATCTCCTCGATCGCCTCCGCCGTGAGCTTGCCCATGAAGCCGATCGAGCGCGCGGCGATCGCCCAGATGCCGGCGACCGGCCCGGGTCCGAATATGGCCACGAAGATGAGCGCCCAGACCACCGTGTTGATCGAGCGCGAGGCCACCAGAATGAACCGCCCGACCGCCCAGGTGAACGAATTGAAGGTGGTGTTGCGCGCGGCGAGGAAGGCGACCGGAAACGCGATCAGCAGGGTAGCGACCGTGCCCAGTGTGGCGATATGCACGGTCTCGATCATGGCGCCCACGACCACGTCGAAATAGCTCCAGTCGGGCGGCACCATGCGCTCCAGCAGGTCATATGCCTGGACGTGGGCATCGAGCAGGTAGACCCAGGTGATGTCGAGGGTTGAAAGCGAGGCCGCGGCGACGAAGACGATGCCGAGATACCAAGCGTAGCGTATCAGCGTCTCGCGCGGGCCGAATCGACGCCAGACCTCCGGGTAGCGGCTCTTGTGCTGGTCGACGGTCATCTGAGGCGCTTGCGGATCCAGTTGGAGAAGATCTCGCCCAGGAAGACCAGGCCGATGATGACGAGCAGGATGGCGAGCGAGAAATCGTAGTCGTAGCGCGAGAACGAGGCGGCCAGCACCTGCCCGATGCCGCCGGCGCCCACGATGCCGACCACGGTCGAGTGCCTGATGTTGGCATCCAGGCGGTAGATCGAGACACCCAGGTAGCGCGGCAGGATCTGGGGCACGATGGCGTAGGTCAGGAGCTTGGGGAAGCTCGCGCCTGTGGCGCGCACCGCTTCCGCCTGGCCGGCGTTCATGTTTTCCACGTCCTCGGCCAGCATCTTGGAGATGAAGCTCGTGGAGGCGACGACCAGCGTAAGCACGCCGGCCAGCGCGCCGAAGCCCACGATCTTGACGAAAAAGATCGCCCAGATGATCTCGTGGAAGGTGCGAGACAGGACGACGAGGAGGCGCGCGAACAGATAGACCGGCCGCGGCGCCAAGTTGACCGCCGCGGCAAGGCCGAGCGGCACGGCGAGGATCATCCCTGCGAAGCTGGCGGCGAAGGCGATCAGGACGCTTTCGGTGATGCCGCGGACCAACAGCTCCCAGCGGGAGAAGTCGGGTGGGATCATGCGCTCGAACATATTCTGGGCGCGCGGCAGCCCCACGCTGATGCGCGCCCAGTCGATCTCGAGCGCGCCGAGCGACCAGACCAAGTAGGCCAGCGCGCCCGCGAGCAGGCCATAGCGCAGGACCGGGTTCTCGATGAGCTTCGGCGGGCGCCAGACGGTCGGATGGCCGGTCGAAGCTTCGCTCATCCCGCCGCGGTCTCCGGCGCGATGGCCTGCGCGCCATCGTGTCGTGCCGGCGGCGCCGCCTCTTCCTCGTCGTCGTCGCTGCGGCGGATCGTGGAGCTCCAGTCCTCTTCGCCGTAGATCTCGGTCAAGGCGTCGGGCGTGAGCTCGGCGGGCGTGCCCTCGAAGACCTTGCGCCCGTCGCTGAGACCCACGATACGGTCGGCAAAGCCCTGGGCGAGGGCCACGTCGTGGATGTTGACGAGCGCCGGGGTGCCGCGCTCGTGCGCCAGCTCGACGATGAGGCGCATGATCTGACGCGCGGTCTTGGGATCGAGGCTGGCGGTGGGCTCGTCGACCAGCAACAGCTCCGGCCGTTGCATGAGGGCGCGGGCGATGCCGACCCTCTGGCGCTGGCCACCCGAGAGCGCGTCGGCACGCGCATCCTCGCGCCCCGAAAGCCCGACCCGGTCTAGGAGCTCGAAGGCGGCGGCCACGTCCTCGGGCGGGAACTGACGCCGGTAGGCGCGCCAGAAGCCGACATAGCCCAGCCGCCCCGAAAGCACGTTCTCCATCACGGTCAGGCGCTCGACCAGATTGTATTCCTGGAAGATCATGCCCATGCGCCGGCGCGCCTTCCTGAGCCCCGCACGGCCGAGCGCGGTGATGTCGGTGCCGTTCAGGACCACCTTGCCGGAGGTCGGCGGGACCAGGCGGTTGATGCAGCGGATCAGCGTCGACTTGCCGGCGCCAGAGGAGCCGATGACGGCGACCACCACCGGGCGGTCGACGGCCAGGTTCACGCCGTGCAAGGCGCGCAGCCCGTTGGGGTAGGTCTTGACCAGATCGGAGATTTCAAGCATTGCGCACCAAGGCGGGCGGGCCGCCGCCCCCAGGACGGCGGCCCTCCTGGACCTCTCTTACGATTACTTTTTCTTCTTCTTCACTTTGAGGCCCTCGAGAGCGGCCTTCGAATAGACGACGCCGTTCGTATCCTGGATCGTCCGGATGTCCGCCCAGTGCTCCTTGAAGGTGATCGGAATGAACTTGTCGGACTTCTTGCCGAACTCCTTCTTCAGGCCGGTGCCCGTCCAATCAAAACTGAGAAAGGCGTCCGTCACGGACTTCTGCAAGGCCGGCGTCAGGTTGTGGGCATAGCCGTAGGAAGTGGTCGGGAACAGCCGAGACTGCCAAATGATGCGCAGGTCCTCCTTGCTCACCACACCCTTGTCGTCCATCCGGTCGAGCACGCTGGAGGCGACCGGGGCGGCGTCGTAGTCCTTGTTGGCGACGCCCATGATCGAGTTGTCGTGCTTGCCCGAGTAGATCACCTCGTAGTCCTGGTCCGGCACCACGCCCATCGACTTGAACAGCGCCCGCGGCGCCTGGTTGCCCGAGTTCGACGACGGCGTCACGTGCGCGACCTTGCGGCCCTTGATGTCCGTTATCTCCTTGATGTCGGTGTCTTTGTGGGTGATCAGCTGCAACCGGTAGCCGAACTGTCCGTCCGCCTTGCCCATGATCGCGATCGGCACGTAACCGGCGAGATTGACGCCGAACACCGTGGGACCGGTGGAGATGCCGGCCACGTGGAGGCGCCCCGAGCGCATGGCCTCGACCTGCGCCGCGTAGGATTCGGCACCGTACCACTTGACCTTTTTGCCGGTCTTCTCGGCCAGATACTCCATGAACTCGGTGAAGACGTTCTCGTAGACCGAGGGGTCCTCCACCGGGGTGTAGGAGAAGACCAGCGTGTCGGGATCGAGCCATTTGCTCGAATCCTTGGGCGTATCGGCCACCAGATCGCCGTTCTCGTCGCAGAAGCCCACGTCGAGCTTGCCGCGCGGGCAGTCGGCCTTGGCCGGTTGGGCCGCGAGCCCGACGCCGACGAGCGCCAGGACGGCCGCCAACGTTCCAAATAGAGACTTCACGTTATACATCACGTTCTCCCCTGCCATATTTGATTTCTTGGGCCTTTGCGCCGCCGGACCATGCTTGGTCAAGGACAAGGCTCTCATGTACGCTCACCTTAGTCCGAGGCCCCCTGCCGCGCAACAAGGCCGTCGTGGACCGGCCGGCGGGGCCGGACGGAATCGACAAGAAGCATAGGTCCGGGTTGTCATTTGCCGGGCCGTTGCTTCAGACTGCCGGCAAACGGCGGGGAGAGAACGGCGCCATGCTACCGGAGGGCCTGAGCCAGGAAGACGTCGCGCGCTATCAGAGCGACGGGGTGGTCGTGCTGAGAGGCGCGTTCTCGAACGCCTGGATCGATACGCTCGCAAGGGGCCTCGCGCGCAACGTCGCGGAGCCCGGCCCCTACCGCAGCGACTACACCAAGGAGGGCGCGCCCGGCCACTTCTTCGGCGACTACTGCAACTGGCGGCGCATCTCCGAGTACGAGGACTTCGCGCGCAACTCGCCGGCCGCCGACATCGCCCGCGCGCTGATGGGCTCGGCCAAGGTCAACTTCTTTCACGAGCATGTCGTCGTGAAGGAGCCGGGCACGCGCGAGCGCACACCCTGGCACCACGACCAGCCCTACTACTGCGTCGACGGCTTCGACAACGTCAGCCTGTGGCTGCCGCTCGACCCGGTGCCGCGGGAGCGCGGCGTCGAGTTCATCGCCGGCTCGCACCGTTGGGGCCGCTGGTTCACGCCGACCAAGTTCGTCGGCGTCGACTACCAGCGCGGCGACACGGGCTACGAGACCATGCCGGACATCGAGGCCGAGCGCCACAAATACGAGATCGTGTCCTTCGACATGGAACCCGGGGACTGCGCCGCCTTCCACTTCCGCACCGTGCACGGCGCGCCGGGCAACGCCTCGCCGGAGGCCCGGCGGCGCGCCGTCGCCTTCCGCTGGACGGGCGACGACGCCCGCTTCGCCATCCGCCAGGGCGAGATGTCGCCGCCCTTCCCTGACTTCCCGGACTGCGCGCTTCGCCCCGGCGACGCGCTCGATAGCCCGCTCTTTCCGGTGATCCGCGGCCGATGACCGTAGTCGTTTGGCCGGCCCTCGACGGCACTCGAATAGTACAAAAGAGTTAACCATGTCGCGCTAAGGTTCCTCTTCGAGGAGCCGAAGCCATGATCGACCGCCGTTTCCAGCCCTGGCCATTCGCCGTCCTCGCCTCGGGCCTCGCCCTCTCCGCATGCGGCACCGCGGAGGGCCCCGCGCCGGGCGAGGAGACGGTCGTCTTGGAAGCCGATTTCTTCCAGCAACGCTGGGAAGACGGCGGCGCCACCCTGCTGATCAAGGCGGTCGACGGCCGCTTTGCCTGGCGGAACCGTATGGCGCTGCCCGCCGGTCGGCACGAGGTGCTGTTCGAGTACGAAGTCACGGCGGCCTGCACCGCGGAAAAGGGCTGCGCGGTGCGGCGCTACCACGACCGGATCGAATTCAGCGCCAAGGACGAGCGCATGTACAGACTTAGCGCCGAATACGACGACGGCGCAGTCCACTCCTCGATCGAGGACAGCGAAAGCGGCGAGACCGTAGCCGGCAGCGTGACCGCCGAGGCGCGGGTGGAATACGAGGGCTATCCCAACGAGGCCTGGCAAGGGCTGTGCAACGACGCCGAGCGGGGCGACGCCAAGGCCCGCCGGGCGATCGGCCTACATTACTGGCGCGGCTGGTGGCCGACCGAACGCGACGTGGTGCGGGCTTACCTGTGGCTCAGCCTCGCGATGCACGCCAACGACAGCGCCGCGGCCCATTTCCGCGACCGCCTGGGCGACGAGATGAACGGCCACGAGATCGTCGAGGCCGAGCGCCGGGTGAGGCGCTGGAAGCCGGGACATTGCGCCGTCGGCGCCGACCGGGCGCTGCCCCGCGACCCGCGGCCAAAGCCCGCCGCCGAAAAGCCGCCGGAACCGAAGGCGCCGGAGCCGGAGGCGGCGGCCCCGGAAACAGAGGAACCCGGGGCGACCGAACAACACCACCCTTGAGCCGCCCGGGCTCAAGTCGCGCAAGCTGCGCCGGTCCTCCCAGCGACCGTTCATCCCGCCTCGCAAAAACGCCGCGGCCGGATGGAACATGCGCGCGGGCGAACCCATATATAGGAGACGCGATCCTCGCGAGGAGAGGAGCCATGATCAAGCGCATCCGCGACTTGGTCGAGCGGTTTCCCGAGGACGAAGGAACGGTCTCCGAGCTGATGTGCAGGGACGAGACCTTCGGGTTTCTTTGTCAGGAGTACGAGCTGTCGGCCAGGGAGCTCGGCCGGCTGGACGTCATGGGCGGCTCGGTCGCCGCGGCCGAGGCCAACTGGCTGAAACAGCGGCGCAGCGAGCTCGAACAGGAGATCCTGGCAAAGATCGAGGGCTACCGCCCGATCTAGACCGACGCGACGAGTCCGGGCGCCCTGCCGCGCAAGGCATGGCGCCCGCGTCGTGCGCGCCGTCAGCCGGCGGGCGGCGGTGCGACGATCTCGTCGTAGGGGTGGCGGCGGGTGATCAGGCCGGCGTGCAGGAAGACGTCGACGGTGACCTCGAAGGCCTCGCGGCCGATCTCGACCTCCGGCGCCCAGCAGCCGAGCCTCTGATAGAACGCGATCGTTTCGGTCAGCACGGCGGGATCGATCTCCGGGAAGAACGGGGCCTCCGCAGCGGCGATCTCGGCTGCCGGGGTCTCGTTGACGTAGGCACGGGCCTTGCGATAGGCGCGGATGAAGGCCCCGGCCATCTCGGTCGCCAGCCATTCGCGCGTCGCCGCCAGGCTGGAGAAGGCGCAGGGGCCGATCGCCTCGCCGACCGAGGCGACCACGTGGCCAACGCCGTCGGCCTCGAGCTGCTGGGGCGCCGGGCCCTGCTGGTGAACATAGTCGCCCTCGCCGGCGCGGAACGCGCTGTCCATCTCGGTCACAGTGCCGGCGTCGACGACGTCGAGCGCCGCGTAGTCGAGTCCCTTCTTATGACAGGCGTACTTGAACATGGCCAATGGCTGGCCGCCATGATCCACCAGCACTCTGCCCGAGAGCAGCTTGTCCCAGGTGAAGTCCGGATCGGGCCGCCGCGCCGTGACGAAGAACCCGTCCATCTTGTTGATCTGAGCGAAGTGCACGACCGGCGGCGTCTCGCCCCGCTCCAGCGGCCCGAAGCCCTGCGAGGGCGCCGACTGCACGACCTGGACCGAGCCGTCGAGCAGCGCCGCGATCGCCGACGTGCCCGGCGGCGCCACGGAATGCTCGGGCGCCAACCCCTCCTCCTTCAGAAAGCCACCGGCGATGGTCGCGATCAGCGGGCTGTAAAAGGCCGAAAATCGCGTGAACTGGATGTTGATCGTAGTCATGAAGGGTCTCTCCATTTGTGGGACCGGCCCGCACGGTTCCATTGGACAGGCCGCCAAGGCCCATCCTCGCTTGAACCACGGCCACAAGGCAACTCCAGGCTCTGCCGGTCGCGCTGGCGAGGCACGGCCGAAGGCCGCAGAATGGCGGGTCCGGCATTGCCAGCGGGGGAGACGCGCCATGGCCGTTCAGCTCGACCTTCTGATCCACGGGGCCAACGTGCTCTACCTCTTCGCCTACATGGTGCGCGACATCCTGTGGCTGCGCCTGCTCACGGTCTTCGCGGCCGCCCTCCTGATGGCCTACTTCTACCTTCAGCCGGTGTCCTTGATGACGCCGATCTAATGGAACCTGGTGTTCACGGCCTTGAACGTCTTCTGGATCGTCCGCCTGGCGCTGGAGCGCCGGCCGGAAAAGGGGTCGAAAAGGGGTCAGGTCTTGTTTTACGGAAAAGGGGTCAGGTCTTGTTTTACGGAAAAGGGGTCAGGTCTTGTTTTAAGTAATTTTTCATCCCGCCCGTCAGGCAGCCTGTTCTCCCACCCATTCTCTGCGGCGATGGGTCCTTCTGGAGAACAAAAAGCACTAAAACAAGACCCGACCCTCTTCCGATGTTTGCGGTTCGGGACCCGGATGTTTGCAGTCCGCTATAGGTTATGCACCTCGGTCTTCGTTTGGTTTCTGGGAACCTTCGACAACGGATGCCATCGCATCGGCGAAGGATGTCCCCTGTCTCAGCCGATTGATGAAATCCATCAGGCCCGCATGGCCGGCCTTGTCGTACCATTCCTTCACCTCGCGGTACGCTGCCGGGTATGTCCGCGGGCCATGGACCTGTGATGCCGCAGTCCATTCGCCGAGCGACAAGAGCTTGCGCACCTCGGCGCCGGTCATGTCTTCTGGCGTGGGTGGCCCGACATAGCGTTGGTCCTGTGAGACCAGAACGGCCAGCCCTTCATCGAATCAGGTCGCTAGGCAGCATATCGTCGCCCACATGCCCAAGCGAAAATGGAACTCGATATGAGCGAGCTCATGCGTGGAAATTGCATCGT
>Ga0224504_10000711_pt1 | contig 14908 bp, 11 predicted proteins | sample SF_Oct11_sed_USG_3_FD_170160 | JGI IMG/M metagenome (GOLD analysis project Ga0224504, IMG submission 170160) | Sediment microbial communities from San Francisco Bay, California, United States - SF_Oct11_sed_USGS_24 | ecosystem: Environmental > Aquatic > Marine > Sediment | place: USA... | reverse complement strand
ACGGTGGTTCACAATTTAAAGGCGCTATAAGGAGTTAAGGAAATGAGAAAGAAAATGTTCAACATTGTTGTGATGGCACTGTTTGTCTGCTGCTTCAGCCTGAGCGCGATCGCGCAAGCGGAGACGACCCTGTTCAAGAACGTCAAGGTGTTCAACGGCAGCGACGACAAGCTGCTCGACGCCGACGTGCTGGTCGAAGGCAACATGATCAAACAGGTCGGCAAAAACCTGAGCGCCGAGGGGGCCACCGTGATCGATGGCGACGGGCGCACGCTGATGCCGGGATTGATCGAGGCGCATACGCACCTCATTGGCGGCGCCTTTACCGCTGATGTGCTGATCAGGCCCTACTGGGACGAGATTGCTGTAAAGATGCTGGTGCGGGCACAGGATTATTTTGATATGGGTTTCACCACCGTGCGCGATGCCGGTAGCTGGTCGCTGGGCATCAAGGCGGCTATCGACCAGGGCGTGGCGGCCGGACCGCGGGTCCTGTCGTCCGGCGCCGGTATCTCGCAGACCGGTGGTCACGGAGACTTGCGTCTGCCATATCAGAATAATCCCTATTTCTCGCCGGCTTCCGCACAGCCGGAACGTTCGAATCTGAATTTCCTCGGTGCGATGCATCTGGCTGATGGTGTGCCCGAAGTGCGTCGTGCGGCACGTTCCAACCTCGCCGCCGGTGCGCATTTCATCAAGGTTCTCGGTGGTGGCGGGATCTACAGCATGCTCGATCCCCTCGAGTCGCTGCAATACTCGGACGCAGAGCTGAAAGCGGCCGCCGAGGAGGCCTCGAACTACGGCACCTATGCGGCCATCCACGCGCATCTTGACGAGGCCGTGAGTCGCGCCATTGACCTGGGTTTCAAACTGATTGAACACGCCACGGTGATGGAAGAAGGGACCGTTAAGAAGATGGCCGACAACGATGTCGTCTGGGGGCTGCAGACGTCCTTGTTCCTGGCGGACCCGGCGACGAATCCGGCCGCTTCCAGCCCGATTCAACGGAAAAAGGCTCAGCGCGTCCACGACGGCCTGAGGCGAACCATCGAGTACGCGAAAAAGTACGATGTGAAGACACTTTGGGGCACCGATATCATCGGATCGCGCGAAGCCTTCTTTAAGCTCTTCCCGGGGGAATGGGAGTACCGCAACGAGTACTACACACCGTTTGAGCAGCTGCAGCAGGTCACGAAGATCAACGGTGAGGCCATTGCCATGTCCGGCATCAGAAATCCCTATCCGGCCGGTCCCCTCGGTGTGATCGAGGAAGGTGCCTACGCCGACATCCTGCTGGTCAAGGGCAACCCGCTGGAGAATGTTCTGATCCTGCGCGACTACAAGGAAAACATCGACCTTATCATGAAGGACGGCAAGGTCTATAAAAATAGCTTGAATCCGTAGTGGTCCTTTCTCTGCGCAGGGTGGCGACGCTCTGCGCAGAGGTGAAATAAGGAGAGCCTGCACTGCTTGGCCCAAAGGTTTTATGCGCATCGAAACTCAAGGGCGCGATGCGTACCCTGATCGAAGCGATAAACGAGGCGATCTATGAAAAACAGCTGAAGGTTCTGTAGGCTGGAGGGTTAGGCGTGGCGGTCCCCGATGTCTTTGGGGTGTCGGCTGAGTCACTTAAGGATGAGGTCTTTTAATCGTTTTCAAAGATCGATGAGTTTAGACATGAGCCGCACGATGGCTCACAATTTCAAGGCGCTAAAAGGCGCTAAAAGGCGCTAAAAGGCGCTAAAAGGAGTCAAGGAAATGAGAAAGAAAATGTTCAACATTGTTGTGATGGCGCTATTTATCTGCTGCTTCAGCCTGAGCGCGATCGCGCAAGCGGAGACGACCCTGTTCAAGAACGTCAAGGTGTTCAACGGCAGCGACGACAAGCTGCTCGACGCCGACGTGCTGGTCGAAGGCAACATGATCAAACAGGTCGGCAAAAACCTGAGCGCCGAGGGGGCCAACGTGATCGATGGCGACGGGCGCACGCTGATGCCGGGGATGGTCAACATGCATGAACATCTCATGACCCATCAGCCGTTCGGCTATCTACTTACGTCCGCTTACTATGATGAGATCGGCGCCGGGATGCTGGTGCGTGCGCAAGACCTCTTTGACATGGGCTTCACCACCGTCCGCGACGCCGGCGGCTGGGCGCTGGGCATCAAGCGTTTTGTTGATCGGGGCGATTCCTACGGTCCGCGTATCATTTCGTCGGGGGGGGCATTGACACAGACCGGTGGCCACGGTGACTTTCGCCTTCCTTACCAGAACAATCCTTCCCTCTCGCCCGCGTCCCATCAGCCTGAGCGCTCGATGGTGCAGGAGGTGGGCGGTTCGGTACGGGCTGACGGTATAGCTGAAGTCCGTCGGGCGGCTCGCGCCGGTCTGGCTGCGGGGGGCCACTTCATCAAGGTTATGGGCGGCGGCGGTATCGCGAGCCCCTTCGATCCGTTAACTTCGTTTCAATACTCGGAAGGAGAGCTGAAGGCGGCGATTGAGGAAGCTGAGAATTACGGCACCTACGCAACAATCCATGTGCACACGGACAAGACGATCAGCCGGGCCGTCGATGTCGGTTTTAAGATGGTTGAACACGCGACAATCATGTCGGAAGCCACCGCTAAAAAGATGGCCGAAAAAGGTGTTATCTGGTCGATGCAGACCGGGCTGTTCATGCCGGATGCGGCCACCAATCCCGGGTACTCCAACGACACGCAACGCGCAAAAGGCAAGGTCGTTCAGGAGGGGATGGAGCAATCCATTAAATATGCCAAGAAATATAACTTGAAAACGCTCTTCGGTACCGACATTATCGGCCCGCGTGCTGCCTACCTGAAGCTGTTCCCGGGTGAGTGGGAGTTCCGCAGCAAGTATTACTCGCCGTTTGAAGTGCTGCAGCAAGCCACCAAAAACGGTGGCGAGGCCGTGGAACTGTCCGGTGTCAAGAACCCCTATCCGGCCGGTCCTCTCGGTGTGGTTGAGGAAGGTGCCTACGCCGACATCCTGCTGGTCAAGGGCAACCCGCTGGAGAATGTGTTGATTCTGCGGGACTACAAGGAAAGCATCGACCTGATCATGAAGGACGGCAAGATTTATAAAAACACCTTGAATTAGTAGTGATTCTTTCTCTCCGCAGGGCGGCAACGCTCTGCGGAGAAACTATAAAAATAAAAGGAAAACTGACATTGTTATTAACACAAGGTTTGATGCGCAGCATAATCTTGACCCCGAACGCGACGGCAACCCTTTGCAAGGGGCGTCAACGCACTTTTCGTGAGCTGGGCGAGCGGGTCAAAAAACTTGCCGGGGCGTTGCAGGGCATTGGTCTTCAGCGCGGAGACCGGGTCGCGATCTGGGCACAGAATTCAGATCGATATATGGAGTCGCTGCTGGCGGTTTGCTGGGCCGGTGGTGTGGTGGTCCCCGTCAATTATCGCTGGAGCGGAGCGGAAGTGCGGTTTTCGCTCAATGAGGCCGAGACCTCCTTTTTGCTGGTTGATGATGCGAACCGCGCCGCCGCGGAAGAGATAGCGGCTGAATTAGAAACCGTAACGCAGAAAATCTATTTGGGGGAAGAAGCCTGTCCCGAATCGATGCACGACTACGAGTCGTTGTTGGAGGCTGGCAAGCCGGTCGCGGTTGCCGATGTGACACCCACCGACCTGGCCGGGATCTTCTATACCGGGGGCACAACCGGCGCACCCAAAGGGGTCATGCTGACCCATCTGAATATCTGGTCGTCGGCCGCAAGTCTCGGTGTTGAGGGGTGGTTCTCGTCACCGGATGCGGTGTGTCTGCACGTCGCGCCGATGTTTCACCTGGCCGAGTTCGGCGTCATGCACGCCGCCATTCTCCAGGGCGCAAGCCACAGCTTCCAGGGGGCTTTTGAACCCGAGGCTGTTCTGGAGCGGATCGAGCAGGATGGCGTGACCGATATCCTGCTTGTGCCGAGCATGATCCAGATGTTGTTGGAATCTCCCGAATTCAATCGTTACGATCTGACCAGCCTGCGGCAGATTTATTACGGCACCGCGCCGATGTCGGGCGGGTTGCTCGAGAATCTCAAGCAGGCTTTGCCGGAAGTAGCGTTAAGTCAAGGCTACGGCATGACCGAGCTGGGGCCGATGATTTCCGTTTTGGCGCCGGAATGGCACACGGCTGCGGGGGTGCAAAGCGGTAAGTCGCGTTCGGCTGGACGGCCGACCTATATCTCCGATGTGCGCATCGTGGATGCCGATGATAACGAACTGCCGCGCGGGTCGGTCGGTGAAATTGTCGTGCGTGGTCCGCAAGTGATGATGGGCTATTGGAAGCGCCCCGAAGAGACCGCCAAGGCGCTCAGGAACGGCGGCATGCATACCGGCGACGGCGGCTATATGGACGAAGACGGCTTTATCTATATCGTCGATCGCCTCAAGGACATGATCATCAGCGGCGGTGAAAACGTGTATTGCGGTGAGGTCGAGCGTGCTCTTTGCGCCCACCCGGCCGTAACGCAGGCCGCTGTGATCGGCATCCCCCATGACAAGTGGGGGGAGAGCGTTCACGCCGTTGTGCTGCTGACGCCCGGCCAGAATGCCACGGAAGGTGGACTGATAGCGCATTGCCGCGAGCTGATCGCCGGTTACAAGTGCCCGCGCAGCATGGAGTTTGTCGACGCCTTTCCCTTAAGCGGCCTCGGGAAAGTTCAAAAGAATATTTTGCGGGAGCCCTACTGGAAAGGGCAGCATCGCAAGATTTAGTGCGCAGCACCATGAATGTTGGATATCGGATAATACCGTGTGGTCGGTTTTGTCGCTGGGCTTGGCGGCAAACTGCACACCAGGAACGCACTCGTTGATTTCACCCGGCAGTTCAATTCGCTACGATGAGAGCGAAGCGGACATGACGATGCAGGGATTTGTTATCACAAAAACTCAAGTTGCAGGAGCTTATAATGTTGACTGAAAAATTGAAAAACGTGCAGCGGCTTCAGGCCGGTTTGATGGCTGATCATTATCGGCGGGTCCAGACGGCCAAGGCCGAGGGACGTCCTGTGGCTTACGTCACGGCGGGGTTCCCGGTGGAAATCGCTAAAGCCTTTGAGCCCCACCTGGCAATCGTCTATCCGGAAAATCATGCTGTTATGCTGATCACCCGGGGGCAGGATCATCTGATGGAGAGAGCCGAAGCCGCTGGGCTGGACCGCATGGGTTGCGCTTACGAGCTGATCAATACCGGCTATCTCCTGGCCGGGCATGGAGGGCTGGATGCTGAGGATCTCACGGATCACAAGGGGCGCCCCCTGCCGAAACTACCCGAGCCGGATATCCTGCTGAATTGCGACAACCAGTGCCGGGTGGTTTCCGAATGGTTTAAGCATCTGAGCGAGATCTATGGAAACAAACCTTACAAAATGATCAACGTGGGGGATCGCTACGATGGTTCAGTGGAAAAAGAACGTGTGGCGTATGTGCGCCAACAACTTGAGGAACTGATTGTCTGGTTGGAGGATATAACCGGGCACCGACTGGATCGCGATCATCTGCTGGAGGTCGCTGACTTGTCACGTCAAGCCGTGAACCACTGGAGGACGTACCTCGATTTGGGAACCACTACACCTTCCCCGATGACGGCTTTTGATGGGTTCTCGCATATGGCATTGGTGGTTTCGGAAAGGGGGACTCCGCAGGCCGTCGATTATTATGAAAAACTCGTTGAGGCCACTTCTGAACTGGTCGACTCCGGCGTCAGCGCCGTGGGGACTGAACGCCACCGTTTGCTTTGGGACAATCTGCCGACCTGGTTCAATTTTCGCGAGCTTCAGGAAGGTTTTGCAAAAGACGGTATCGCCGTTGTGGGCTCAACCTATCTGGATGCCTGGCGCCGGGATCTGGATATCTCCAACTACGATGCTCTTTTAGACAGCATGGCACGCAACTATTCCACTGCGTACACCAACATGACCATTGATGAACGCGTACAAGTCTATATCGATATGGTCGAAAAGTTTAAGGTCGATGGTGTCCTGTTTCACAAGAATTTGGGCTGCCATACGTATTCGCTGCGCGTCGATCAAATTGCCCGCCGACTGGAAGAGCATTTTGGGCCGGATTTCAAAACCGTTGTTTTTGAGGGATGTCAGGGGATCAAGGGACGTTTTCAGAAACATGCCATGGATACCGGGGTGCAAGTGCACTTTGTGGAAAAGTAATTCAAGCTGTGGAGATGCGTAAATCAGTCGTTTGTTGAGTTGTTCGCAGCAGCGGACTGTATTGCGGGGAATCGCGTAGCGTTCAGGTGTGCCGAGCATACCTGAACGCTACGTGTTTTCCATTATTGTTCAAAGGATAATTGTAACGATGAATGATGGAAACATTACAACAATCGGTCAAGTGATAAAACAGCGTGGCACTGATTCCAGGCATAAAGACCGCGTTTTTATGTACTTTGAAGACGAAAGATTGACCTTCGGTGACTATCTGGATAGCTGTACCCGCTACGCCAACATGCTCCTCAGGGTGAAGGCGGAGAAAAGTCCGGAGCATTTTCACGTTGGTGTGCTGATGCAGAACTATCCCGAGTTTTTGATTACTCTGGGAGCCTGCGCACTTGCCGGAGCTACGCTGTCCGGAATCAATACCGGCCAGAAAGGGGCGATGCTTGGCAGGGATATCGAATTTACCGATTGCATGCTTTTGATTACCGACAATACTTACTTGCCTGAAGTTGAGGCAGTGATCGACGATCTTGCAATCATTAATCGTCAGGATGTCTTGGTCAACAACTTTCGTGACGAAGACAAGACCTTGCCCAGGGGATACGTTGGCCTGGGCGAAAAACTCGCTGAAACGGAAGCGGTCCTGGGTTCTTTGGCTTTTGCCGCCGCACCCGACATCGATGTTGATCCGGAAACCAACTTGATGATCATCTTCACGTCCGGGACCACGGGTGCGCCCAAAGGCATCATCAACTCGCACAAAAAGCTGCTTGGTTTGAGTACCAGTACGGTTGCCGGAATGAACTTTACGGAAAACGATGTCGCATACGGCGTCATGCCGCACTTCCATTCCAATTCTGTGTACCTGGCCTATACCCCGGCTCTGGTGTGCGCCGGTGGGATTGCCTTCCGTCGCAAATTTTCAGCTTCGGGATTTTTGCCGGACATCAAAAAGTTTGGCGTAACGACCTTTAATTACGTCGGTAAGCCCCTGGTCTATATTCTGGCGGCCACCGAAGGCATCGTTGACCATGACAACCGACTGCGTATAGCCATCGGTAATGGCGCTTCCGGCGTTGAACAGAAGCTCTTTCGTGAGCGCTTCGGACTGGATTGGGTTATGGAGCTGTTCGGTTCTACCGAAGGCGGGGCCACTGTCATTCGCATGCCGGGCGACCCGGAAGGGTCGGTGGGGGCCATGCCTCCTAAGTTGAAGCTGTTTCGTGAGGAAGACGGCAAAGAGACCGAACCGGCTCGAATCGATGAGAACGGTCAGCTTCTCAATTACAGCAAAGCTGTCGGTGAAATCATCAACACCGGCGGGCTGGATTCTTTTGAGGGCTATTACAAGAATGAAGAAGCCACGAATAAGAAGGCCGCAGGCGGCATGTTTCACACGGGTGATCTGGCCTACTATTGTCTGGGCGAAAAGGACGGCCAGCCGGCCCGCTTCATGTATTTTGTCGGAAGAACCGGTGACTGGCTTCGCAAAGATGGGGAAAATTATCTCAGCGAGCCTATCGTGGATATTATTAATAGCTATCCGCCCGTCTTCTTGAGCGCAGTCTACGGTGTTCCCTGCTATCAGGCGGACGAATTGATCATGGTTAGCCTGAAGCTAGCTGATGGCGAAACTTTTGATCCCCAGGATTTTTACAATTTTATCTCAAACCATGCGAGCATGATTGAAAAGTGGCGGCCGGATTTTGTTCGTATTTTGCAGGATCTGCCTCAAACAGAAACGATTAAAATTAATCCCAAGGATCTCAAAAAGGAATTCTACAACCTGGAAACCTTTACTGATCCGCTCTACTGGCGTGAACGGGGGGGGACATCATTCAAACCTTTTCTTCTCGAAGATTTTAATGGCCTCAAGTTTCAATTCGTCCAGTCCGGAAGGGCCAATCAGTTGGTCAGAGGATAGAGGTGAGCTCTCGTTTGCCCGAGATCTGAATTCTAGAGTGCTGCCGGTAAACTAACAGCGTGGTGGTCATGAGTACTTGATTTCGGCCGGTATTGTTGATCGCTTTTCTGTTATGGAAAAGCGATCAACTTTTTTGGCACCTGAAAGTATCAAAAAAATAATCTGGAAAAGGCTCAAAATTAGTGTAAACGCCTGGGCTTGGTGTGTCCCGTTCGCGATTCAGTTTGAACGGTTTATTGCTTATGCCGAAATTCAAGCCTCGGGAGTATATTGAATTGTGCCATCCGCCATGATTCCAACGGTTGCATGATCGGAATGCCTCTGCTTCAAAAGTTCCATGACCTCTCCCCAGTTTTTTGCAAACACGACCTTCTCGTGTTCGCCAAACCACATGCAGCTGGCCAGGTCGGGGTAGGGAGTAAAGTATATGATCCTGTCCAGAAAAGGGAGTTCAGTGGGCATTTTACTCCACATTCTTCCGCCGGTCGTTTTGCCGAATGCCCCCAAAAGATAATGGGCGATTTGTCCACCTCTGGCGTGATTGACCAATACCAGATCGCCACCTCCTGTTTTCTTGACCTGCATCGCCCCGCAGAAAAGAGCCAGTGCCGCTTCATTGGCTTTTGCATTGGCGTTGACAATAACGATGTCCTTTTCGGGCATCGCTTCGGCTGCATAGACCTTCTGCGCAGCTTTAACCCCTTCATAATAGGCTTCGATCGGATCGCCGCAATAAAGATCGACAAGTTCGAGTCTGGTGTTGTAGAGGGCATCAAGCTTGAAGAATCCTCCGACCATTCTGGTCATCTCTTCAACTTCCAACCTCATGCCGTCGTTGGAAAGATCGCCCAAGGCGGTGAGCGGGTTCTTGCCCGAGGCGCTGAGTGCATCGATGGCGGTTTTGTGGTTTTGTTCGACTGTTTCGATAGAGGCCATACCCGGAAACAACAACTTGCCCCCGCCGCCGAATCCGTTAAAAGGGTGCGGAACAATACCGCCAAGGCCTATCTTCAGATCGCATTTCATCAGTTCGGCATTTATGCAAACCGGAAAGCCACGTTTCGTGACGCCGATCTGGACATTATTTTCGTAACAATTGTGATTGAACACCAGGTACTCGGAGACGATCTCCTCTCCCAGTTTTGCAACGAAATCGAGACGGTTCTGGGCAGCGTGTGTCCCCAAGGCACAGAGAAAACGGATATTTCTTTTTACTATCCCTGCCGCCAAGAGCTCTTCCAGTACGACTTCCGCCATGATTTGCGTTGGCGTGCCGCGTGAGTTGTCATCAAAGACAATGGCGACTTGATCCTTGCCCCGTGCCAAATCCTTCAAAGGGGGGAGCCCGTATGGTGTGTTGAGTCTTTTCTTGATCTGTCCTCTGGTGAGTGCAGAGAGTTCATCCCCTTTCATGCCATGATATGCAACATCCCACGTATCAGGAAGAGAGACTTCAACCGGATCGTTTGTGTGCAGTGCATTTTGGCTAAGGAGGTACTTCATTTGTTATTCCATTTCTATGTATGGTTTGAAGGACGCGTTATAAGTGTTGTTTTCGATATGTTCCTTCAGGAGATAAAGGCGTACGTCCCGAATGTAATAATGGACGCGATTAATGGGATTATCACTGAAAGGACAAACATATCCTTGTATCCCTGACGATGGGTTAACCCAAGAATGAATAGAATTGCCACCACCCCACCGCAGTGGGGCAGGGAGTCAAGCCCTCCGCTCGCCATGGTCACCAGACGATGAAGCACTTCGGGTTCAATTCCCATCGCCAGGTAATCGTCCGCCATGGTCTGCATGAATATCTGCAAACCTCCCGAAGCTGAGCCGGTCACCCCGGCAAGCAGACTGATGGCGGCAAACAGGGACAGAAGTGGTGGCAGGTCAGAATTGGACATGATTTGTCCGAATTGCTGGAATGCATCGGTCTGGGTGACTACGCCGCCGAAACCGATAACGGCTGAAGTGCACATGAGCGGGATAATTGAGTCCTGCGTTCCGCTTCCCATAATTTTAAGCCCCTTGCTCCGGACAGAATCCATCAGCAGTATGGCCGCCAAGGTGCCAATGATCAGGGCGATGCAGGGCCAGAGAATAGGTTGTGCACCTGCAAAGCGTATGGTCTCGCCAAGGAGTCCCGTAGCCGATTTTACCGCATCGCCCATAACCAGAGTGAGTAACCGCGGTGTAACTATTATGGTCAACACGGTTATTAACGGTGTTGAGGCAATCAGCCAGTGCGGGTATTTAAAATCCTCCTTGCCGATTTCCAGGATTTGATCCTTGGGGCCTAATTCAAAAGATTCCCCGTTTTCATATGCCCGCAGCCGTTCCCTCTCGAGATACCAAATGCCCAATCCGAACATAATCAAACCGCCGAGCAGGCCGAGCCAGCCTCCTGCATAGAGATCCGTCCCCAGATAGACCGAAGGGATAACGTTCTGGATGGACGGGGTGCCGGGCAGGGCTGTCAAGGTGAAGGTCCCTGCTCCGAGGCACACAGAGCCGCCCAGGAGGCGTTTGGGGAGATTGGTCTGCTCCAGAAGGCGTAGCCCAAGCGGATATATGGCAAAGATGACGACGAAAACGACCACTCCGCCATAAGTCAGGAGGGCGCAGGAAAGGGTTGTAATCCAGAGAACCCTCTTTTTGCCCCATTTGCGTAACATCGCCAGGGCAATGCTGGTTGCAGCGTGACTTTCGTCCATCACTCTGCCGAAGATGGCACCGGTAGCAAACAGGAAAAAGAACTTGCCGGCAAAGCTGAAGGCGCCCAGAGGACCCAGTGCATAATGTTGAGACAGGCTTTCGGCTAGTGGCAAATCGTTTGTAAAAATGACCACCAAAGAACACAATACCGATGCAAAAATGACGTTGATGCCACGTAAGGCCAGCCAGATCAGCAATACCAGTCCTGCGAATAATCCTAAGAATCCCATAAGCCCATCTCCATAACAGTGGCATCAAAATCTTGAGTATATTTATGGCTAAGATTTGATTTGTTGATTGACTTCAGTAAGCAGAGTAATTACTCTTTTAATTGGTAGAACATTGTTATGAAAATGTCAATGGGCTTGTGTCTGCTTCAGTGAATGCTCCAGCGGAGAAGGAGGGCGGTTATTTGCGCTTGTGTCGGCCGGGCCGGGGACAGATCATAAAGCAAGGCAATGGTTCGTCTGTAGCCAGCTGAGGCTGAGGCTTGATAGAGATGAAGGTTGAGGTGAAATAAATATGATTACAGCAGGTATAGATGTCGGTTCCAGAAATGCAAAAGCAGCGGTAATAGAAGATGGCAAGCTGCTTGGAACCTGCGTCATATTGACCGGATATGATGCGAAAAAAACCGGCCGCCAAGTATATGAAGAAATTTTGTCCAATCTTGACCTTTCTGTATCTCGGATCGATAAGGTCGTGTCTACTGGACATGGTCGGAATTGCATCGACTTTGCCGATAAAGCGATGACCGAAATCACCTGCCATGCTGCGGGCGCATATTTTTTAAACCCCGCTATCCATTCGATTATTGACATCGGTGGACAGGACAGCAAAGCAATTGTTCTCAATAGTAAAGGAAAGGTGCAAAACTTCCACATGAATGATAAATGCGCAGCAGGCACAGGGCGTTTTCTGGAAGTAATGGCCCGCACGCTGGAAGTCGGCCTGGATGAGTTCGGTGCTTTATCTCTGCAAGCGGATAAGATTGCCCCAATCAGTAGTCTGTGCACGGTTTTTGCGGAGACGGAGGTCGTTTCGTTGATTTCAAAAGGAGAAAGACGGGAAAATATTATAGCCGGCATTCATGCCGCTATCGGTTCCCGGATCATGGCCATGGCAAAACAGGTCGGTATCCGCCACCCGATCATGATGACCGGAGGGGTGGCAAAAAACATCGGTGTTGTAAAGGCACTGGAAGAGGCGCTAAATACGCCCATTCAGGTTTCTGAACATGCTCAAGTGAATGGTGCGATAGGTGCCGGATTGCTTGCGTCGACAATTTAAATGCCCCCTGTTGAGGTGGATTTGCTGATTTTTGTAGATTTCTGCCGAGTTTGAAGGTTTGAAGAATTATGGAAATGAATATCCTCGGTGTCGTGGGTTCGCCACGCAAAGGTGGTAATTGTGAAATTATGGTCAAGGAGATCAGCCGTCGGATTGATGTCCCCCATCAGTTGAACCTGCTGCGCCTGCCCGATTTCAATCTGCGCCAATGTATCGGTTGTTACCGATGCCTGTTCAAGCAGAAACGTTGCATTCTTAAGGATGACTTACAGACGGTGTTGAAGGCGATTTGCGATGCCGATGCGTTGATACTGGCCGCTCCGACCTATATCTTCGGCGCTCATGCCTGTCTGAAGTTGTTTGTCGATCGGGCTCTGTGTTTTTACGGTCAGGCCGAACAGCTTTGGGGTAAGCCGGCGGTCGGCGTCGGTATTGCCGGAATAGAAGGCCGTGAGGGGAATACCCTGCTTGACATCGAGCGGGTCTTGATGGCTTTGCATGCCGATAACCGCCTCAGCAAGATCATCTATGGCGCCCTGCCGGGCGAAACCATGTATCACGAGGGGAATCGACAAGCCGCCGCTGAGCTGGCCGCCGCCCTGTTTGCTCCCGGGAAGGTCAAAAGAGATCCCCATTGTCGGTTCTGCAGTGGCGAGACATTCCGTTTTCTGGAGCAGGGCAGGGTGCGTTGCATGCTCTGTAGTGCCACGGGAAGGTTGCTGGAGCAAGACGGAAGGATGGTTTTTCAATTGGCTTCCGATGAACATGAAATTTTCACCAATGAAGCTGCGGGAATAGAACATTTTGAATGGTTAAGAGGCATGGTCGGGCGCTTCAATGATGAAAAAGAACGGCTGAAAGAGATTGTGCAGGGCTATAGCGATGAAGGGGCCTGGATCAGACCTGATGGCGGCGAATAGCAGGATGTTACGCAGGGCCTTGACTTCCTTGGCCTTGCGAAAAATTTCTCGTTGCCAAATTGGAAACCTATCAGTGGCATCCGAAGTTTCCGGATGCGCACTAATTAAGCGCAACCATAAATATTGGAGGTTAGATCATGTCGGATATCAAGTATTACTGGGAAGACCTTGCGGTCGGTTTTGTCGATGAGTTTGGCGACAAGCTGGTCAGCAAGGAGGAGATCCTCGATTTCGCTCGTCAGTTCGATCCTCAGCCGTTTCACCTGGATGAGGAGGCGGCGGCGAAAAGTCTGTTCGGTGGCCTCTGCGCCAGCGGTTGGCACACCGGTGCGATGGCTATGCGTCTGCTCTGCGACCGTATTCTGACCAAGTCGGCCTGTCTGGGTTCGCCGGGCATGGAAAACTTACGGTTTTTCAAACCGGTCTTTGTTGGCGACAGGCTGCGCATGAGATTTGAGGTGATGGAATCCCGTCCGTTGAACAAGCGGCTGGATGTTGGCACGTGCAACTGTCGCTGGGAACTTTTCAATCAGCATGACGAGATGGTTATGCAGCTGAATGGAAACCTCATGTTCGGGCGACGGCCGGCCGCCGAAAAGAGTTAACAGTTTTAATGCTTTCAGCACTCTTGTCGTATGGTGATTTGTCTCTGGAATTGATAACCTCGGCAGTCTAGAAAAAAACGCATCTTGTTGCAGCCACTCCAAAGGCGATTCATGGAAGAATTTGTCAGTATCATTGTGAAGTCGGGAACGTCAGCGGTTAACCTGTCTCTCTATACTCTGCTGCCAGTCATGGTTGTTCTGATGGCTTTCATGCGGGTATTGGAAGCAAAAAAAATTCTCTACTTCATTTCTAAGGCACTTTCTCCTGTTCTGAAACTGTTTGGCATTCATGGCCTGGGTGCTTTTGCTATGCTGCAGACTTTGTTTATAGGTTTTGCTGCGCCCATCTCGACCTTAGCAATTATGGAAGGGAAGTCGTACTCAAGAAAAGAACTCGCTGCGGTATTTGCCATGATTCTTGCCATGTCTCAAGCTAATGCAGTCTTTCCCTTGCTTACTGTTGGACTTGAATTCGACTTCACTCTTGTTTCTTCCTTAATAGGTGGCATCGTAGCGGCTAGCACGACTTATTATATATTTACCCGGTCAATGGAAAGCGCAGATGGACATGCTGAAGCAGAAGTTGACGATGAGTCTGACAAAAAGCTGTTGCCTCTTTTAGTAGAAGGCGGACAAAGAGGGATGCAGATTGTTGCGCAATCAGTTCCTATGCTCATGTTAGCCCTGTTTGCCGTCAACGTATTCAACTCGATTGGCTTGATTGGTCTGGCCGAAAAAGCTCTTTCCCCGCTTACGGATTTAATGCAAATCCCTTCGATAGCGGTTCTCCCGTTTCTTACTAAATACCTTGCCGGTGGAACCGCCATGATGGGAGTTTCTCTGGATTTAGTCGGAACAGGAAAAATGACTTCCCTGGAGTTGAACCGCATTGCAGGATGGATGATTAACCCACTGGATCTGGTTGGGATAGGACTGTATATGTCAGCCGGACCAAAGACTGCTTCTATTGCTAAAATTGCCATCCCCGGGGCACTGATCGGCATTGCTGTAAGGGGCTTTTTGCACTTTGTTTTCTTTTGAAAAACGATCAATAAAACTGGAGGCTCTTTATTAAGGAGGCGCTTCAATCTGGGACGATCTCTAAAGAAACAACGTTTTAAACACTACTGTAAAAGCTCAATCTAGCTTGAATTCACCAAGAGCAGTGTTCATGCTTACATAGCCCTGTCACGAGTTCCTGGAACACAGGATTGTGCTCTACGGTGTCTCGCTACTTTTTTCTTGACTG
>Ga0224504_10000710_pt1 | contig 14938 bp, 10 predicted proteins | sample SF_Oct11_sed_USG_3_FD_170160 | JGI IMG/M metagenome (GOLD analysis project Ga0224504, IMG submission 170160) | Sediment microbial communities from San Francisco Bay, California, United States - SF_Oct11_sed_USGS_24 | ecosystem: Environmental > Aquatic > Marine > Sediment | place: USA... | reverse complement strand
TCGCCGCAGCGTGGGCATCGTTTCCGGTTGTAGCCCAGGAAACCGACGAAGCACAGGTCGCTGATGAGGAACCGATCGAGGAGATCATCACCGTCGGTGTACGTCGTTCCCTCGAATTGGCGCTGGAGAACAAGCGTAATGCGGACTCGATCATGGATGGTATTGCGGCCGAGGGAATCGGCAAGTTCCCGGACCTGAACCTGGCAGACTCTTTGTCGCGTGTTACAGGCGTGCAACTCGATACGTCCGGGCCGGGTGGCGAACGACGTGAAGGCCAGATCGCGGTCCGTGGTCTGCCAAACCGTTTTTCGAGGACCCTGGTCAATGGGCAGACGCTGGCTACCCCGAACTTCAACGGCGGTTTTGCGTTCGGTATCTTCGAGTCGGATGTCGTCTCGCGCATCAACGTCATCAAGTCGCCCACCGCCAAGCATGACGAAGGCGGCCTCAGTGGCATCGTGGATATCAGGACATTGCGTCCGCTTGCCATCAGAGAGAACTTTCTTGTCACGTCTGTAGAGCTCGACTACGAGGGTCTCTCGGAGGAAGTTGTCCCAAATGCGGCGATCTCGTGGGGACACAAATTCCTCAATGAATCGCTTGGCGTATTTGCGTCTCTGAAGTGGTCAGACCAGTCATTCAGAACCGATAGTGCGCGGGTTAACGGCTACGAGGACGAGGATACAGATGGAGATGGCTTCGCTGACTTGTACACACCGGATGAAGCGCGTTACAACGCCCGCCAGAATGACGGCGACCGGTTATCATTTGCAGGTGGCATCGAATTCCAGCCCTCCGATAGTCTTAAATTTGGCCTTTTAGGCGCTTACAGCGCGTATGAGCTCCTCAATGAATTTGATCAACTTCGCGTACAGGCCAGAAACGGTGGCATTGACGCTTCCGGTCTCGTGGAAGGCGGCGTGTTCGGTGATACGTACACGCAGGCAGTTTTTCTTGATCCGGAAATCGACGTTGAATCGCGTGTATTCGATGATGAATTCGCAACGTACGCAATGACTGCGGATGTTGAATGGAGCAATGACAATTGGACGGCTACCGGTGTCCTGCACAGGAGTGAGGCCGGGTATGATCGATTCGCCATTCAGTCCCGTCGCAATATCGATGACAACGAGGGTCATGGATTCGCAGTAGCGCTCGATACCGGGGCCGGTGATGTTGACGGGTTTTCACTGACCGCAACTGGCGGCAACGACTGGCTTGATCCAGCGTTCTACACATACGGGGCCAATCCGACTAGCGATGACCCGGCTGCACAAGAGTGGCGGCAGCGTTACCTCGCCTCCAGGGGCACCGATCGTGACGAAGCGGAATCAGCAATCCAGTTCGATTTGGCGCGCCACTTCGACACCTCCTTCATTTCGAGTATTGAAGGTGGGCTGAAATACCGCAAGTTCGAGCAAGATCAAATGCGTCCGTCCTGGTCCGTGTCGGGATGGGACTTCAGCGGCGTTGACGATGCCGGCGTCATGCAAACCAGCTTCTCCGATGCCGGTGCCGGATACTTCGGCGGGAATTTGGGCGGGATTCAATATCTCGTGCCCCAATGGCAGGCCGTATACGATGGTTTGCTGGCGAACAATACCTGCGTCGACGAATGCGTCCGTGGGCTGCCTTACACTAACGATAACTCCAGGACGTTCAATACAGACCTCGATATCACCTCGGCATACCTGATGTTCCGCTTCGACGGAGCAAATCTCTCAAATGAATTGCCTATCAGGGGCAATGTTGGCGTCCGCTACGTTGAGACAAAACGTGACGTCAAGGCGTACACGGAGAGTGAGCTGCTCATCGACGGCGAGCAACAGACCAGTGCCAGGTTCGATTTCACCGACACCCTGCCTTCGATCAACGTGATCTGGGATATCCGGGAAGACCTGATGCTGCGCGCGGCCTACTATGAGACGATCGTTCGGCCGAATGCGAACTCATACACTGCGGCCTCATCGGTCGATGTTGACCCGGACGATTGGGACGATCCTCTCGTTGATATCGACAACGTCGATATCGAGCTGGGTAACCCGTATCTCCTGCCGTTTTCATCGGATGCATGGGATGTCTCACTGGAATGGTATAACCGTGCAGGTAGCGGTGTCTCAGTTGCGTACTTCCAGAAGGACATCGTAAATGGCATCGAAGATCGCTTGCTCTGCCCTGAGAACATCTCGGACATCTCTCAACTTGACGTTTACGATTTCTCGGGAATCATCACAGGACAACTCACTGAAATTGGTGGCGACTGTGTGGACGAAGCTGGGGTCGAAGTTATTATTGAGGACTCCATCAACAATGCCGATGGCTTCACCATTGACGGTTGGGAGATTGGAATACTGCAGAATTTCGACTTCCTGGACAGCTGGATGAGCGGTTTCGGAATTCGGGCTAACTACACCAGTATCGATGCGAGTGAAGGACCCGACTTTGACGCGAGTGGCAATCGACTGCCGCTGGAAAACGTCTCTGAGAAGACCTACAACATCATTGGTTACTATGATGCTGAGGACTGGGGTGTTCGCCTTGCGTATCGCAATCGCAGCGAGTACTTCCTGGAATCCACCGGTACGTTCGGTGGCGAAGACCGCTTCGTAGGGGACTCGGACCGGCTTGACCTGTCCGCTTCGTGGCGTCCGATCGAAAACCTCAGCGTTCGGGCGGAGATCTTTAACCTGACCGATGAGACTCGTATCGAGTATCAGGGCATACCGAGCAGGGTTCGCGACCTCCGATACACCGGTCGCACCTATACGGTCGGCCTCAAGTATCGATTCTGACGAGCTGTTCCCCCCCGCATGCTCGTTGAATGACCCCTTGCGCCGTCACATTGGTGTGAGGGGTCGACTTTTTCTACCCAGGCATATTGCCTGTGCGCGGAGGTACCCGGAGACAATGAATCCACGACTCTCAATGTGTCGCGTCCTGTTGATTGCCTGCGCGATAGGTTCGAGTTTGCTTGCGGCTCCGGCCGGGGCAGATTTCGGGCAGACTTCGACCGCACCTATCAATATTGCAGCGCGTGATGCCATTGATCTGTCGGGCGAATGGCGTTACATCGTCGACCCGCTGAAGACCGGTGTGGTTCGTGCAGACTCCAGCCGGTACTCTGTCTTCAGGGACATGGCCGGACCCGAAAACCCGATCGACTTCTTCGAATACAACTTCGATGCCGCACCCAGGATGATGATCCCTGGTGACTGGAATGGGCAGGATGCTTCACTCACCTGGTATGACGGACTGGTCTGGTTTCGCCGGACGCTGGAGTTGGCTGAAGTACCCGACAGCCGGCAGCTTCTCCATATCGGGGCCGCGAATTACAAGGCCCTTGTCTACGTCAACGGCGAGAAAGTCGGCGAGCACGAAGGCGGCTTCACACCGTTTGCATTCGACGTCACAGACAAGTTGGTAACCGGCCGAAACTCGATTGTCATCGGCGTGGATTCTGAACACGGTAACAACTCCGTTCCGACGCCGGTCGTCGATTGGAAGAACTATGGCGGCATCACCCGCCCGGTCCACCTTGTCAGCCTTCCGGATACCTACGTTCATGACTATTTTATTCGTCTTGGCTCTGACGGTCGCTTGATTGCCGACGTCCGCCTGGGTGGCGAGGAGGTCGACGGTCATATAGTTAAGGTGACTGTCCCGGAATTGGGGGTTGAGTTGCGGGGTGAGAGTGACAAGTCCGGCAATGCATCTTTCACGATCGACAGCCCGGACAGACTGCAGCGCTGGAGTCCCGCATCGCCGAAGCTGTACGAAGTCATCGTCGCTACTGACGAAGACGAAGTGGCCGACCGTATCGGTTTCCGCACGATCAGCGTGGAAGGGAGCGATATCCTCCTCAATGGGGACCGAATCTTTCTGCGCGGTATTTCAATTCACGAGGAAGCGATAGGCGCAACTCCCAGCAGAGCCATCAATGTTGAGCGTGCTCGTGAGCTGCTGAGTATCGCCAAGCAGGATCTCAACGCGAATTTCGTTCGACTGGCGCACTATCCGCATACGCCGGCCATGACACGTATGGCGGACGAATTGGGTTTGCTGGTGTGGAGCGAAATTCCCGTCTACTGGGATATCGATTTCGGGAACGCGGATACGCTGGTACTTGCGAAGAAGATGCAGCACGAGAACATCATCCGGGACCGGAATCGTGCATCGATCATGTTCTGGAGCGTCGGGAACGAGACCCCACAAACTGAGGAACGCCTGGCGTTCCTGGGCGAGTTGATCGACGATGTTCGACGGCTGGACGATACGAGACTGGTCACGGCTGCATTGCACAACGTCAGGAGCGAAGGCGGGGTCAGGGTCGTCGACGATCCGCTCGGCGCTTTGCTGGACGTCGTGGCCGTCAATACTTACCAGGGTTGGTACGGGGGCATGTCACTGGAGAGAGTGCCGTCCGTCCAATGGAGAAACCCGAGCGGCAAGCCGTTCGTGTACTCGGAATTCGGTGCGGGCGCCTTGTACGGTTTCCAGGATCCGGACCGCGAGAAATTCTCCGAAGATTTTCAGGTCGCCTATTACGAAGCCACGATTGAGATGGTGAAGAAAGCACCCGACCTGGCCGGCGTGTCTCCATGGATACTGAAAGATTTCCTGTCACCGCGCCGCATGAACTGGAAGTACCAGGAATACTGGAATCGCAAAGGGCTGATTTCACCAGAGGGCAACAAGAAAGCTGCGTTTTCTGTGCTCCGTGACTGGTATGACGAAATCGCTCTGCAGGGAGATGATCGATGAAACGACGTAGTTTTCTGAAGTCGACAATTACATTGAGTGGTGCCGCCGCGACGGCTGGTCTTGCGGGATGCTCGACCGAACAACCTGGGTGCGTGACAAGCGACAGTGCCGACGGTCTGCTGGCGAGTTACACGAAGCTCGGCCGGATTCAGCCGAGATCATCAGACCAGGTCAGCCACTCGTACTGGGGTATCCAGGCCGGGGCCTACGATGAGGAAACGCTTGCCGCTGCCCGGGCGATTGGTGTCCACTGGACACGAGTGCTCGCCGGTTGGGGCGGGGTGGAGAAAGAGAAAGGCCAGTACGATTGGTCGCGGCTGGATACGGCGATCGATGCGCTGCTCAGGTTCGGTATCACGCCTTTCGTGACGCTGACCAATGGCAATACCCTGTACACGGGCGTCGGTCGTTACGATGATCCGAAGCTGGCGGCCATCTACGGAGACAGCCCGGCGCCACCGGTGAAACCTGAAGAGCTTGAAGCGTGGCTGGCATTCGCCGGCGCAACGATCGATCGCTATAAAGACCGGATCGTGTACTGGGAGATCTGGAACGAACCCAATCACCGCAAATACTGGGGCGCACCTCCGAATGCCGAGCACTATGGAAACCTGGTGCGCATTACATCCGAAAAGATTCGAGAGCTGCATCCGGATGCGAAGATCATCGCCGGATCGACAGCCGGAATCAGCTCGGACTTTCACGACGGGTACCTGGGTCAATGTGATCCGGCTCTGCTCGATATCATCAGTTTCCACAATTACGGTAACCGCCCCGAAGAGCGTGCGTACCGAATGCCGCGATTCCGCGCGGTACTTGACAAATATAATCCTCAGCTCGAGGTCTGGCAGGGCGAATGTGGAATTGCATCGCAGAGTCGCACGACCGGCTACCGCGGCACTGGCCCGTGGGGACCGACTATCCAGGCGAAATGGTTGCTGCGACAGAGCTTCGTGGATACGTGGTTCTGCGGTGCGACGCTCAGTAACTACTTCAAGCTGTACTCGAATGGTGAACTGGAGCCCGAGGGTACGGACCGGGTGTTGAGTGAACTCGACCGGAAGTTCGGCGCCCCTGAGCGCAATGGCAGCCGGATGCATGCGAAAGGCGTTAACGAGAAGTGCGTTTTGTTTACCGCAGATCGCAGTCCCAAACCGGCGTACTATGCGTACCAGAACCTTTGTGCCGTCATGGACTCGCGTTACAGGAAAGTCGACCCGGATTACAGGTTTGAGGTTACCAACCCTGGTTCATTCGCAGGCATCGGAGAGTATGAAGATGCCTTCCCGTCGGTGCCGCTGCTTGCGTCGTACAAGTCGTCGAACGCTGCGCTGCTGGCGTTGTGGCTACCGTGGATTCCGCAGGAGACGATCGGGGAATTCGCTTCTGTCGCCCTCGATGTCGCTTCCGAGTTCAGTGATCCGGTACTGTTAGACCTGCTTGCCGGAGACATCTACGTGCTGGAGGACTACACAAGTTCGGACGGAATGACTCAATTTGCTAACTTGCCACTTGCGGACTATCCAATCGTAATTGCAGAACGCAGTGAAATTTCCGTTTAATCAAGTATTAAAGATCAGGAGTAGAAAAAATGGAGTTTTTGTTTGCAGCGGATCGCGAACGCTACCGTCGCATGACGACCAGCGAATTGCGCGAGGCCTACATGGTCGACGGTATGTTTATCCCGGGCGACGTAACTCTCTGTTATACCGATATCGATCGAGCCATCGTTGGTTCGGCGGTGCCGCTGGAGGACTCGCTAACGTTGCCGGTTCACAAGGAACTCGCGTCTGATTTCTTCGCACAGCGTCGCGAGATCGGCGTCATCAATATTGGTGGCTCGGGCAAGGTCACTGTCGATGGTGAAACCTATGATATGGAAAACCGCGACAGTCTTTATATCGGCCGCGGCAGCAAAGACGTTGAGTTCCGTAGTAACTCCAAGGACAGCCCTGCGCAGTTCTACATTCTCAGCTATCCCGCGCATGCCAAGTATCCGACAAAGCTGGTGAAGCAATCGGAAGCCAAACGCATGGACCTTGGCTCGACGGAAGAGTGCAACGAACGCATCATTCACCAGTCGATTCGACCGGGCATCGTCGACACCTGCCAGATTGTCATGGGCTTCACGCAGCTCGCACCGGGCAGCATCTGGAATACGATGCCGCCACATACTCACCGCCGCCGCACTGAGGTCTACATGTACTTCGACCTGGATGAGTCCTCCAATGTATTCCACTTCATGGGTGAGCCCGATGAGACACGATCGCTGGTCGTGAGAAACGGCGAGGCTGTCGTGTCGCCGAGCTGGTCGCTGCACTGCGCCGCCGGTACACGAAACTACACGTTCATCTGGGGAATGGGCGGTGAGAACCAGGAATTCGACGACATGGATCACATAGATATGAAGACATTGCGGTAGTTCAAAACCGCCCAGGAGGCAGCCAATGCACATGGTGTTGAGTAGTATATTTATCGTGATTGCCGGATTGGTTCTTGCCGGCCCGGTAGCCGCCCAGTCGAATATCGCCGAGCTCATCGAGCAAACGGGAATCGAAGAAGGCGATGTCGCACTGCGGGACATGCCCGGCTGGCGTGAACCGAAGAAAATTGTGATGCCGGACGTCGGCCTTTCGCGGGATGAGTTACGGACATTGTTGCCGGGCATTGAGGTGGTCATCGCCCGGTCGACGGTGGACAACGTGAAGGGTGCTGACGCGATCGTAGGTTCGTGCTACCGGGACCTGATTGATGCTGCTGAAGACGCGATCTGGATCCAGGTCTTCAGCGCAGGTGTCGACCGATGTGTTGGCGCGGAAAGAATCGCCAATGGGTCTGCCGTTCTTACCAACATGCAGAAAATGTCGGCACCGGTTATCGGGGAGCACGTGGTCGCGTTGGCCCTGAGCCTCGCGCGCAAGGTTCCGCAGTTCGCCAGGAATATGCCAACCGGGGAGTGGCACCGGGATTCGGACCTGTCCGACGGCATGATGTCTGTTACAGGAAAGACGATGCTGGTGGTTGGTTTGGGCGGCATCGGTACAGAGGCCGCACGTCGGGCTGCAGCGCTTGGCATGAGGGTAACTGGAACCCGCCGGAGTTCGCGAGAGGGTCCGGATTTCGTCGCGTATGTTGGCCTGTCTGAGGAGCGCTTCAAGCTTGCCGCCGAGGCCGATTTCATTGTCAACGCGTTGCCGTTAACGCCGGAAACGACCGGCCTGCTCGACGCGGAGTTTTTCAACGCCGCGAAGAAGGGTGCCATTCTCATCAATGTTGGCCGCGGCCCGACGGTTGTCACGGACGACCTCGTTGCGGCCCTGGAAAGCGGCCGGCTTGCCGGTGCCGGCCTGGACGTTACCGATCCCGAGCCGTTGCCTGCTGACCATCCGCTCTGGCAGATGGACAACGTCATCATTACGCCCCATGTATCGGGCCGCGACAGCAACCGGGCCCGGCACCTGATTCTGTTCAAGGAAAACCTGAAGCGGTTTGCGGCCGGAGATGCGCTGTTGAACGTCGTCGATCCGGAACTCGGGTACTAAGTGGAATAAATATCTAACACGAGTAATCGCAATGAATATGACTCACAAAATTATCGCGCCGGTAGTATCGGTGCTCCTGCTAGCAGGCTGCGGACAAGACCAGCCGGTGAGCGAAGAAGAAGCTGTCGTTGAGGAAGCGGCTGTCGTTGAGGCGCCAGTAGCCAGCGAACCGAAAGTCATGGCTTTTGGCCGTTTCGTGCCGGAGCGTGAAGACGACTTCGCATGGGAAAACGACAAGGTGGCGTTCAGGATCTATGGTCCGAGTTCGGGCGGCAAAGGGCCGGTGAGCGGTGTCGATCCCTGGTTCAAGAAGGTCGATTACTCAATCATCGACAAGTGGTATGCCGGATTCCTTGAGGGCATCAGTTACCACGATGACCACGGCGAGGGGCATGATATCTATCATGTCGGCCCGAGTCGGGGTGCCGGCGGTACCGCGATCTGGATCGATGGCGTTGCTTATCCGGCAGCGATGTACAAGAGCTACGAAGTGCATCAGAGCGGTGGGGATGTTGTCGAATTCACCGTGCAGTACGAATGGGATACGCCCTTGGGCGCGGTTGCCGAGAGCAAGACGGTTTCGCTCGCACTGGGAAGCCAGCTATACCAGGTGAACTCGGTATTTACCCTGGATGGCGAACCGGCCGCCCTGCCGATCGCAATCGGTTTGGCCACCCATGATGAAGCTGCCGAAGTATTCAGCAACGAAGAGACGGGCAGGATCTCGACCTGGGAAATCATGCAAGACAATGGTGTTGGCACAGGCGCGCTGTTGGCACCCGATCGGGTGTCAGAAATTTTGCATGCTCCCAGTGAAGAGAAAGATGCCAGTCACATCTGGCTAATCACATCTTCTGACGAGAACGGTGCGTTGTCATTCAGCGCAGGATTTGCGTGGCAACCGGCCGGTGAGATCACAACGAGCGAGCAGTGGAATGCGTACCTCGATGCGGCGGCAGGTCAGTAAGCATGTACGTGAAGAGCGCCGGTGTTGAGGAAACGGCCCTTGGCGAAGGCGTAACGCGGAAGATACTGGCGTCCGGCGGCACAATGATGACGGCGCAGTTTTCGTTTGAGAAAGGCGCCGTCGGATCACCGCATACCCATATGCATGAGCAGGTTGGTTATGTGTTGAGAGGTCGTTTCGAATTGACGCTCGGCAATGAGAAGACGACGCTGGAGACGGGCGATACATATTACGTGCCATCGAACACTGTGCATGGCGTCGTCGCGCTGGAAGATGGGATCTTGCTAGATGTCTTCACACCACAGCGCCAGGACTTTCTAGGCTAGGCAGAACCCGACATGCGCCTTGCGTATTCAGAGGTTGAGTCGGTACTGAAATCCGTTTTGCTGAGAAATGGTTTTAGTGCCGACAATGCGTCACTGTGCGCGCGCCTGTTTGCCGAGACGACACTCGACGGCGTCTATTCTCATGGTCTGAACCGCTTTCCGCTGTTTATCGATGCCGTGCAGAGAGGTGTCGTCATTCCGGATTGCGAGCCCACGCTGGTCAGGGCACTGAACAACTTCGAATGCTGGGACGGCAACCTGGGTCCCGGGAACCTGAATGCCTGGTTCTGCATGGGTAGAGCGGTTGACCTGGCCGAGGAATATGGTTCTGCTACCGTGTCCCTGCGGAACACGAATCACTGGATGCGCGCCGGAACCTACGGCATCCAGGCGGCAGCCGAGAACTGCATCGGTATCTGCATGACCAACACTACGCCGAACATGCCGCCCTGGGGTAGCCGCGACGCAACGGTCGGCAACAATCCGGTTGCCATTGCCGTTCCGCACGAGCCGTATCCGATCCTCCTGGACATGGCGATGTCCCAGTTTTCCTACGGGAAAATGGAAGTCCTCAAGCAGCGTGGAGAAAAACTTCCCTGCGCCGGCGGCTTTGATAAAGAGTTGCAGTTGACCGACGAACCAGGTGAGATCCTGGAATCCGGCCTGGCTCTGCCCATGGGTAACTGGAAGGGCTCGGGACTGGCAGTAATGATCGATCTGCTTGTCTCGATTTTGTCGGGCGGGTCGACGACCAGGGAGATTGGACGGAGAGACGAGGAATTCGGCGTTTCCCAGTTATTCATGGCAATGGATCTCGACCAGGTAGGCGATGGCGGGGACAAGACCAGGGCCATAAAGGAAATATGCGACTCGTTGCTGGAGAGTTCGGCGGTCGAGGCCGGCGGCCCGGTGTTTTACCCGGGCCAACAGACAGGGTTGCGGAGAAAAGAGAACCTGGACAAGGGGATGCCGGTGGACCCCGAAACCTGGGAGAAAATTGTTGCTCTTGGCTAAGAAAACTTTTTTGCTGGCAGGATCTGTGGCCCTTCTGGGCTCCGGTTGCCAGACGACACCAGGTCCCGAGGCTGACTACGTTGCCGGCAGCTTGATTCACTTCACAGGCAAGCCGGCCAACCCAAATGGCGCGTGGTGCTGGTTTCAGGACGAACGAGTGATCGTCAACACCCACGACCCGAGCGATCCGACGCTGATGTTCACCGCCGTGTCGGCTTCGATTGACGATGAAAAAGAGCAGGGTGACCTGGACTTCTACTGGTATGGCCTCGACAGTCATCAAGGCGGCGTTATCGAATTGCATGACCGACTTGGCCAGGATGATCACAACGTGGCCGCATTGTTCGAGCTATCCAATGGGCAGACGCTGGCCGCGTATGCTCGGCACAACAAAGACTTCTTTACTTACAGTCGATTATCGGATCCAGGTAATCCCGCAGTGTGGAGCGAGGCAAGCGTGTACGAAGGCGAGGCCAGGTCAACGTACAACAATCTGCTGACGGCCGGAGCCGACAGGACGCTCTACAATTTTTCGCGCCTGCAGGGCTGGGATCCGAACTTCCTGGTATACGACAACCATCGTGAAAGTTGGGCTTACGGTGGCCGCTTGCTGAATAGCGAGGGTCGTCCGTACCTGAAATACACGGGCAACTCGAACGGCACAAAGGTCCACGTTGTCGCCACAGACCAGCACCCTCGTAATGCTGACAACTCGATTTACCACGGTGTAATGGACGGCCGCGTTTTGTTCGATACGAATGGCAAAGCGCTCGATCAAGACTTGAGCGACCAGGATGCGGTGGAGCCAACGGCATTAACCCTCGTTTTCGAGGGCGATGCCGACAACGTTGCGTGGATGGCCGACGTCGAAATCGACGACAACGATCGGCCCGTAATCGCTTTTTCCGTGCAAAAAGATGGTCGAGGACTACCGCAGGGCAGTGGTGGCTTTGACCATCGCTACCACCTGGCACGTCCGGGCCCCGACGGCTGGCGACAATACGAAATTGCCTACGCCGGGGAACGCCTGTACCCACGCGAGGACGATTACACCGGGTTGGTGGCCATCGATCCCGAGGACGTCAATCACCTGGTCATATCGACCAATGCCGATCCCGACACGGGAGTACCGCTGATCAGCCGCGCGGATAACAGGCGCCACTACGAAATCTTCGAAGGCAAATCAACGGACGGTGGCAAGACGTTTGCCTGGCAAGCGCTAACGAAGAACTCAACGGTCGATAACATCAGGCCCATTATTCCTGCCTGGACCGGTGATCAGCGCGTGGTGCTGTGGATGCGGGGCTCGTACACGACATACACCGACTTCGACACACAGATCGTCGGTGTCCTGCAGGATCGATAGCGGATGGCAGCGGTGCGGAAATACCTGGTAACTAAGACGCGTTTTCGATTCTCTCGCCCATTACAACGAAGGCGTATCCATGATCCCTGATCCTGGCTCGCGGGCCTCTTTGCCGGCCAAAATAGGGACCGGTTTTCAGCAGCAGCACCAGGTCACAACCGTGTTTTGCGCCGAGTTTTTGTGCCCGCCTGATGACACCATCCGGATCTCTCGAGGGTCTGGTGCGCGTCCTGATTTCTTCGATCTCGGATGTGAGCAAGCGGAACTCCCCGGCGCGCTCGACCACAAACTCCTGAGCTGCTTCGGGATGGCTACGCAGATGCTCGAGGTCGACAACCAGGACATCTCTCGCCCTGATTTGCTGGCCACACTCGGGATCGGAGTTTGCCCGCACAGCTTGTGTGGACAGCCCGGAATAAAGCATGGCGCCCAGTATCCAGCCTATGCCGATTGTTCTCCTCATACGGAAATTATAGCTCGGAAAAAAAATACTGGCGCGTCAACGGAGACATGCCGACATGCGTTAAATAGTGTTGGTTCGTTTCACGAAGGGACAAACTGCAATGCGTCGTAATTATCCAGTCACCCACCTATCAGCAATATTGGCGATGGTCATAGCGGGCCTCGTGTGGGTCTTTGCAGCAGATACCGCACAAGCATTACAGGCCGAGGTATCGGAAGCCGATGAAGCTACAGTGATGGCAAATTACAGAGCGGCAATGGCTAATGGGGAGGAGTCTGTTGCGCTCAAGTATCTCCTGGACTTCACAGAGAAAACCAAGGGCGAAAACGCGCCTGCAACAGTCAAGCTGATGCATCGCTATGGGTACTCACTCTACAAAGGTGGCGAATACCGCGAGGCAACTGAAGTACTGAAGGAAGCGCTTGAACGGTCGACTGTCACATTCGGAGAATCTGGTGGTGAAGCCTTTGAGATAAACATGAATATTGCGTATTCACTCAGCCAGTGGAGCCCGAGCCTTTCGTCTCGCATGAAGTATTTCGATCGCGCCCTGGAAATATTACGTGAAAGGGGCGAGCACGAGACGGTTGCCTACGTGACGACCCTGGTCAACATCGTGGTTAACCTGATGAATAACGATGGCCTCAGTGGGTCAACGTCCATGCACCTTGGCGACGATTACGAAAGGTATATCGACGGAGAATTAACAGCTTTTTCGCCAGAGCAGGAATACAGAAATCACTATGACAAGGCCGAGAAATATGTTCTCGAGGCCGTCGAACTTGCCAGTAAGCTGGAAAACGAGGATGAATTTCTTTCCGCAAAGATCGCCATTGCGCAAGCCAAGTTGAATGTGATGGAAACGGCTGATCGCAGGGCTGTGCCCGCGGGCGTTAGTGGTCGACTGACGACGCGCGACGCGCGCAAGCGGAATGACCTCGAGGAGGATCGCCTCACGACGGCAATCGCCAAGCTTTCTGAAGACATAGGCAATAACCAGATATTTCTGACGGCCGCAAACAAGGCGCTCATGGAAATCGCGTGGCTGGATAAGGACAAAACACGCATGGATGCGATGTGTGCAAACGGCACGTTGAATTCGGCGTCTGAATACAGTCCGGACCGATTGTATGCGATCGCGGATGATGGCACGGTGCTCACGCCAGACTTCAGTTTCAGGGTTTCTACAAATATCTTCAGAGCCCTTCGGTCAGAAGGCGACCAGCCAACGGATAAGAATGGGAACCCCATAAGGAAGCCGTACTTCATTCCCGTCTGTATCGATGGCCGTCTCATGGCCGCTTTGATCAATGCTCCCACGGTTACAATCGAAGAGTTTTACTAGGACGGGGAATCGACAATGACAAATAGAATCCCGGGGTTGGTAGCTGTTGCGCTGCTCCTGCCCTTTTTCATGCAGCCCGCCATTGCGGACTCACCAAGGCCCAATATCCTGATCGCCATCTCGGACGATCACTCCTGGGTACACACGTCGATTCAGGGCAGTGCTTTTGTCAAGACACCCGCGTTGGACAGCGTTGCCAGCAGTGGCTTTCTCTTTGCCAATGCATACGCCGGTTCTCCTGGTTGCTCACCGTCCCGGGCCGCACTGCTAACCGGCCAACACCATTGGATGATCGGTCCGGCGGGTACGCACGGCAGCTCTTTCCCGGTGCACTATACGACCTTTGTCGACCTGCTGGAGGAGGCGGGTTACAAGGTGGGCTTTACAGGCAAGGGATGGGGGCCAGGCGACTGGCTCGCGGGTGGTCGAAAGAAGAATCCGGCCGGTGTCGAATACAACGACGTCAAGCTCGAAGAAACGCCGCCGAAAGGAATCTCCGACACCGATTATGCGGCCAACTTCCAACGTTTCCTGGATGAACGGCGTGAAGGTGAGCCATTCTATTTCTGGTATGGCGCCCACGAACCCCACTTGCGATATGCCGAGGAGGGTCATAGCGAAGAAGAAATGGCGACCGTGGAAGTGCCGGGCTTCCTGCCCGACACGCCGGCGAGCCGTTCAATGCTGCTCGATTACGCCGATGAGATTGAGCACTTCGATGTCCACCTCGCAAGGATAATTGCGAGCCTTGGTGCAGCCGGTGAACTCGACAACACGTTGATCATCGTCACGGCCGATAACGGTATGCCGATGCCTCGTGCCAAGGCCAATGGTTACGACTACGGTATCCATGTGCCGCTGGCTATTCGCTGGGGCAAAGGCGCAGGTACCGCTATCGATGAGTCCGTTGGATTCGTCGATCTGTCCGCCACCGTCGTTGATGCGGCCGGTCTCGAGGTTCCTGGAGATTTTGTCGGTGACAGCCTCGTGAGTTTGTTGCGTGGCGAAGTGACGGCGCTTGACCCTGAACGCGCCGTATTTTCCGGGCGTGAGCGGCATTCTTCATCGCGTTACCGGAACCTGTCGTACCCGCAACGGATGATGCGGCGTGGCGAGTACCTGATTATCTGGAATGCCATGCCGGAACTCTACCC
>Ga0224504_10000709_pt1 | contig 14946 bp, 11 predicted proteins | sample SF_Oct11_sed_USG_3_FD_170160 | JGI IMG/M metagenome (GOLD analysis project Ga0224504, IMG submission 170160) | Sediment microbial communities from San Francisco Bay, California, United States - SF_Oct11_sed_USGS_24 | ecosystem: Environmental > Aquatic > Marine > Sediment | place: USA... | reverse complement strand
CGAGCGGCACTTGACGGATTGCTTCCAGCGGCCCAACTGAACGATGGCAACTGGGAGATTATCGTGGTGGACAATGCGTCCGGGGGAAACGAACTAGAGCAGTTTCGCAAGCGCTACGAGGGCGTGCGGTTCCTGGAAAACGCAGGCAATCTCGGATTCGCCAGTGGCAACAATCTCGGTGCGCGTCACGCCGCCGGCGAGTACCTGCTATTCATGAACCCCGATGTCGTGGTCGACCCCACACAGGTAGGCACGCTGTTACGGGACAAAAAAGCGCATCCGGACATCGCCCTTCTAACCGCGCCCCAACTCGACCGACGCGGCCGTCTGCAGAAGTCATTCGACCAGTTTCCCGATCTCCTGACCTATTTCCGCAGCGTAAGAAGTCTCATGCGCAAGCTCCTGCCGGGCACAAATCCGGATCCGCGTCGCCGGCGCGGTGAAATCATTCACTGCGACTGGATATCCGGATCCCTGCTGATGCTGAGTCGTGAGGACTTCGAGCGCCTCGGTGGCTGGAGTGAAGACTTCTGGATGTATGCGGAAGATATAGATCTCTGTCGCCGGGCGGCGGATCTGGGCATGGTCAGAGCGCTCACCCCGTCGGCGCAATTCACACATCTGCACGGAGGTGCAAGCCGGCGCGACCCCGAAGTCACGCTGGTAACCAAGTCCGAAGTCATGATCTCGGCGCATGTCTACATTCATAACCATTTCAACGGTATTCACCGGATCGCCAATCATGGCATCGTGGGGCTGCGCAACCTGGGGCCGCTGGTTGCCGGGGGCTTGGCCAACATTCTGACCCTTGGACGGTTGCCGGGGCTCAGCCTGCGCAGCCGCTTGCTGGGGATCATGCTCCGGCACTACGCAAGGGTGGTCGCCACGGGCACCTGGCTCAGCCAGCGCGCCCCGAACTACCCGGGCTGAGAGAAGAAGAAGGGCGGGCGTAACGCGACCTGATGCTTACGAGGTGTCCAGCAGACTGTTAATTCTCACCGCGCAGATGGCCTCTAGTCCGGCATTGGTAGCAGGGACAATTCATAGAGACGGCAAGCAAGAAAGAATCCGGGCCCATGAGTGGGACTGGCCTGTTTACCTGGCGGGTGGGGGCAGGATTCAAACCTACGACTCACCGCTTCGCTAAGCGATTCTGAGGCCCGGAGAGAAGATAATAGTCTTGATCTGGTGCCCAGCCTACTACCCAGACTATTCTAGTATGCTGGGCGCATGAGCAGCTGGTCGACCCGCCGATTGGAATCTCATGACTCACTTTTCCAGTAAAACAATCCGAAAAAGATGTTCATTACGAATGCGATTATTGGGCTTTCCGGGCGGGCCGCAATTTTTTTGTAGAAGATCACGTACTCGATCAGGTGAGCAACGGTCAACAAACCTCCTAGGAACTGCAACGGATGAGCGTATTTTTCTGGAAGCAGATCCAGCAAGCCTGCAAATATCAATAGCCAAACAATCGAGAGTAGGATCTTTGGAAGGTCAAACTTCATATTCTTAAGTATCCAGACCCGAAAAGTACCGCTTTTGCCGCTTCAGATTTTATGTCGCAAATTGGAAAATCACTGTTTGAAAGTACGCATTAACATCGAGTTCAAATAAATGCCGAATGTTCCCAGAATCTCTATCCAACTGTTCTTCGCATGTTTCCTCGCTGCCTGCAATGCTGGTCAGGATTCGTCAACTGTAAGTGATACGGCTGCAGACACATCACCAGAGCCCAATATCATCGTCATCCTCGCGAATGACATGGGTTTTGGAGATATCGGGGCGTTTGGCAGCGAAATCGAAACTCCCAACATTGATCGACTCGCACAAGACGGCCTGCGAATGACCAACTTCCACGTTGGTGCCGCATGCTCGCCGACCCGGACGATGTTGATGACAGGCTTGGACAATCACCTCGCGGGCCTTGGCAATATGCTTGAGATTCAGGCCGACAACCAGTTTGGGAAGCTGATGTTCTTCCGTTGAACTACACCCGCAAATCAGGGATTTACGTCTTACTTAGGTCTGGCTGAGCATAAAAGTGAGAGTACGGTGATTCCAAGCGATTCTTAGTGTCAGAGATAAGATTCCAGGCGGCCCCTCCCTGAGTATGGCTTAGTCGGCTTTACAGAAAACTGCGAAGTCGTCCTGGCTAGTTTCTGCCGTTGAATCGGCTATTTCTATCTCCCAGGGACGAACACACTCACCAAGCTTTTCGCACCACTGGTATCCGGCCGAGCCAATACAACCATGCTCATCGCGATCACCGCCGACAACAGCATCAGGCTTTATCGCCGCGTCTGCGTACTCAAAGACTGTCTGGCCATCATTAATGGTTTCCAGAACTTTGATATCTGCGATTTGCAAAGGATCAATGGTCAAAGGGTCGGCCGAGAGAATCACGAAATCTGCCTGCTTGCCAACTTCTATCGAGCCTTTGACCTTTTCTTCGAAATGCTGATAGGCGGGCCAGATGGTTATGGCCTTGAGTCCCTCGTATGGAGTGACTCGCTGATCGGGGCCCAGTACTTCGCCGCTTCGGGTAACCCGGGTAACGGTCGCGCCTAGAACTCGCATCGAATCAGGGTTGGCGACCGGTGCGTCGTGATGTGAAGAAAAAATCATGCCCGCATCAAGCACATCGCGAGTCGGCGATATGTAGGCCGCGCGCTCGGGTCCTAAGACCGATTCTTTGTGCCAGTCGCCCCAATAAAAAGTGTGCATTGGGAACAGCGATGGCATGACATCGAGTTCTTTCAGGCGACCGACCTGGTCCTTGCGTAACGTTTGCCCATGAATCAGCACGTTGCGGCGATCATTGAGCCCATATTCCTGTACCGCCGATTCGACGGCGTCAAGGTAGCGATCAATCGCCGCATCACCGTTGCAGTGCACGAGCACCTGCCGGTTGTTGGCGAAGGCGTCCATGACTTCGGCGTTGACCTGCTCCTCGGTCATTGCCGGATAACCGACATAGTTTTCGCCCTGGCCCTCAGGGGGCACAAAGTAGGGCTGGCTGAGCCACGCGGTTTTGCCCTGCGGCGAACCGTCGATGGTAAGTTTCACCCCGGCAATACGCAGGCCGTTATTGTAACCGATACCGTCGTAGCCGCTACCGCTGTAATACGCGGACGTATCGAGGAGATCTTTCGACGCATAGTCGACGTAAAGAGCCACATCAATGAGCAATGGGCCTTGGTCGACCTTCGCCTTCGCGGTCGCCACGGTTGGCGCAAATGCCCTGCCTTCCTGCGCAGTGGTGTAGCCGAAACGGACAAAGCTCTGAATACCTTGTCCGAACAAGTCGAGGTTATAAGCTTCATCGACATTGGCCTGGAATACTCCCAGGGCGCCGAAAAATGCGTTCTCTTCCAGGACGCCGTCCGGCGTCTGGCCATCAGCCTCGCAGCGAATGGAGCCACCGGGGATTTCTGCGCGGCAATCGGTGATGCCTGCAAGTTCCAGTGCTTGGCGATTGAACACTCCAAAATGGCCCGACTGGTGAATGATCATCGTCGGTTTGTCCTGGCTCACCTGCTCCAGTACCTCGGCGGTTGGGAATGCTTGCTCCTCGAGCTGCGAGTCGTCAAATCCGAAACCAAGCAGCCATCCGGTATTCTCAATGAACTCCTTGCCATTAGCTGACTGCTTCCATTCATTTAGCGTATCGACCAGCTGGGCGAAGCTATTCACCTCGCCGTCCGGCATCGGCAACAGGTTGGCGCTGGCCGCCTGTATGCCCGCATTGACCACATGTCCATGCGCATCAACGAAACCGGGCACCATGGTTTTGCCTTGCAAATTGATTTGCCGAGTCGAATTCGCCATCAGCGGTTTGGCACCACGTATATCGCCCACGTACAAAATCATGCCGTCCTTGATTGCAACGACAGTGGCCTTGGGATTGTCGTCATCGACTGTGATGATCTTGCCGTTGAAATAGACGGCATCGGCCGTCTGTGGTTGTTCATCGGCACTTGACGGAGCGGCGTCGTCAGGCGAGCCGCAGCCAAGCAGGCTGACCGCAACCGCGAGAGCGGTCAGATTCAGTAGCTGTGAGTTACGCATCGGATATCCTTTGGTGGTCGTGCTTGCGAGGCGAAATATCAATCGAAGTATACGGCGATGAACCGGGCGACCGGTTTCTTGCGCTCGCTTAGCAGGATGAGTGTTTCCTCGTGGATCGAGAAATATGCTGCGCCGTCCAGCACCTGCAAGAACTTGGCTTCGGTCTCCATGCCGGCCAGACACGCCTTTCGTGTCGCCGCGAGCGGACCGAAACTGAGATCATTGCCGTTTACGGTATAGCTGCCGGTGAATCGGTTACAGCCGGCGAAACCCCTGGCGCTGTTGTCATCATTGCGAAGCTGCAGGAAGGCTTCTCTTTCCTGCCCTTCAGCCATGACTACGTTTGCCCCATTCAGACTTACCAGCTTCCAGTACGTATTGGTCAGCTCCGCCAGCGGGTTTACCGATACGACAGCCAATCCCGAATCGGCTTCTGAAGGTTGTGCGGCTTGCTGCTGATCTTTGGTAGAATCGACCCTGTTTAGTTGTATGACGATTGCATCTTCTGGCTGTTTGAACGGATCGAGTCGCTCCATCGAGGTGAACAGCAGCTTGCCATCGAGCATAATTGTTGCGCGCAGGCTGTATTGCATGCGCGAGTCGATGTCTTCTGCCGAATAGTCCAAACTGATTGCATATGGCGGCGCACCTGTCAGCGGCTGAGTGGACGTGGCTAAGACCGTTGAGGGCACATCCATTTTCGACACGTCTTCGAGACTAAGGTGAAGGTGTGCTCCTGGGGGCAGCAATATTCGCTCTCGATAAAACGCTTCCCCCACTAGTGTTTGCTTGGCGTCGGACGCTTCGCCATGCTGAGTTTGCTCAGAACATCCAACTAGCAAGAACAGCCAACCCACAACAACTGCAAACCACAATCTGCTCATACCGGAATCTCTCTGCGCACTCGCTTTTGATGCTAGACCAATCGGTACGCTGGGCTAATAGAAATAGTGTAACAAGATGTATCCGGTCGCGGTTTGACTCCAAATCTCCGATTGTCGACCACGACGTAATCAGGGCTTCTAAACGGGCTCTCGAGTGAGAGCAAAACTGAGCATACCAAGTGAGCATGAAAGTGGGAGTAGTTCGATTCTAAGCTATTCTGAAGCCCGGAGAGAAGAGGCTGGCCAGCCCTGCCTAGCTGGGCCCATCCTGGCTTTGTCAGCAATATTGATCGAGTATGTGATTCCTCCTCCCTCTCATCCGACCAGCATTCAAGACTTTAAGAAACCTGCACGAACAGGTACTCATATGCACTATACTGGCACTCTGCACGGTACGGTCGCAAGATCGAAGTTGCATCGATCTCGAGATCTTGTGAGCCTGCTCAAAGACTAAGCATCAATAGACGGGGAGCTTTCAATGAAGCGATTTATCACATTAACCGGCCTGGCGAGTGCCCTTTGTTTTCTAAGCACCATTTCACTTGCGCAGGACGCCGGATTGCCGCCGGAAGAAGAACCCGAGCGCACCGATCCCGAGTTACCGTACTCCCCGTATGCGACCGGCTCCGCGGCAACTCGCGTGTTCTGGGGCGATACGCACTTGCACACGTCATTCTCGATGGATGCCGGCGCCTTCGGCAATCGCCTCGGGTTGGACGAGGCATACCGTTTCGCCCGCGGTGAAGAGATCGATTCCACGACCGCGGGGCGAGTTCGCCTGGCACGGCCGCTGGACTTTCTCGTTATTGCCGACCATTCCGACAATATGGGCTTCTTTCCCGATCTGTTTGCCGCCGACCCGGTCCTTATGGAAGATCCGAAGGGCAAGCAATGGTACGACATGATCCAGGCGGGGGAAGGCATGTCGGTTGCGCTGGAGATCATCGATTCGTTCTCCCGCGGCACGTTTCCGGACAAGCTCATGTACTGGCCGGATGGACCCATGTACCGGTCGGCCTGGGACAAAACGATAGCCGCCGCAGAAAAATACAATGAGCCTGGACGATTCACGGCATTTATCGGCTACGAATGGACGTCGCAGGTGCCACCCGGGCAGAACCTGCACCGGGTAGTCATCTACAAGGATGGTGCCGACAAGGCCAACCAGACCGTGCCGGCAACGACATATCCCCCACAAGGCAGCACGGATCCCGAGTACCTGTGGAGCCTGCTGCAGTCTTATGAAGACAAGACCGGTGGCGACGTGCTGGCTATCGCCCACAACGGTAATCTCTCGAACGGCCTGATGTTCCCGCTCACCAACCATGTGGACGGCAAGCCGATCACCCGGGAATACGCCGAGACGCGTGCCATGTGGGAGCCGCTGTATGAAGTGACCCAGATCAAGGGGGATGGTGAGGCGCATCCGTTGCTGTCGCCGAACGACGAGTTCGCCGATTACGGCACGTGGGACAAGGGCAATCTGAATCTCAGTGAAGCCAAGACCGACGATATGCTGGCTTACGAATATGCGCGGAGTGCGCTCGGACTTGGGTTGCAGATTGAACAGGACCTCGGCACCAATCCCTACAAATTCGGCATGATTGGTTCAACCGACAGCCATACTTCATTGGCAACGGCCGATGAGGACAATTTCTTCGGCAAACACTCCGGATCGGAGCCCAGCCCCGAGCGCATGGAACACCCGTTTGCGAAGTTTGGTGACGTGGCGATCTACGGCTGGGAAACACTCGCCTCAGGATATGCAGCAGTCTGGGCAGCTGACAATACGCGTGAGGCACTGTTCGACGCCATGGCCCGCCGGGAGACATATGGCACAACCGGACCACGGATGCTCGTGCGCTTTTTCGGCGGATGGGATTTCGACGAAGCTGACACCGCATCGCGCCAACCCGCTGTTGCCGGCTATCAAAAAGGCGTACCGATGGGCGGTGACCTGACCAATGCGCCGCGCGGAAAATCCCCGACGTTTCTCGTTGCAGCCCTCAAGGACCCGATTGGCGCAAACCTTGATCGCATCCAGATCGTCAAAGGCTGGACCGATGAGGACGGAAATTCACAAGAGCGTATATACGATGTCGCCGTTTCGGACGATCGCGACATAGACGCTGACGGCCGTTGCCGCACGCCGGTTGGCAACACCGTTTCCCTGAAGGATGCGACCTGGAGCAATACGATCGGGGCAACGGAGTTGATCGAAGCGTGGACCGACCCTGATTTCGATCCGTCCTTGGCGGCCTTTTACTACACCAGGGTCATCGAAATTCCGACGCCCCGCTGGACAGCCTACGACGCGAAGTATTACGGCATTGACCTGGAGGAAGGTGACTCGGGCATCCATCAGGAGCGCGCCTACACCTCGCCGATCTGGTACACGCCGTAGGGAAAAGCATTACCGGGAAGGTAAGGCTAAAGCTGAGCATAATAGTGAGGCGACCCGTATTGTGGTCGGTTCTGACACACGCGTAGCGTTAGTCAGAACGTAAGCACACATGATCCACAACATCGCCAACAAACCTGTCGCGCGCTTCATAGTCATACCCCTGCTTTTGCACGCCGATCAGATGTCGTGGCTGATTTCAAGACGACGCAATTTTATCCAACGCTGGAGCATCGCGAACTCGGAGAGCCTAACCTGGACAATGACGGCGAGACTGTCGTCTGGAATAGAAGGTTGCCGTTCATGGCGCAGCAAGTCGTTGATCTTGGCTTTGAACTGCCAAATCCCTACGGTATTGGACTGGTTGCTGCGAGTATTCGCCAGGAACTTGTGCTCGACTCGCGGTGAATCGAGAACAAATCTGTCCAACTGAAACTGGACGCTTGGGTACTGCCATTCCTAAGCGTATTCACGACGGTAGGCGTGTTCAGTGGAGACGCGACTATCCCGCTTAAGTTTGAAGGTTCGGATCTGTTCCCGGATCTCTGTTCCATAACTCCGAACGCACCGGTATGCGTCCGAACATACAGTGGCGTTGCAACACCGAGCTATGAGGGGACAAACATATCAATAGGCTTTAACGCCGCAATGGGCTGGGACAAGTTTTTCGTCGCTGTGCCCGTTGCTTACGCCTGGACAAAGGTCGATTTCCTCAACGAAACTTTGACCGCCCTCAACATCACGCCTCGCATCGGCATCACGGGGGATCTTGGCGAGCGCGGGACGCTGGCGGCGTTCATTGGTGCAACCTACCTGGATGCGGAGGTAGACCGGACCGGGAGCATTTTTTTCGATACTCCAGGAGGTCCTGTCTGCGACCAGACAGAGCTGAGTTTCATCATCAGACAGCGAAACAAGGAGCAATGGAACTATCTGATTGGGTTCAACTGGGAACTAAGCCGACGCTGGAGCTTCATGGCAAAGTCAGGCTTCGGCGGATCTGGGGAGAATGCGATCTTTGGTGTTAATTACCGTTTCTGATTGAACATGGATAGAACGAAGACTTACGCCCGACTCCTGGCTGGTCTCACCCTGCTGGCGTTGCTGTTTTGGGGCTACGCGACCACCGTTTGGGACGAGGTCAACCTGATGCCCGCGCCCGACCGCAGACCCGCAAGCGAAGGCGACAACGAGAAATACTACGTCAACGATCGGGGGCATGATATTCCGGAGACTCAATGCGATGCTCACATGCAATGAGTCGATCAATCAGACATTTGAGCGCTGGAGATCCGGTCATCATCGTTCCCCTTCAAGGTAACGATGAGTCAAATATCTCTTTTATTCAAACAGCCTGTTTGATCCAGCTACCGCTGACGGCGCACAAGATGGCCTGCTTTAGTTTGAAACTACCGTAAACCCTAACGGTGCAGCGTTAACGATTTGGCCATCGCTGAATGAGACAACTCGCGCTTGTTCAGAAAAGTTGTACACGACATAGCTGGTCACGCCATTGTTGTCGAAAGCGATGGCTGCCGGATAATCAGCCGTGAGCGTGCCGGTTCCCGTTACCATATGGCCGAGACTGCGGAACGTATGAAGCCAGTGATACGTATGCGCTTTCGTCTCGCCTGCTTCGGGTATGTAGTTCGCCACCGTGTTGTAGTCGGCAATGGACGCATCGGCGTCGGTCATCGCCCACAGGTTCCACCAAAGATCCCGCCACTGATCGTCCGGCAAGCCGGATGGCCTGATGTTGGATGACTCGCTCAGCCCCTGGGTCACATAGTCGACCATGTAGTCGGCATATTGCCCCACATGCAGAATCAATGGATTCGAGGGCAGCCCCTGGATTCCAAGAATGTGTGCAAAGGCTCCACTGAACCATGTTGAGAATACCGCGCCGTCACCCCAGATGATCGACGTCGTAATTCGGTTATAGCCAGCTGGAAAATTGTCCTCTTCAGTACCGCGATTGTTGTAGCCGTCAATGTTGTTCCAGTATTGCCAATAGGCTGCTGCTGTCGAGGCGTGCAGGTACATGCCCTTGTCGACCAAGTCGTCCCTGCCAGTGATAAGGCCGTACAAAACAATAGCCCCGTAGGCATTTGCAGCTTCCGACGTGGATTCGTTGTTATTGCCACGCACGAAGTTCGCGGGACCAGAAGCCCATGAAAATCCATTAGCTGGATCAAAATTTCGCAGGTAGGGGAACATCAAGTCGTCTGCGTCACCGGCATAATCGCGTATTAGCAGCTCGATCATCGGGCCGTACTGATCAGCTCCACACCAAGTTATATCCATACGACAAATCTCAGCTGCCGCGCGAACAAAGTAGCCGTAATGGAAGTGATGATCGTTCAGCTGTTGATGCGAGGCGAACGATTCTTCAAGACCAAGCAAGGTATTCCATTCGTCGTCGTAGACGAAGTACTTGACGACATCGAGGTTGCCGTTCGTATCGGCGGTGAACCAATCAGTGAGCTCCGCTTTCAACCAATCAAGCAACTGCGTCGCTTCGGCGTCCATGCCGATCGAATCTGCGATTGCGATAAGCTCCGCAACCTTGCCGTAGTTCTTTCCGGCCCAATAGGTGTCGGTGCGGTTGTTCCATGCCGCCGGGCCCTGGGCAATGAAAGAAGTCACGAAACTCTCCAGGGTTGCCCGGTCGAATGAGCCGTCAATCGAGGGCAAAGCAGGGAGGACGCCAACTGAAGATAGCTGGTAGGAGAACGTCTCAGTCTGGCTGAACTTGATCGTACCGCGGGCGCTGCGGACCTGGTACGCGGAGGTCGGCTGTGTGCTGTTCTTCCAATGCAGTGGGTGCATGCCCGCAATCGTCTCGATTGGTGCCCCCTGACTGTCGCGGTACGTATGAGTGATCGTCACGTTGTTTGTGGAGCGATCGACGGAGTAGTCGATATCGATGGCCGCGACAATATTTCGTGCCCTGGTTTCAAAGAAGCTGGTCAAGGCGTCGGGCGGGACTCCCTGGGTCTGCGGCAAGTACGTCAGCGTGAGCGCGTTCGCAGCATTACTGACAGTGATCTCGCTACCGCCAATATCACCAAACGTTGTGGCCCCCTCTCCGGTAATCAGGAAGTTGTTGTGATTGCCCGCGACGCTGGTCCACACACCAAGACTATTCCCCTGATCGTAGAAGGTTCCTTTTTCCCCGCCATCGGTGCGCAGTGTCCGAAGCACGAGTGAACCCTGGTAGGCCTTGACAAAGACGTAAGGCGATCCATGCACAAAAGTGGCTTCCATCACCGCCTGACCACCATTTTGCCACTCGACCGTGACCGACCCATCGCTGTGGTCTTTTAGATAGGCATCCATGTTGGTGAAGTTCGTGTTGCCAATCGCCACACCGTCGAAAACCTCGCTGAAAGGATCGGGTATCGAGTAGAGGAAGCCGTCGCCTGTTGCGGCGAGTCCCGACGGTAAGCCCATGACGCGAAAACCTCTGTCGGTCACGCGGGCGGTCATCGGGTCCGGTGTGATGTACGCGGCATCGTTGGCGTCGCCAATTGTCATCTCACCAAGAAACGGAATCGAACCCCACCACTTGTGGCTAGGCGTCGGATTGACCGCTGCCGGACCGGTCAGTTGTGGAGATCGAGGCGTCGGCGTGCCGCTCGGAATGCCGGTGGCCTGATTGCAGGCCTGAATAGCGGGTTCGACGACGCCCGCGTTATATATCCAGTTGCCAAAATCGACAACGCAGCGATAACTTGCCGGATTGATCGTGTCGGAAATGCTGCCCGCGCCATAAGGGGTAATTGTGAAACCACTGAACGGCGGAGGGCCGCTGCTATCAAGCCCTGTAAAGCGAACATTGTCGATTCGGAAAACCGTGCTCGTGGCGTTCGTCGCCCAGATGACGATTCCGGTATTCACATTCGTCAAATTGAGCCCGCCGCCTGCCAGCGTCGCAAACGGGACTTCGACCGTTTCCCAACCCATGGACCCCTTGCTGCCCAGGTTTTGATCGCCAGAGGTACACGGAAAAACGCAATCGAGCTTCATCGTAATGTTGCTATCACCACTGACCACCATGATGTCGAACGCGACATTGCCGTTTGCAAATCCCGAAACATCGAGCGGAATGTTGGCGGCAATGAAAAGTCCAGCCAGGTCGCCCGCGGCAGTGTGGGAAACCTGCAGAACGTCGCCGCGATCATTGTCGGCAACGACTTCCCAGCCAATGCTTGGGCAAGCGGCGCCGCCATCGTTGCTGCATTCACCAAACCCGATCGCGGCATCGAAGGCGTTGATGCCCCTGTCCCATGCGGGATCGACCGCCCCGTTGGTGAATACCATCAGATCGGTCGAACCTGGCCCGACTGGCGATGCTTCGACAATGACGGAGCGTGTTGCGGTCGCCGTATTGCCCGAACTGTCGGTCGCGGTATAAGTCAGTGTGTACGTGCCTGCGGCCGTTCCAACCGATCCCGACGTCGTCACGGAGACCGGGCCGTCAACCGCGTCCGTTGCTGTCGCACCCTGGTCTGTGTAAGTCGTACCCTGTTCGTGATTGACGGTCGGTGAACCGATGACGTTGATAACCGGCGGAGTTCGATCCCCCGAAACGGGCTCGCTCGCATCACCACCCCCGCTGCCACCGCAGCCGCACAGCAGGAAGAACATCGCCTGCAGCGAAAAGATGAGTACTGATGGCTTTGACAGCATACTTGAACCCTGACGGTGAAATTCGCGCGCGGACTTAAAAGACAGGCACGCTTGAACGTCTGCAGGTACAGACACGGTGGATTGCAGCATAGACTGACAGCGCTGTCAAAAAGATGTGCGCAGCCCGCGTTAATCGAGCTGGGACAGCATCACCATTTCTTTCCGATGTGGGAAATCAACGGCTACTCCATGGGTCGTACTCGTATTCAGGATGAGACGGCAGATCAGCTGAATTGTCCGGGGTGATGCCGAGCGTCGATTAAACACACGCGGCCAGCGACGGCAAGTATGGGCGAGAAAATCCACCCGCTCATTGCCTGCTACGGTGTTTCCCGCCCCTGGAGTACAGACAGATGTTGCCATTTGGAGACATCTGGACGAGGCGATGGTTTTGCGCGAAAGTGTGAGTGTAGGCAGCCACCTCCGGCACTCAAAAGACATATCGTCAAAACTTGGGCAACACGTGGAACGCGATCGCCAGTCGGTATTTATTCAGTATCCCTCACAGCAGGAAGCCTTTAGTTTCCTGGAAAGCACACTTGCGGATCCCAAAGCACTCGGCCCGTTGCATGGCCCGGATGTCGCGGCCAAGTCCGAACTCATCGAGCAAATCGCACAGAAGATGCGTGAACGTGCAGCCGTTGCTGTTGTCGATGGCTCGCAGCTAAGACCAGCAGCTTTCCTAAACTCCGTTCTGACTCAGTTTGGTTACGATATTGAACTGGGTTCGGTGGATGAATTACTGAAAATTATCAGCGTGTTTGGCGTCCAGCAGACCAAAGCTCGGGAAGCACCTGTCCTGATCCTTGAGCACTTCAATCATATGCTGCCCAGTACGCTAGACGTATTGTGCAAGCTCGCGCAGCTGACGTTTGATCAACGCTTTGTTGTACGATTTATCCTCGTGGGTGATCGCTACTTCCGGCGGGTTATAGACTCGCCGCAGATGTTGCCCATTGCGATTCGCCTGACGGGCAGTTTCGAGATGAAGCCGCTGACCAGGCGGGAATCAATCGTCTACTTGTTTTCGAGACTCAAGGCGAGTGGCGTAGATAATCCAGATAGCGCGATTCCTGCCAAGATCAGTGAATCGTTGCACACGGTTAGTGAAGGCTGGCCAGGAAACCTTGATCGCATAGCGGACTCGATCGTTGCAAGAGACGACGCATTTCCGATAAAGGTCGAGGACCTTGGCGGCATGCACTCCGAGGGCTTGTTCAGTAGTTATGAAAAGGTTGCTGAAGAACAGAATGTGCCACTGCTCGACGACCTTGTAGAACCCGAGCTGCCGAAATTGATTATCTCGCGCAACGGACAGGTCGTTCACGAGGTGAGGCTGACTGCGACACGAACGCTGGTTGGACGCTCGGAGCTCAGCGACGTCATACTCGAAAACCAATATGTCAGTAAACAGCATGCCATTCTGGTTCAGTCGGAAGGGATGTTGATTCTTGCGGACCTGAAGAGCCGAAATGGGACATATGTTAATTCGCGGCCGACCCGGAACCAGGTTCTGCGCAATAACGACATTATTTCGTTAGGCGATTTTCGCATTAAGGTAATACTGCCGCCGAGCTTTGGTACGGGTGCAACAACCGCAGCGGATTTAACCGACACAACAAAAATGATGACAATTGAAGATGCTCGCCGAGCGCGCAAAGATGAGCATCTCCGCGAAGTCGTCGTAAAGATGTCAAATCCCCGCCGATCATAGTGGGCGACGTTGCTACGCCTGATGTCGAGTTATGAGGGCCGAAGTGGGTCTGTCTAATAATCTGTGACCCATTTAACATTGCCTGAGCTTGCCTCCGACTAAGGTGTCTCCATGAGACATTTATCGATTGCAGCATTTTTATTGCTGACCCTAACGGTCGCCTGGTCCACTTCTGCGCAGGCCGACGGCTCAGTCAGCGTTGTATTCTCAGATTCCGAGGCTCGAATAATCGCGTCCTGGTACCGCGACAATGGCGTGGAGGCCGGGTCCCGCGGACGCGGCAAGAAGCAGGGTGGGTTGCCACCCGGCATCGCAAAGAACCTCGCGCGCGGCAAAGCTTTGCCACCGGGTATTGCAAAGCAATATTTGCCGGGCGACCTCGCCGCGGAGCTGCCGAGACCACCTGTCGGCTACGAACGTATCATTGTCGATGGCAAGATATTACTTGTCGAGATTGCTACGCGAGTTATTCACGACATCCTGACCGACGCCGTACTGCGATAACCGTTGGCAGGGTCAGCAGGGCTCCGCCCATTGATCCGCCGCCAAATTCCGCAATGGTCACCGAGCTGCCTTTTTTGAATTCAGCCAGCATGGTTTCGGCGCTCCCATCACTCTCGACCCAGGCGCGCAGAGCCGGCGTGAATGAGCGACTGCACACTGGGGCAAGTGGCTAAATCGAAATTCATGTCCGACTCCCGAATAAGATTGTCTGTCAGCGTATAAAATGCTCGAAACGGCTATTCGAGCCCCGATCGACGACTTATGTTCTTCTGATGTCTTCGTGATTAGCGTATTGGCATTTGCCAACGGGAGCAGTAAATTGGCTGCAAATTCAGAAAGGAATCGCTGTGCTGCCACAACTTGATGCCATAGAAGCCCGGGTCATCGGCTGCCTGATCGAAAAATCGATCGTGACGCCGGACCAGTACCCATTGACACTCAATGCGCTGACCAATGCGTGTAACCAGAAATCATCCCGCGATCCTGTCATGTCGCTTACCCAGGGAGAAATCCAGCACGCCATTCGCATGCTCGAGAGCAAGCACCTCGCGCGGGTAGAAGAAAATTTCAAAAGCAGGGCCGAGAAGTACACGCAACGATTCTGCAACTCGCGATATAGCGAGCAACAGTTTGATGCGGCACAACTGGCTGTCGTTTGCCTGCTGTTGCTGCGTGGGCCA
>Ga0224504_10000708_pt1 | contig 14950 bp, 16 predicted proteins | sample SF_Oct11_sed_USG_3_FD_170160 | JGI IMG/M metagenome (GOLD analysis project Ga0224504, IMG submission 170160) | Sediment microbial communities from San Francisco Bay, California, United States - SF_Oct11_sed_USGS_24 | ecosystem: Environmental > Aquatic > Marine > Sediment | place: USA... | reverse complement strand
CTGGTACGACGCCTACCTCGGGGTCATCACCCTGGTCCGGGTGGTCGACGGCCACCTCAAGGCCGGCATGAAGATCCGCATGATGGCGACCGGCGCGGTCCACCAGGTCGACCGTGTCGGCGTCTTCACGCCCAAGATGACCAAGGTGGCCGAGCTCGGCCCCGGCGAGATCGGCTTCCTGACCGCCAGCATCAAGAGCGTCGCGGACTGCCAGGTCGGCGATACCCTGACCGGCGAGCGGCATCGGGCCACCGAGCCACTGCCGGGCTTCAATCCGAGCGTGCCGGTCGTGTTCTGCGGCCTGTTTCCGGCCGACGCCGCCGACTACGAGATGCTGCGCGAGAGCCTGGCCAAGCTGGCCCTCAACGACGCCAGCTTCGAATACGAGCCGGAAACCTCGGTGGCGTTGGGCTTCGGCTTCCGCTGCGGCTTTCTCGGCCTGCTGCATCTCGAGATCATCCAGGAGCGCCTGGAGCGCGAGTTCTCGCTCGACCTGATCACGACGGCGCCCAGCGTGGTCTACAAGGTGCATCTGACCGACGGGACCGTGAAGGAGCTCCACAACCCGGTCGACATGCCCGACCCGGTCAAGCTCAAGACCATCGAGGAGCCCTGGATCCATGCCACGATCCTGGTGCCCGACGACTACCTGGGTGCGGTCCTTAAGCTCTGCGAGGACCGGCGGGGCGAGCAGCTGGATCTCACCTATGCCGGCAACCGCGCCATGGTCGTCTACCGGCTGCCGCTCAACGAAGTGGTCTTCGACTTCTACGACCGGCTGAAATCGGTCTCGCGCGGCTATGCCAGCTTCGACTATCAGCTCGACCAGTACCGCGAAGGCGACCTGGCCAAGGTCTCGATCCTGGTCAACGGCGAGCCGGTCGATGCGCTCGCCATGATCGTGCACCGCAGCCAGGCCGAGCCGCGCGGCCGGGCGCTCTGCCAGCGCCTGAAGGACCTGATCCCGCGCCAGCTGTTCAAGATCGCGATACAGGCCGCGATCGGCGGCAAGGTCGTCGCCCGCGAGACGGTCGGCGCGCTCAGGAAGGACGTGACCGCCAAGTGCTACGGCGGCGACGTGACGAGGAAGCGCAAGCTGCTGGAGAAGCAGAAGGCCGGCAAGAAGCGCATGCGCCAGTTCGGCCAGGTCGAGATCCCGCAGTCCGCCTTCATCGCCGCCCTCAGGATGAGCGACGACTGATCGCCCCGGTTAGGCTTGGCGCAGGGCCCTCATGTCTCTCAGCTTGGGCAGCGTCCAGGGCAAGCTCGCCAAGATGGCGCCCGGGAGGCCGAAGAGCAGGAGCGCCGGGACCTTCAGCAGAGGCCCCATGGTCCAGGCCCAAAGACCGGCCGGGAGGTGGCTTTCGATCCCGGTCTTGACGGCACCCAGGCTGGCTGAATGGACGCCGTACCAGAATTCGCCCCAGCTCGAGAGCTTGACGTGGCCGCCGAGCGTCAGGAAGTACAGGTCCCAGACCAGCGCACTCAAACCAACGGCAATCAAGAGGCAACCGAATCCGACAGCGGTGCGCATGACGTGATCTCCTTCATGCAGCAGACGCCCGTTTCCCCGCTCACGAGACGGCGCACGACCGCCCCCCATGATCACAGCCTATCCGGCAAGCCCTAATAACCCATTCATATTTCACGGTAATCGAGGGACATTGGACTTACTGCCGGCCACCAAAAGGGCGGACCGGCGGCGCAGGTGCCCGTCCTTCTGCCGTTTCGCCAAGTCCCATGCCCGCGTGCGGCCCGGCCCGCGGCCGACCCCCGGGCTCAGTCGCTTCTGTATTCGGCGTCCCGCCGGGTGAAGATCTGGATGACCCGGGGCAGCGCGGCCAGCACGACACCGGGCACCGCGAAGACCATGAAGGCGTCCCACAGCAGCATGGGTGCCAGGACCTGGTCCCAGAGCTCGGTCGAGATGTAGCGCTCGACCACCGCCTGGTAGAGGTTGAGGCTGGACGGGTGCAGCGAGAACCATAGCTCGCCCCAGGACGACAGAACCAACTTGCCCGTATCGGCCAACTGGTAAAGTTCCCGGCCCAATATGGCCAAGGACAGACAAAGCAACGTCCAGCCGACAAACCGAACCATGAGAGACATCGGAGGTTACTCCCCTAGCGCCACGGCGCTGCGGCCCCCGGGATCAGGCCGAAGGCGCGCAGGAAGGCATGATATTGTTGTTCTTTGGCGATCTTATTAACAGCTAGTTCGAGCTAAATCGCGCAGATTCGAACCTTGTGCGCCGGACCGGGCCAGGATTGCCGGTAGCGGCGGTCAAGCCATCTCGGGCTCGCCCATGCGGTTGACCGCTTCGACCAGACGGGGCAGGGACGCCAGCAGGAGGCCGGGCAGCGCGAAAACCAGGACGGCATCCCGGAGCAGCAAAGGGGCCAGAAGACCGTCCCAAAGCGTTGCCGAAACATGCCCTTCCACCGTACCCTGGACGACGCCGAGGCTTGCCGGGTGCAGGTCGTGCCAGAGCTTACCCAGGGAGGAGAGCTGGAAGCTGCCGGTCTCGGCCAGCGCGTAGAGCTCCCAGCCGAACGCTGCGGTCGCCATGAGGATAAGCAGCCAGCCAAGGGTGCGTACTGTGCTAGACATGACCTGAAACTCCCTTCACACACCGGTCCGATGTTTTCCTGGCAACGGCACGGCGCGGAAACATCTTCTCGAATACCTTCAATATTTAACCAGACAAGACAAGTATATACTAAAATACTCGGTTCCATGTGTGACAAAGCTGGGGCACTATTGTTAGAATATTGTACAGGCTTACTTGTGCCGCAGGCCCGCGACCGGCGGTGGGCTTGCGGCGTTGCATCGCGCCGCGCGGTCGGCTAGGTTGCGCGCCGCGCGCTGGACCGGAGGGGTGGCCGAGTGGCTTAAGGCGCACGCCTGGAACGCGTGTGGGCGGGAAACCGTCTCGTGGGTTCGAATCCCACCCCCTCCGCCATCCTGCTTCGCGCTGACGCGCTTCGCAGGATTGCCGTTCACCATCGACGCGAAGCAGGATGCCCTTCGGAGCTTTAGCGAAGAAGGGCTGCCACTATGCATTATGTCTACTTGATCGAAAGCAAGCAAACGCCCACGCATCGTTATGTTGGTCTGACGGCAGACCTCAAGCAACGGTTGGAGGACCACAACTCCGGTAAGTCTACCCATACCTCCAAGTTCAGACCGTGACGTCTTGTGACCTATGTGGCCTTTTCGGACAGGATAAAGGCGGAATCGTTCGAGCGCTACCTCAAGTCGGGCTCCGGTCACGCCTTCGCCAAACGGCGCTTGTGGTAATTCGCGCCAAGGAAGGCGACGCAAGAGCTTGGAGACGAGTTCCCTCAAGACTGCCTGCACCGCCACCAGATCTTTGATTTTGCTTATATAATTGACAAGATCCAGGCTCCCGGGCGCTTGCGGTCCCTGACGGGCGGAGGCCGTTTCCATATCTCCGGTTGCGATTCATTCTCACAACCCAGATAATGAACCTAGGGCGCGAAGACGCCTTGCAAGAGAATAAGAAACCCATGGGAGGATGTCTTGATTCCTGGAGCCTTCGAGTACCATCGGCCGACCTCGGTCGATGAGGCAATCGCGCTGATGTCGCAACACGGCGACGAGGGGCGTGTGATCGCGGGTGGGCACAGCCTGATCCCGATGATGAAGCTGCGGCTTGCGGAGCCCGGCCATCTCATCGACCTGCGGGACCTGGACAGCCTCAGGGGCATCCAGCCGGCCGGGCGGTGCATCGAGATCGGCGCTATGACCACGCAACAGGAGGTGGCAGTCTCGGAGTTGCTGGCCGAAGCTTGTCCTATCCTGCGCGAGGCCGCGCTGCTGATCGCCGACCCGCAGGTCCGGTACTGCGGCACCCTGGGCGGCAACGTCGCCAACGGCGACCCCGGTAACGATATGCCCGCGGTCATGCAGTGCCTGGATGCCAGCTTCGTCCTGCGCGGACCGCAGGGCGAGCGGGAGGTCCGGGCGCGGGATTTCTACGAGGCGGCCTACTTCACGGCGCGCGCGGAGGACGAGCTCGTGACCGCGGTCAGCATCCCGATACCGCCGGCCGGCCACGGCTACGCCTACGAGAAGTTGAAGCGGAAGGTGGGCGACTACGCCACCGCGGCGGCGGCAGTGGTCCTGACCATGAGCGGCGGCAGCTGCGAGAGCGCGTCGATCGCGCTCACCAACGTCGGGCAGACACCGCTCTTCGCCGAGGCCGCCGGCCAGGCGTTGGTCGGCACCAAGGTCGACGAGGCGGCAGTCGCCAGGGCGGTCGAGGCGGCCAAGGACATCGCCGAGCCGGTGGCCGACATGCGCGGCCCGGAGGAGTACCGGACCCACGTGACCGGCGTCATGGTCCGCCGCGCGGTCGAGCGGGCGCTGACCCGCGCACGAGCTTGATAGGGAGGCTCCGAGCACGATGAGCAAGATTCCCGTAAAGATGACGGTCAATGGCCGGGCGGTCGATGACCTCGTGGAACCGCGCCTGCTGCTGGTCCACTTCCTGCGTGAGAAGCTGAACCTGACCGGACCGCACGTGGGTTGCGAGACCTCGCACTGCGGTGCCTGCACCATCGATCTCGACGGCATGTCGGTGAAGTCCTGCACGGTCTTCGCCGTGCAAGCCGAGGGCGCGGAGATCACGACGGTCGAGGGCATGGCCAATGCCGACGGCAGCCTCTCGGCCCTGCAGGAGGGCTTCATGCAGGAGCACGGCCTGCAGTGCGGCTACTGCACGCCGGGCATGATCATGAGGGCCCACCGGCTGCTGCAGGAGAACGCGAACCCGAGCGACGAAGAGATCCGCTGGGAGCTGTCCGGCAATCTCTGCCGCTGCACCGGCTATCAGAACATCGTCAAGGCGGTGCGCTACGCCGCCGACAAGCTGAACGCACAACGGGAGGCCGCTGAGTAATGACCGACGCAACGGAAATGACCCAGGAGGAGCGCGAGGCGACCCTCGGCGGCATCGGCTGCGCGCGCAAGCGCAAGGAGGACATCCGCTTCATCCAGGGGAAGGGCAACTACGTCGACGACGTCAAGCTGCCGGGCCAGGTGTTCGGCGATTTCGTGCGCAGCCCCTATGCGCATGCCCGGATCAAGTCGATCGACACCGAGGCGGCCAAGGCCGTGCCGGGCGTGCTCGCCGTGCTGACGGCCGCGGACCTGAAGCCGCTCAACCTGCATTGGATGCCGACCCTGGCCGGCGATACCCAGGCCGTCCTGGCCGACGAGAAGGTCCACTTTCAGAACCAGGAGGTCGCCTTCGTGATCGGCGAGGACCGCTATGCGGTCTCTGACGGAATTCAGGCGGTCGAGGTCGATTACGAGGACCTGCCGGTCCTGGTCGACCCCAAGCAAGCCCTGGCCGAGGACGCGCCGGTGCTCCGCGAGGACGTCGAGGGCAAGGACAACGTAGGTCAGGGGCTGCGCACGCACCCCAATCACATCTTCACCTGGGACGTCGGTGACAAGGATGCGACCGAAAAGGCCTTTTCGAGCGCTGCCGTCACGGTCAAGGAGGAGATCTTCTATCAACGTGTCCATCCCTGTCCGCTCGAGCCCTGTGGCTGCGTCGCGTCGATGGATCCGATCAAGGGCGAACTCACGCTCTACGGCACCTTCCAGGCGCCGCATGTCGTGCGCACCGTGGTCTCCTTGATCGCTGGCCTGCCGGAACACAAGATCCGCGTCATCGCGCCCGACATCGGTGGCGGCTTCGGCAACAAGGTCGGGGCCTACCCGGGCTATGTCTGCGCCACCGTGGGCACGATCGTGCTGGGCCGGCCGGTCAAGTGGGTGGAGGGCCGCATCGACAACCTTTCGACCACGGCCTTTGCCCGCGACTACCACATGACCGGCGAGCTGGCCGCCGACAGCCACGGCCGCATCACGGCGATCCGGGTGCACGTGCTGGCCGACCACGGTGCGTTCAACGCGCACGCCCAGCCGACCAAGTGGCCGGCGGGACTGTTCAGCATCGTGACCGGCAGCTACGACATCCCGGCGGCCCATATCGAGGTGGACGGCGTCTACACCAACAAGGCGCCGGGCGGCGTGGCTTACCGCTGCTCCTTCCGGGTCACCGAGGCGTCCTATCTGATCGAGCGCATGGTCGACGTGCTGGCCCAGAAGGTCGGTCTGGACAAGGCCGAGATCCGCCTCAAGAACTTCGTCACGCCCGAGCAGTTCCCCTATACCTCCTGCCTCGACTGGGAGTACGACAGCGGCGACTACCACACGGCGCTCAACAAGGTGCTGGAGGCGGTCGACTACCGGGGCCTGCGCAGGGAGCAGGAGGAAAAGCGCAGGAACGGCGAGCTGATGGGCATCGGGATCGCCACCTTCACGGAGATCGTCGGCGCCGGTCCCTCGCGCAACTGCGACATCCTGGGCATTGGCATGTTCGATTCCTGCGAGATCCGCATCCATCCGACGGGCAGCGCGATCGCACGGCTCGGCACCAAGTCGCAGGGCCAGGGCCACGAGACCACCTATGCCCAGATACTCGCCACCGAGCTCGGCATCCCCTCGGACGACATCACCGTGGAGGAGGGCGACACCGACACAGCGCCCTATGGTCTGGGCACCTACGGCTCGCGCTCGACCCCCGTGGCGGGGGCCGCCGCGGCCCAGGCGGCGCGCAAGATCAAGGCCAAGGCCCGGAAGATCGCTGCCCACATGCTGGAGGTCGGCGAGAAGGACCTGGAGTGGGAGGTCGACCGCTTCAAGGTCAAGGGCCTGCCGGAGAAGGCGGCGACCATGAAGGAGATCGCCTTTGCTGCCTACCAGAACCTGCCGGAGGGCCTAGAGCCGGGCTTGGAAGCGGTCAACTACTACGACCCGCCCAACTTCACCTATCCCTTCGGCGCCTATCTCTGCGTGGTCGACGTCGACCGCCTGACCGGCGAGGTCAAGGTGCGGCGCTTCTATGCGCTCGACGACTGCGGCACGCGCATCAACCCCATGGTCATCGAGGGCCAGGTGCACGGCGGCCTGACCGAGGCCTTCGCCATCGCCATGGGCCAGGAGCTGACCTTCGACGAGACCGGCAACATACAGGGCGCGAGCTTCATGGACTATTTCCTGCCGACCGCGGTGGAGACGCCGGTCTGGGAGACCGACTTCACGGTCACGCCCTCGCCGCACCATCCGATCGGCGCGAAAGGCGTGGGCGAGAGTCCGAACGTGGGCGGCGTCTCGGCCTTCTCCAACGCGGTGGTCGACGCCTTCGCCCACCTGGGCGTCAGCCACATGCCCATGCCCCACACGCCTTGGCGGGTCTGGAAGCAGTGTGCGGCGCTCGGCATCGGCGAATGAGGCAGGCCGCTTGAGCGCCGCGCGGGGCGACGCTGTCCTCGCGCGGCGGCGGGTCCGATCATGAGGCTGCCTGCATGACATTGAGCCGCGAGGAGGTGCTGGGGCGGCTGGGCGGAGTCGGCTACGTGGCCGACCCGCAGCTGGCGACGGCCATCGTGCTGATGCAGCAGCTCGGCCGGCCCCTGCTGCTCGAGGGCGAGGCCGGGGTCGGCAAGACCGAGGTCGCCAAGGCCCTGGCCGCGGTCCTGGCCGCGCCGCTCATCCGTTTGCAGTGCTACGAGGGCCTGGACGCCAGCGCCGCGGTCTACGAATGGGACTATCAGCGCCAGCTGCTCGCCATCAAGATCTGGGAGAGCGAAGAGCGCTCAGCCGAGGAGAAGGAGCGGCACATCTTCGACGAGGACTTTCTCCTCAAACGCCCGCTTCTCAAGGCGATCTCCATGGCCGAGCCGCCGGTCCTGCTGGTCGACGAGATCGACCGGGCCGACGAGGAGTTCGAGGCCTATCTCCTAGAGGTGTTGTCCGACTTCCAGATCAGTATTCCGGAGCTCGGCACGGTCACGGCGACGGCCGTTCCTTACGTCGTGCTGACCTCCAACGGCACGCGCGAGCTCTCCGACGCGCTCCGGCGCCGGTGCCTCTACCACTACGTGGAGTTCCCCGGCGAGGACAAGGAGCTCAGGATCGTGCTGGCCCGCCTGCCGGGCATCGAGCAGGCCCTGGCTGCGCAGGTCGTGCGTTTCGTGCAGGCGCTGCGCAAGGAGGACCTGCGCAAGAAGCCGGGCGTGGCCGAGACGCTCGATTGGGCCGCGGCGCTCGTGGGCCTAGGGGTCACGGACCTGCGCAGCGAGCCCGAGGCGCTTCACGAAAGCCTGATGTGCCTGCTCAAGACCCAGGAGGACCAGACCGTCGTCCCCCTCGAGGTGGTCGAGCGCCTGGCCGGCAAGGCAGTATGAGCGCGGCGGTCGAGATCCTGGGGACCGCCGGCGGCGGGCGGCTGCTCGCCCGGCGTGTCGTCGGTTTCGTGCGTGTCCTGCGGGACAACGGCTTTCCGGTCGGCCTGCCCGAGGCCATCGATGGCCTTCGCGCGGCGCGCGCTGCCGAGCTGGGCCGGCGGGACGCGGTCCGCTGGGCCTTCCGCAGCCTGCTCTGCGCCTCGGGCACCGACTGGCGGCGCTTCGACCAGATTTTCGACCTCTATTGGCTCGGCCACGGGCGCAAGCAGGCGACACGGGTCGCCGGCCACAAGGCGCGCGGCCCCCAGGCGGGCTTGCCGGGCGGCCAGACCCCGGCCGGGCCGCTTGGCCCGGTTCTGCACAGCCAGCGCGGCGGGGGCCTCGAGGCGGAGGGCGGCGATGGCCGCCGCGGCGGCGCCGGCAGCGCGGAGTCCCTGGCCGCGACCGACCTGCGCCACATCAACGATCCGGAAGAGCTGGTTCGGGTCAGCGACCTGAGCGAACGCCTCGCGGCCCGCATGAGGTATCGCCTGACCCGCCGCGAGCGGCACCGCCGGCGCGGCCGGCGCCTCGACCTTCGCCGGGTGATCCACAACTCGATCCGTTTCGGCGGCACGCCCATGAAGCTCGCGTACCGCAAACGCTGGCCGAAGCCGCTGCGCCTCGTGGTGATCCTCGATGCCAGCGGCTCCATGAGCCTCTACAGCACCTTCTTCGTGCGTTTCATCCGCGGCGTCCTCGACCACTTCCGCGAGGCCGAGGCCTTCGTGTTCCATACGCGCCTCATCCACATCAGCGCCGCGCTGCGCGAGCGTGATACCGAGAAGGCGCTGGAACGCATGGCCTTGATGGCGTCCGGCTGGGATAGCGGTACGAAGATCGGCGAGAGCCTGGCGACCTTCAACCGCGGCTATGCGGCAAGCGTGATCAAATCGCGGACGGCCGTCATCATCGTCAGCGACGGCTACGATACCGGCCCGCCGGAACGCCTGGCGGCGGAGATGAGGCAAATGAAGCGGCGCGCCAAAAGGATCGTTTGGCTCAACCCGATGATCGGCTGGAGGGATTATGAGCCGGTCGCAAAAGGCATGTCCGCCGCCCTACCCTTTGTGGACCTCTTTGCGCCGGCCCACGATCTGCAGAGCTTGGCGGCGCTTGAACCCTATCTGGCGAAGCTGTGAAACCGGTGCGGCGCGGGAGGAATCGAATGAGCGACGAGCGCGAGGATATCATCGACTGCATGGCGCGAATGAAAGGTGATGGCCGACCATTTGCCCTTGCGACGGTCGTGCGGACCGAGGACGCGACCGCCGCCAAGGCTGGGGCCAAGGCGGTGATCCGTGCCGATGGCTCCATGGTGGGTTGGATCGGCGGCGGCTGCACCCAGGGCGCGGCCCGAAAGGCGGCCAGCGACGCGCTGCTCGACGGACGGCCTCGGCTGGTTCGCGTCTACCCCAAGGAGCGTTTGCCGGTCGCTACGGAATCCACGGGCGTGGAGATCCACAAGAGCAGTTGTCCCAGCGGCGGAACGATCGAGCTGTTCGTCGAAGCGATCTTGCCGCGTCCGTCCTTGATCGTTGCCGGCGCCTCGCCGACCGCTCGTGCGCTCGCTGCCCTCGGCCGCCGCTCGGGCTTCGCCGTAACAGTGGCCGCACTCGTCGAGGACCATCCGGGCTTTGGAGAGGCCGATGCATGGATCGCGGGGTTCGACCTCTCCGGTGCGGCCCGCGTCGGGACCAGCTCCGTCGTTGTCGCTACACAGGGCAAGCGGGACCGGGACGCGCTCGCCGCAGCCCTCTCCTGTGGCGCGCCCTATGTCGCCTTCGTCGGCAGTCGTCGCAAGGCAGCGACACTGAAGGCGGCAATGATCGAACAGGGGCTGCCGACCGCGCGTGTGGAGATCCTGCGGGCGCCCGCCGGGCTCGATATCGGCGCCGCCACGCCGGAAGAAATTGCACTCTCGATCCTCGCCGAAATCGTTCAGGAACGCCGCAACGCAGCGCGGCTCGCGACGGTGCCGCCGCTGCAGATCGAGGAGATCGATGGGGGCCGCTTCGAGAGCCAAGTCGTTTGGCCGGCGCCCGACTCCTGTCGGGGCAACGAGGGCAAGCACTGATACCAAGGGTCGTTTTCAGTGAGCTTTGGAATTACTCCGGTTCTCTCTGCGCCCGGCCGCCGCCCGCCTTGCGGCGGGGCAGCAACAGAAACAGGAAGAACAGTCCGGTCGCCATCACCACGATCGACGGGCCGGCCGGGGTGTCCCATGTCATCGAGGAGGCCAGTCCCCCGGCCACCGCCAGGCAGCCGATCGTCGAGGCGAAGAGCGCCATCTGCTCGGGCGTGGCGGCGAGGCGCCGGGCGGTGGCGGCCGGGATGATCAGCATCGATATGATGAGCAGGACCCCGACAATCTTCATGGCGATCGCTATGACGACCGAGACAAGGAGCATGAAGGCCAGGCGGACCGCGCCGGTCGGAATGCCGTCGACCCGGGCCAGCTCCTCGTGCACGGTGATGAACAAGAGCGGCCGCCACAACACGACCAAGGCGGCCAGAACCGCCAGGCCACCGATGTAGATCCAGATCAGGTCGCCCGCCGTGACCGCCAGGATATCCCCGAAAAGATAGGCCATCAGGTCGATGCGCAGCGTCTCCATGAAGGCGATCGTGACCAGGCCGAACGCCAGGGTGCCGTGGGCCAGGATCCCAAGCAGAGTATCGGTGGCGAGCCCCCCTCGGAACTGCAGGCCGACCAGTAGGCCGGAGACCGCGACGCAGACCGCCAGGATGCCGAGGTTCAGGTCGATTTCGAACAGCAGGCCGAGCGCGACGCCGAGCAGGGCGGAATGGGCCAGGGTCGCGCCGAAATAGGCCATGCGACGCCAGACCAGGAAGCACCCGAGCGCCCCGGAGACCAGCGCGACCCCGATGCCGGCGAACAGCGCGCGCAGGACGAAGTCAGCCATGAGTGTGGTCCTCGGCCGGCGCCCGTTCCGCTTCCGCGACCAAATCCCCGGACAGGCCGTGGCGGTGATCGTGCTCGTGGCTGTAGACCGCGAGACGCTCCGCCAGCTCCGGTCCGAACAGCGCGAGGTATTCCGGGTCACGGCTCACCGCCTCGGGCCGGCCGGTGCAGCAGACGTGGTGATTGAGGCAGATCACGCGATCGGTCGCCGCCATCACCAAATGCAGGTCGTGCGACACCAGAAGCACGCCGCAGCGCCGGCTGTCCCGGATCGACTTGATCAGCGCGTAAAGCTCCGCCTGGCCGGTGACGTCGACACCGGCGCTGGGCTCGTCGAGCACCAGCAGGTCCGGATCCCTGAGCAGCGCCTGGGCCAGCAGGATCCGCTTCAACTCGCCGCCCGAGACTGCCTGGAGGGCACTCTCCAGCAGATGACCGGCGCCCACCTCGGCCAGAACCTCGGAAAACCGGCCGCGCGCCCGCGGGGCGCAGAGCCTCAGGAAGCGCTCGACTGTGAGCGGCAGGGTCTCATCGACGTGCAGGCGCTGCGGGATGTATCCGATCCGCAGTCCGGCCCGCCGCCGGACCCTTCCCGACGCGGGTTTGAGCAGTCCGAGGACGACCCGGATCAGCGTCGTCTTGCCCGAGCCGTTCGGGCCGATCAGAGTCAGGATCTCGCCGGCATGGACCGCTAGGTCGACGGCCGAAAGCACTGTCCTGCCGTCGAAATCGACCTCGACCTGCGATACCGAGACCAACGGTTCGCCCTGACCTCCGACCGTCGCGGGCGGCTCACCGGGCACCTGCTGAAGCTCCCTCCGCGGCGCGGCAGGCCGGGCAGACGCCGCTCACTTCGACGGTCTTGGCCTCGACGAAGAAGCCCAGTTCCGCGGCTCCGCGGTTGATCGCCCGGTTGACCCGCCGGTCGTGCATCTCCGCCGCACTGCCGCAGTCACGGCAGATCAGGAACTGTCCGGCATGCGACTCGGCCGGGTCGGCGCAGCCGACGAAGGCGTTGCGGCTTTCGATACGGTGCACAAGGCCCTGCTCCAATAGGAAGTCCAGCGCCCGGTAGACGGTCGGCGGCGTCGCGCCGTCGCGCTCCCGGCTGAGTCGTTTGAGCAGATCGTAGGCCCCGACCGGGGCGTGGCTCGACCAGACCAGCTCCAGCACCCGCTGCCGCAGCCTAGTCAGGCGAACGCCGCGGCGCGCGCAAATCCGCTGAGCGCTCTTCACCGCTCCGGCGATGCAGGCCGCATGGTCATGCTCCCCGGCGGAGAACGGGGCGGCCGAGACGCGGTTGAAACGGTCCATCCGCCTTTCTTGTTCCGTTGACTTGGCGACTCCAACTTTATTTTGTAAGGATATAACATAGCATATCTGGAACGCAATCTAGAGCCGAGGGCATGGCGGACACCGGAACACGGAGCGCGCGTTGGCGCCAGGCGTCGTCCTGCGGGGGCCTCCTGGCGGCGGCGCTGATCGCGTTCGCTTGGGCGGTGGGACCTGCGGCGGCGGCGCCCAAGGTGGTCGCGAGCATCATGCCGGTGCATGCCCTGATCGCCGGCGTGATGGAGGGGGTCGGCGCGCCGGTCCTATTGATGAGGCGTGGCGGCTCGCCGCACGGCTACAGCCTGCGGCCGTCCGAGGCGCGGGCGCTCAGCGAGGCCGAGCTGGTGTTCTGGATCGGCGGGCAGCTCGAGACCTTCCTCGCCCGGCCGCTCGCTGCGCTGGCCGGGCAGGCCAGGGTCATCGCGCTGTCCGAGGCCGCCGAGGTTCGGCTGCTGCCGGTCCGCCGGGGCGGTGCCTGGGACAGCCAGGGCGAAGAGGCCGGATATCTCGTGGACGAGCACACAGAGAAGCCGGGTGGCCCGGCCGACCCGCATCTCTGGCTGGACCCGCGCAACGCTGTCGGTATCGCACGCGCCGCCGTCGCGGCGCTGATTCGGGTGGACCCGGAAAACGCCGACCGCTACCGGCGCAACGGGCAAGGACTTATAGCCGGGATCGAGGCCCTCGACGGCAAAATTGCCAGCCAACTCGCATCGGTCCGGGAGCGACCCTATGTCGTGTTCCACGATGCCTACCAGTATTTCGAGCGGCGCTACGCCCTCAACGCTGTCGGCTCGGTGGCCGTAAGTCCGGACCGTCCCCCAGGTGCCCGGCGTCTCGCCGAAATCCGCGCTAGGATCGCGGAAGTCGGGGCAGTCTGCGTGTTCACCGAGCCGCAGTTCCGGCCGGCGCTGGTCGACACGGTGATTTCGGGCACGGCCACCAGGACCGGCGTGCTAGACCCCCTCGGGATCGCACTGCCCGCGGGACCGGATGCCTACTTCGGGCTAATTCGCGGGCTTGCCTCGTCGCTCGCCCGTTGCCTCTCACCGGGAAGCTGACGCTGGTCGCCTGCTCGCGGCCCAGCCCCGACCGTCAATCGGCCGCATCGACCTCCGACAGCAGCCGTTCGCAGAACTCCTCGCTATAGTCGATGTTCGCAGCCCGGGCCTCTTCGATGCCGGCTTCGAACGCGGCCTTCATATTGGCCTGGAATTCCGTCGACACTTGGTCCAGCTGGTCCATCGATTCGCGGAGGTCCGCCATGTAGCTGGGGCGGCCGCACTGGGTCAGATGATAGGCGCCCTGGCCCATCTGGTTTCCGCTCTCGACGGCGACCTCGGCGGCCATGGCGACCATTTCGTCATACGATTCCGTGATCGAGTCCCACTTGATGAAGACCAACGCGACCGCCATGACGACGAGCGTACCGACGGCGAACAAGACATACCGCATCGCCCGGGCCTTTCCCCCTGGGGAACAAGGCCTCAGCTTGGGGCAAATCGCTTAACAGCCCCTTTAAATTGGGTTTTTTTCAATCACGGCCTCGGGCCTGCGCACTCAGCGCAGGTAGCGGAATAAGATCCGTTTCAGGGTGTCCTCCAGCTGAGTATTCATGTCGTTCATCAGTTTCTGGGTCAACTGGTACCAGACCTCTTCGCGCTCGTGCAGCGTCGCGTTTTCGGGCACGGTTATGGAACGGACAACCCGGGCCATGGCGTTGCCCTCCGTCCGGCCGCCGTCGTCGAGGATCTCCACCTCGACGGTCAGGCGCGCTTCGTAGCGCTCCGACTGGTCCCTGGTGACCACACCGGTCAGCCCGCTCGTAGTCTCGAGCGCGGTCTCGATCACCGAGGCCTCGCGTACGATGTAGCGCATCCGGCGCGACGTGCCGACGGCCTGCAGGCGGTCGCGCCCCCAGTTGGCCGCCGCCTGGCCCGGGCGCACTGGGAACAGCAGCTCAACGTTGGGCGCCTCGGACGAGGGCTGGTAGGCCTGCTCGACCTCCACCGAAGCCACGTCGAAGCGCAGCGGCGTGAGGTGGCCGTAGGTCAGCTCGGGAAAGTCGCCACTGGGCGGGGTCAGCTCGCAGGCGGCGAGGGCCAGACCCGCGACCGGCAGCAGCATGGCAACGAGGAGTCTGGAAAGACGGAGCATGGTTGGCCTCCCGTTTGACTGCTAAGAGAATGGCACCCCCGGAGAATCAATACGCTGCGACTCGCGTGGGATCAAGGCGCGTAGATTCGCTCCAGCGCCGCCTCGTCGAAGCGGTACTCGGCGTTGCAGAACTGGCAGGTTATGATCACCTCGCCGCCGACCATCATCTCCGTCACCTCGTCGCGTGGGAGCGAGCGCAGGATCCGGAGAT
>Ga0224504_10000707_pt1 | contig 14955 bp, 16 predicted proteins | sample SF_Oct11_sed_USG_3_FD_170160 | JGI IMG/M metagenome (GOLD analysis project Ga0224504, IMG submission 170160) | Sediment microbial communities from San Francisco Bay, California, United States - SF_Oct11_sed_USGS_24 | ecosystem: Environmental > Aquatic > Marine > Sediment | place: USA... | reverse complement strand
GTTGAATTACGACAGCGTCATTGTAGCCACAGGTTCGGAAAACCACTACTATGGCAACGATCAATGGAGAGGAGTTGCGCCCGGACTCAAGACTATTGAGGATGCTCTTCGGATTCGGAACCGCATTTACTCGGCGTTTGAGAAAGCCGAGAACGAAGCCGATTCTGATGAACGGACACGACTGACCACCTTTGTAATTATTGGCGGTGGGTCTACCGGTGTTGAGTTAGCCGGTGCCCTTGGTGAAATCGCCCAAATCACTCTCAAAGACAATTTCCGATCCATCAATGCTGCTGATACACAGGTTATTATCTTGGAGGCCGGCGAAGGTATCCTTGCCGGTTATGATGAGAAACTGCAAGCTGCGGCTGTAAAGTCCCTTAGCAAATTGGGTGTGAGCGTTCGCACAGGAGTCTTTGCGAAGGCAATAGATGAAGAAGGTGTGACGGTCAGTGAGGCCGGGCGAACTTACTGTATTGATTCCCGCAATGTATTGTGGGCAGCAGGTATCAAGCCCTCACCAGTCGGGGAACTGTTGGTTTCTAATGAAAACATGTTGGACAAGACAGGCCGAGTGCTCGTAAATCCCGACTTGAGCCTCCCCAACCATGAAAACGTATACGTTATCGGTGATCTCGCCCACGTAGAAGATGATACCGAGTCTCCCCTTCCCGGCACGGCACCAGTCGCCATGTCGCAGGGTCGCTATGTGGCCTCACAGATAACGCGCAAGCTCAATGGCCAAACAGTCAGACCATATCGGTATAGAAACGCAGGTCAGATGGCTGTAATCGGGCGGGCGGCGGCGATCGCCGATCTCGGGTGGGCACGCTTCTCTGGTTACCCTGCCTGGCTGCTCTGGCTTTTTGTCCACTTGATGTACCTCGTTGAATACGACAATCGGCTCGTGGTCTTCATTCAATGGGCGTGGAACTTCTTCACTCGTAATCGTGGTGCCCGTCTGATAACTTATGACACCCAGAGCTCAAACCGTCAATTGGATGATGATTCGACACGTGCAGACAAATAATGTGGAATAGTGAGGCTTAGAACTCAACTTCCTTCGGCTCGCCTGTCTTGCTGCAAATCACCACCACTGCTCTCGATCCGATTAATGTCTTGCCGCACGCTGTCGGACATTGACTTGCGCCCTATTGAAGCGGGCGTCTGACTGGCGCAATCATCGGAATATTGTACAAACACACGGAATTGAGTAACCTATTTGACAATATAATTGGAGACTTCTGTCGAGAGATAGGTTATAATGAGTAGTTAGTATTGATTTGAGTTCGACCTTTTTCGTAGTCTTGTCTTAAACCACAACACCCCGCTAGAGATTATCTCGAATTGATCGCGCAATCCTGCGCAATATGTCTTTGTTTTGAAGCGTCTGTCTTCTGTGGAACTCAGATCTTTGGAATGAGCTACAAAGGAGTGTAGAATGAACATCTACATCGGAAACATGGCGTTTGATACGACAGAAGATCAGTTACGCCAAGCCTTCGAGGGATTCGGGGAGGTCTCATCTGTCAGGATGATTACAGACCGTGACAGCGGTAAAGCGAAGGGGTTTGCTTTTGTCGAGATGCCTGGCACGGACGAAGCTAAAGCTGCCGTGGCCGGCCTCAAAGGTCATGAGCTTAATGGACGCACACTGACTGTCGACGAAGCGAAACCACGCGCCGAAAGCAACAACGTCCTGACCGGCAATCGCGAAGGTGGCAACCACTACCGCAAGGTGTACCAAAAGCCAGCTACCCACCCGCGTACTGCACGGGACCGGGACGGTTTCAGAGGAGAGTAACCTCCGGTTTGTCTCAGTGCCTTTTATCTGGAAGGTTGCGACGTGGACGATACTCTGGAGGATGTAGTTAGTTTCAGGCTGCTCCGGTATCTGAAGTGATGCAGAAGGAACACTTCTTCTGCTGTGACACAAGATAGGCATTGGGGTCGTGAGTGATGGCCCCTTCCGGTAACCATTCCCAGAAGTGTCCGAGGTCGCGACGAATCTTCTCAATGAAGTACTGAGGAACATCAGTCGTCTCCTGCTCGAAGAACCGTCGGAGCGATCGGTCCGTATCTAATAGCCGACGTATTTCGGTGAAGTATCGGATCCGACCGGCGCCTTCCGATGAAACTGCTCGCACAACGTTTAACCACTTCGGAATCATCTCCCTATTGGCCAAGAGACGCTTGAGTATCATGCGAGGAGAAAACGAGTACTTAGTCAGATCAATCAGACGATCGTAAAACTCCGGCCAAGAGTAATGCCGGGGCCTTACATTCATCTGACTGTTACTGAGTAGATGAAAGGGAAATGGGAGGACTCTATTGTCCCGCTGAAAAGTCAGATTAAGCGGTGCCGCCTGCCCGAATGCTGACAGTAAAGAGTAGGCGGGGAACGCCCCGGGCGTAATATCCAGGAAACGCTTGGTCAGTTCGAAGGGCTCCGGTCCCTCATCACCGTCAAGACCCACAATATGGTTGGTTTGCACATAAGGAACATGTCTCAGAATCATGTTGATTTGTTCAGATATTCTCAGAACCCTGTCCGATCCCATGGTTTTGCCCGCCCTGGATTTATTGCCGAGATCAAACCACGACTCTATGCCGGGCAAGAGTGCCTTGAATCCGTTGTGTTTGAGGCGCAGAATGTGCTTCTCCGAAAGCAACGACAATGTGGACTCAGCAATGAAATCAACGCTCCCAGGCGGAACAGCCTCTTCAATCGCATCCAGACAGTTGTCAAACTGAACGCCAAAACTTGGATCGTGCCACGCCACCCGAGGTCGCTTGAACTTGCCGAGTAAAAAACGCAGATCTTCCTTCATCGTTTCAACGTCCAACGGTTGGTATGGAACTGATGAGTCAATACAGAAGTCACAGGCATACGGACAACCCAAACTGCTCAAGAGTGGGATCAACTTGATAAACGGTGCTTTCCTCAACGTCTGTTCAATGTACTTCCAGCGCGCTCTTACACTGGGCATTTGTACAGGATGCCCGCTTGCTGACAGGTGTAAACCGTGAGGGCGATGCGGGGAACAATCTCCTGTGATTTCCTGGATCAGTGTCCTGTCGGTGAATCCCAAGACATAATCGAAGTACTTCTGAGCGTCCTGCGGGTAGCACCGTGCATGAGGCCCGCCAAGTACAGTAACTGTGCCTTTAGCCCTGAACAGGCTACTGAGAGCGTACGCAAGCAGCGCCGATTCGGTGAAAGATCCGATGAAAACCATATCCACTTTGCCCGGCAGTTCATTGAGGAGGTCTTCTCGGCCAGTATATGTGACCAGCGTAACTTCATGGCCCTGCTCTTCACACCAGATCGCTACAGCCTGCGGCATAATACTGGCCAGGTTCGCTCCCATTACGCGCATCCACAAGGTTTTTGTCGGAGCTTTGGCCACGAGATCAATTATGCCAATGGAGAGCTTGCGCATGAATGTCATCCTCCGAGCCGACCAATAAGCGCTCCGCCCTCGTTCTCCCAACTATCGGCAGCGGCCCTGGTGATATGGTCAGAAGAGTTCGAGTCGGGAAGACCCCAGGAGCTGAACTTATGCTCTGAGTCAACTGAGCCCGTTTGCAGTTGGAACATTGGATTGTTGTCTGTTTCGGCTGCGGAAATGTGGCCACGCTGCAGCGAGTGTAATATGTATTGCGGAATCAGTCGGCGAAGCCGGCCGAGTTTCGATTTGACCGATTCCACCCGGAGATCGGTTATGTATGCAATTTCCGCATGCGAGAACCGTTCACGAAACAACAGAATCATAATCAGCCGGGACTCCGGTCTGAGACGGGCTATTGCTCCTTTTACAGATCTGTCGGAGATCCTGGCTAACAGCGAAAGTCCCTCGCGGTCGATTGATGGAACTCTGTATTGCTGACCGCGGTCGTCGGTACCCTGCGTGGCCCTGCCGTTCTCATCAAGAAACCGGAAGATTGTGTGCTTTCGATTGCCACCTTTGCGGAACTCCCTAACCAGGGATCGGAATAACCGCGCTTTGCTGCCGACTATGTCACCGGGGCCGCTCCACGAGTGATAGGCCCTTGTCATCGTCTTGAACACCAGATCCTCAGCGTAGCTTCGGCGCATAGTAAGCCACTTGGCGCTTCTCCACACTGCCTCAAGGTGAGGAAAGGTATCCTCTTCAAACCGTTTTCGTTGTGCCGATTTCACTGTCAGCATGACCCAGCTCATTCTGCCCTATAGGGGCGCCGCTTCAAATCTTGTGAGTCTTTTTCGGGTGCGATTCGTACTGTTTGGCGGCCTGCGGCTCGTGGTTCTTAATGCCGCCGATAACGCGATTCCGAACCTCCGACGTGCTTATGCCTTCGTGATGACTGATGTTACCGGCCACTTTTTGAGCCGTTTCCTCAGTGATGCCGGCGTTCCTCATCGAGTTCTCGATCTTGGCCGAACGAAACTCCTCTTTGAGTCCTGATCGCTTTGTTATGGTGTCCATGAATCCACTCTTTCCCAGTTGTTTTTGCTTATACTCAACCTCCGGGTCACGCTGCCGCGCAGCCTATCGAAACTCTGTCCTCTCCTCGTTGATTACAGTGCAGACAGTGTTTTGCGACCCGAGGGCACATACTATCCTGAGACATCCGGCTACAGGTCAGATATATCGCCTGGATCGGCGCTCCCCTCCATGCGCCGATCCACGCGATAAAGTCTCAGTTACAGTATAGCTTGTTTATGAAACTGTACAATCGGCCGAAGGATTGAAAAGAGGATTAGTCCCTTGGATTGATTAACTAATCGGAGTCTTTGGAGGGACGTCTGCCTGAAGATCTCACCATTCCCTCAGTGAGGGCAAAGCTGGCCAATTCCAAACGGGTGTGAAGAGCCAGTTTCTCCAGAGTGTTGTGAACATGGCTCTTAACGGTATGTACTGCAATATTCAGCTCTCTGGCGATTTCCTTGTTACTCATTCCCCTTGCGATAAGGTCCACAACCTCATGCTCCCGCTTGGTCAGCTTGACCGCCTTCATAAAACGGTCTGCTTTGCCGCTTTGAACGGCGTACTCCACAATGTGAGAGAACAGTGATCCTGTCAGCGACGGTGGAAGTACCTTTTTGCCTTCAGCCACCGACCGTATGGTGTGCAGAAAGTCATCGATGGTGGCATCCTTGAGGATGAAACCGGACACTCCCGCTTTGACGAATTCGACGACTTCAGACTGCACCGGCATAAGATCCATCACCACGATCTCGGCCTTCGGATGTTTTCTCTTGATCGCCTCCGCGACTCGAATACTGTTCTGGCTCCTCAGGCCCAGATCAAGCAGTACAACCTGGGGCTTGATCTTCTTGGCTTTTTCCAAGGCATCACCATTGCCCGTCGCTGAAACGGCCTTTATATCCGGCTGTTCATTGAGCATGGCAGTAATGCCTTCACGCAGAAGGCGATTATCTTCTATCAAGAGCACTCGAATCTTGGCCACTGTCTGATCTCCGAAGTGATTTATAGCTCAAACTCACCAAAAAAATATAAAGACAATGGCAAAACGTCAAGCACAAAGGGCCCGAAAAAATGCTCCAGAAGAGCATGCGCCACAGACGTTTCGCTGATATCCGTAAGAACAGTTCTGTGTCTAGTTCGGCATATGCCAAAATAGTTTAGGCGTTTTGCGTTTATCTGCGTATACTGTTATAGAATTGGTGTTATCCAATTGACCGTTTTTCAAGCCTTGTTCTGGCACCTCAATCCTTGACGAACTTTTGAAAAGATAACTATGGCGCTATTACGCGCCAAATGAACGTTGTCTGTGGCGCATTTGCAAATGCGAACAGATAGACACAAAAGGAGTTTGTAATGAAGATCTATGTAGGAAACCTCGCTCATGAGACAACCGAGCCGCAGCTTCGTGAGTCATTCGAAGCATTCGGAACAGTGGACTCGACGAGCATCGTAATGGACAAGGACAGCGGCAAGTCGAAGGGATTCGCTTTCGTTGAGATGTCCTCAGACGACCATGCACAGAAGGCCATCACTGGTCTGCACGGCAAGGATCTGGCCGGGAACCCGTTGAAGGTGAATGCGGCCAGGGACAACTCGTCCTCCAGTAACTAGACAGAACGGTCGTTCCGAATCGAAGGAGTCCGGTTTATACCGGGCTCCCCCGATATCTTGTGAGATGTACGGCAGTGTCGAGCCAATCGAACCGGACTAAACCTGTGTGATCAATAGGGCCGCAACGCTATAGAAAAGCCCCGACTAGAGCCGTTCACGAGCAAGTTGCTAATACGAATGAAAGGATAGGTGTGCTATGAACATTTATATCCGGAATCTGTCGCCTGAAACTCTTTGCTCAGAACTCCTTGGATGTTTTGAGGAATTCGGTGAGGTGAAAGATGTCACGATCAGCACATACACTGTTGAAGGACGGCCCCGAGCCTCGGGGTTCGTCGAAATGTTGTCCAGAAAACAGGGTTTGGCAGCTATTGTTAGCTTGCAGGGCAAGGAGCTTAGTGGAAGTCTGCTGCAAATACAAGGAGGATAAAGGAGCGTGGCTTTTGGTCAAAGCTAACCTCAGCCAACCTGGCTACGAAAGGTTCCAGACCAAAGCCCGGTCACCTTCACCACTCAACGACAGTACTCGGAATCCCTATCGCCTCTTGGAAAGGAAACAAGTATGTCACTATTAGCATGGATGATCCTTGCATCCATCCCCGGCTTTTTCGGCGGTGCTGTGATTGTGCTTCGTAGAAGAGCAATTCGCGCGAGAGCCGGTAACGCAAAGCAGAAACGATTACAGAGGACATTTTGTTAAGAAAAGAGAGGCGCAGTTATGGTGTTGTTGCACATATCCGGGGTCTTCCTGAGAAGGCTAACGAACTTCGTCAGCGCCTACTTAATTTGGCCAGGCTGACTCGACATGAGCAGGGATGTATATCATGCGAAATCATGGAAAACGGGTGCGACTCAACCGAGTTTACACTCCTTGAGGAATGGTCGGACGAGGGAGCGCACACTGCTCACTTCGGCACCGATTCAACTCGGAATGCGATGAAGTTCATCCCAAGCTTGCTCTCCCCCGAACTTGATCTTCACAAGCACATACTGCAATTGAATTCGGTGAGATATGGCACCAACAGCTATTGTCTGGCGGCAAGATGACGTAGAACTGTTCCATGTGCAGGAATACGAGTACGGCTGGTGTCGATATGTTAAACCCTAAAAAGATGAACCGAGACAGATATGAATCTATACGTCGGTAATTTATCGCCAAAGACAACGGAATGGCAACTTCGCAAGGCGTTCGCGCGGCACGGCAAAGTCAGCAAGATCAGTATGGGCAAGCAACCACCTGAGGGCGATCCATTTGGCTTCTGCTTTGTTGAAATGCCGTTCGACAGTCAGGCTTCGCGGGCGATCACGCAACTGAACGGCGAGAAGCTTGGCGGCTATGCTCTAAATGTCAAAGAAAGCGGCGTGAATGTCTGAACCTGAAGAACTAGTCCGACTGCGATCCACGTGCGCTGATTCGCCGTGATCTCGACGCCTACGTCAAAGGAGCTAGATCCAAAACCACTCCTTTGGCCGATTTACATCTGCACCTAAAATGACATAGTTGCAAACGTGGAAAGCCGAACTGTACTGCAGCAAATAGAGGTTGTCTTACTAAGTAAGGCTGGCCGAGTGACTGCCGGTAAATGGTTGACTGTACCACTGGATTAGACGCCCTGTCTACTTAAGCGAAAGAGAAATGAAATGAGAAACTGTACGTTTGGAGTCGTTGGCATCTCTAAAAAAGAAAATGAGCGACGACTCCCAATCCACCCTGAGCATCTATTGCGCTTACCCGAACATGTGCGCCGTCAATTGATATTTGAGGAGGGGTATGGGGAGCCGCTCGGTATCGGTGATTCGGAGATAGCGGCTCTGGCAGGTGGCATTGCTACACGTCGGAAATTGTTGGCCGACATTGGAAGAGTTATCATTCCCAAGCCAGTGTTATCCGATTTGCAGGAACTTCGCGAGGGCGGAGTTCTTTGGGGCTGGCCACATTGCGTTCAACAGTCGGATATCACTCAGACTGCGATCGATCGTAAACAAACACTCATCGCCTTTGAGGATATGTTTGTTTGGGGGCCAAACGGACAGGTTGGCCGTCACACATTTTATAAGAACAACGAAATCGCTGGCTACGCTGCGGTATTACATGCCCTGCAATTAAGAGGCATTGACGGGCACTACGGAAACCAACGCAAAACGATCATTTTTAGTTTCGGCGCCGTAAGCCGTGGTGCGATATACGCTCTAAAGGCACGTGGGTTTAGAGACATCACAATCTGCATTCTACGCCCAGATCACGAAGTACGGGAGGAGGTGCTCGATTGCCATTATGTCCGGATTAGAAGAGGGAGAGGAGGGGAAGCGCGTATTTTGGTCATTGAGCACAATGGTAGTGAGAGGCCGTTACTTGATCTGATCAGCCGATCGGATATTATTGTGAACGGAACTATGCAGGATCCCGATCATCCCACCCTATTTGTGTCTGAAGATGAGAAATCCTGCCTCAAGCCAGGTTGCTTGATCATTGATGTCAGTTGCGATGAGGGGATGGGATTCTATTTTGCCAAGCCAACTACGTTTAGGGACCCAATGTTTAAGATAGGACAGGCAGATTACTATGCGGTGGATCATACACCAAGCTATCTCTGGGAAAGCGCCTCTCGATCTATTTCCGCCGCTCTCATCGTGCATCTGCCGGATGTGGTCGCGGGACGTGAGAGGTGGCAGGAGATTGAGACCATACGACGGGCAATAAATATCGACGCGGGTGTAATTCAAAAACCCGACATACTGTCCTTTCAGAAGCGCCAGTCGATCTACCCCCACGAACCTGTCAATTAGATGTAATGTATGGAAGGATCTTTCCTCTAAATCGGTGTAACAAGATGTACGTAATGTGCAATGAACCTTTCCGAAAGGGGTCGCTCTAGGGTGACAAAGGTGGAAGAAAAGACAGATGCAAAAGTAGGAAGCAAAAGGAAAGCAAAGACGCGCAGAAAGCGCGAGAGAAACAGGATAAACAGCCGAAGGGCATTCCTAAAGAGAAGCTATAATTGTACCGGGACGAACTTGAATTGACACTTGCATAATAAAGTGAGTGGTCATTTATCTCTGAGTTAACCAAACAAGGAGATAATTATGACCACTCAACAGAAGCTCGTCCAGAAGAAACTTACCCTTCTGGAGCTGGGGGAATACCTTCAGAACGTATCCGAAGCTTGCCGTATTAGCGGCTGTTCCCGCCAGCACTTTTACGATATCAAGAAGGCCTACGAGAGTCAAGGTTTAGAGGGGCTGAAAGAGAAGACTCGCCGCAAACCGTGTGTGAAGAATCGAGTAGCACCGGTGACTGAGCAAGCGGTGTTACAAATGGCTTTGGAGTATCCGGCCTATGGTCATATTTGTGGCGCAAAGGGCGCAGGGCGTCGAGAGTTTATCGTGGACATCGTTTGTCGCCGGCTTCACGCCGTTGCTTATCGTCACTGCATCTTTCTTCAACAGGAAAGCCTATTGGAAGAGTGAAGCGCGCGATTACTACCTGATGGCAGCGGCTATCATCGGCATCATCCTCTGGGCAATTACCGGCAATCCGAACTTGGCCCTACTGTTCTCGCTACTGGCCGATATGCTGGCGGGCATACCGACGCTTATCAAGTCGTATCGCCTTCCTCATTCCGAGAGTTGGATTGCCTATGCCATCAGCACATTCGGCTTCGGAATGTGCTTTCTGTCGGTTCAAACCTACAACTTTGAGAATACCGCTTTCGTTGCCTATGTGTTTATCCTCAACGGCACCCTTGCGATACTGGCCTCACGGAGCCGTAAGCATAGACAGGCGCCTGGCTAAGTCTTACCGTGATGTTGGGTGAACTCGATGTTTATCTTAACGCGGGAAAGACTGTAAAGCTTGGAGCCCTCCAAATGAAGATTGTTCATTCACCAGGCCACTCGCCCTGAGGACTTTGCCTTTAACCGGACCAATATCTCTTCTCGCGAGGTTGTCTGTTCAAGGGCTCTGTCGGTCGCGGCCAGCCTTAGGTATCTGAAGGCTCCAGGGGAGGCCGGGCTTTCCGCTTCACAGAATTGCCAGGAGGCTACCATAGGAGGTTACTTGCTCATACATCACAAAGTTGCGAAATTCGTGTAACCAACCCCGCGTTTTCCATATCTTCTGGTTTATCCATAAGTTAGATGTATCACAGACAATGGTTACATCTTAGGATTATTATGGCTGGTCGGGATCGTGTCTCACTACAGAGAGACTATGTGCTTGCCCTTCGCAGGCGTTCTGAGCAGGGTGAGCAGAACCTGGCGGGTTTGAAGTCGATTTCCTCAGCACAACAGCTGGTGCGCATTACGCACTCGGTGCTATGACAGTGGGTCAGGCCGAAGGTGTGGCCCAGTTCGTGCAATGATTCCGTTATGAGTCTGTCACGCATCTTCTGTGGTTCAGCCGGTAGCCCATACAATTCGTCTCGAAAACGGTGCGACGATACAACCGCTACTCGGCCGCCAAGCTCAGCTTCACCGAACACGTATGTCAGAACCGGTATAAAGAGATCCTGCTCGGTGATCCCTAAGACCTTGTCGATACACTTCGGATATGTTTCCAAAAGGTGCGAGAGAACCCAAGTGGAATCGACCTGGTTTCTAAATCGATCCCGCCCCTCTTCCAAGGAAAAACCGTTTTGGGCAATCGCCACCTTCGCTCCCAGAACTTCCTTCAAGGCCGCAGAAACTGCCTCCAGTAGGGATGCATCCTCGAATCGTAATGGAACAATTTGAATTGTCACTCTTATCTGCGCAGTCCGTATTTTTCGATCTTATGGTACAGTGTCGTCCTATCTATCTGAAGAATGTCCGCTGCATGAGTGACGTTTCCCGCAGATTGATCCAACACTTTTTGTATGTGGATTCTCTCTACCGATTCCATGCTCATGCCCTGCCGCGTGTCTGATTTCCCATTGAGAATCGGCAGGCATGCGCCTGCGACTTTAGGTCCTTCGGCCACCACGACTGCACGCTCGATAGCGTTGTGAAGTTCCCTGACATTCCCCGGCCAATCATGATTAGTAAGTAAGGTAAGGGCATCCTCAGAGAAACCGCTGACCGCTTTGTTCATGCTGGAGGCCAGTTTCTTGAGAAAGTGATTGGCCAGTATCGGGATGTCCGATCGTCTCTCTCTGAGCGGCGGCACCTGAACAGAAAAGACATTCAAACGATAGTACAGATCTTCTCTAAACTCTCCCTTCTCCACAGCGTGCTCAAGATTGCTATTGGTGGCACAGATCAGGCGGAAGTCTACATTGATAATCTCGTTACCGCCGACCCGGGTAAACTGTTTAGTCTCAATAACACGGAGCAGATCCGACTGCGTCTTGGCGTCAATGTTACCGATCTCGTCAAGGAAGACCGTACCGGTATTGGCCATTTCCAGTTTCCCCTTACGACGATAAACGGCGCCGGTGAATGCCCCTTTCTCATGTCCAAAAAACTCACTCTCGGTGAGACCGGGTGTCAGCCCTCCACAGTTTATCGTGATGATAGGGAAGAACCTTCGCGGCGAGGCCGAGTGAATTGATCGGGCAATTAGTTCTTTGCCGGTACCGCTTTCTCCCCTGATCATCACCGTCGTGTCGGTAGGCGCCACCGCTCGGACCAATTCGTGGACACGATGGATGGCCGGGCTATCACCTATGATCTGGTCGTACTCATACAACTCCTGGATGCGTTCCTTGAGTTGCACGTTTTCTGTCTGGAGCCGCTTGCGATCACCTATTCGGCTGACCAGATGAACCAGGTAATCGGGGTCTATCGGCTTTGTCACGTAGTCATCTGCACCATCTTTGAGCGACTTGACGGCGGTGTCCACCGAGGCATAGGCGGTTATCATAATAGTGGTGAGGTCCGGATCAATCTCCTTTAGCTTGCGGTTCAGCTCTATGCCATCCATGCCGGGAAGTTTGACGTCCAAAAGCGCGATGTCCCATCGCCCCCGCCTCAGTTTCTGCAGCGTCTTCGTAGCATCAGACGCCGCCTCGACAGTGTAGCCGAATTCCTTGAACCACTTGGTGAGAGAATCGCGAACACTATGTTCGTCATCTACTATCAAGATACTCAACGACTGGCCGTTCTTATTATGACCCACGTCTGTCTCCTTCTATTTGTCCTGATGCCGATATTGACTCGGCCGCGCTATTGTCGGCGGGGAGCCGTTTTGGTATCTCGACGGTAAAGGTGCTGCCCTGGTTCACAGTGGACTCTACCTCGATACGGCCGCTATGTGCTTCAATAATACCATATGCGACCGACAACCCCAACCCAACACCCCTGCCTCCCTTTTTGCCGCTGTAGAATGGTTCGAATATGTGAGCAAGAAACTCCGTTGGAATCCCGCACCCGGTATCCTGAATCGAAATCCTAACTGAGTCTTTCAGTTCGAGCACGCCAACTGTAAGGTGTCCTCCCTGGGGCATAGCCTCGACGGCGTTCATAAAGAGGGCCAGCAGCGCCTGTTGAAGTTGATTTCGATCGCAGACTGCCTCGATCGGCTCGTCAGAGAACACCGTGACCAGCGTGATCTCATTCAACTCCAGATGATGCTGCACTAACTGAAGGCCGTGTTCAACAATGTGTTTCACGTCCCGCGATGCAAACTCTCGCATCTCCCTTTTGGAAAACAGAAGGAGGTTCTTGACAATACTGCCGCTGCGCAGTGTCTCTTCACAGACTATTGACAAATCCCCTTCGATCGACGAAAGCAACTCCGGCGTGATTCTTCTCTCAGCCAGACGTTTCCGTGTCAGACGCGTATATGTCAGAATACCCTCCAACGGGTTGTTCAGTTCGTGGGCCACTGTCGCCGCCAGTTTGCCCAGCGAGGCCATTTTCTCCACCTGGGCCAGATGAGTCTGGATTTGCTGCAGTTCCTCGGTTTTCTGATCGACCTTCTCCTGAAGCGTCGCCGACCATTCGGTAATTTCGTCGTGGGCTTTCCTGAGTTCCTCGGTCATTCTGTTGAACGAGCTGGCCAGTTCACCGATCTCATCGGCAGACCTTATGGGTATCTTGTAACTCAGATCACCTTTCGCAATAGCCTTGGTCCCCTGGCTGAGAGTACGCACGGGAACAAGTATCAAACTGTAGATGAGTACACCAACAACGGTAAGAACGATTAGGACCAGGATGACCGATACGATTACTGTCTGACGCTGGTTCCTGGCCAGATTGGCGTAAACTGTTTCCAGTGACATCTGTACATCAAGGACCCCGAGCACGGTTCGCTCCTCAAGTGAAACATGGCACCCAACGATTGCGCAGGACGGTTCGTTATTGATCGGTTGCGTCAGAGCGAGAACATCGTGACCGCCCTCGGCGGCCCTGACAATACGTTGGCGTTGCGTTGTCCCCACCGATTTCAACGGCTTCGTCGCCTGATGACAAACCTGACACGCCCTTGATGTAATGGCTACTTGACCATCCTTTTCGTCCGGTCGAGTAGTAAAGATGATCCTGCCCGTTTTGTCGTAGATCCGAATCACTTCAAACCCGGACATCGTCTCGAAATTCTTGAAGATTTGATCAATATCTTCTTTTCGATTTATCAACATACTGTAGTGGATAGAACTCTCGATGAGTTCGGTGGTGCGAATTGCGCTTTGCCGAACCAGTTGCAACATGTCTTGCTTTTGATCAGTGATGGTGAGGACGGTGAAGACACTCAGGCCGATGAACATCACCAAGAACAGCGAGATGTATAATTTCAGTCCCAGCGACATATTTACTCAGACCCAACAGTCCGTTCAGGTAGTTGCAAGATAACTATGAAATCAAAATAAACAAGCGCAACCGGACCTAATGCGGATAAAACAAACCATAATTATCCATAAGGGCGACATGGAGTTAGGCGACCTTCGAGGGCTGCTTCCGGTGGGCATGAACGACGATCGTTCGATGATGGTATCGGGCATGGAGACCTCCTTCGGCACGATAAGCATGAAGACGAGAACAGCAGGATCGTGCGATGGATGTCATGGCGGTGGTGGACCTTGCGGATTGCTTTCACTTTGCTGCTTGCGCATTACGATGTCAAACTCGCAAAGCTCACAATCATACTCCAGGGGACAGAGCTTGAACGAGATCACGCCGGCAGTCATCCAGATACACCGTTTCTCCTTTTTCTCTGGTGGCCGATTGCCACCTGTTGATGTGCTCTGTTTCATTTATCCGAACCTCCGAGCTTGTGGGTTTGGAGCGACCCAACTACTCATTTGACTCCGTCAACCTTGGCGACTGGCGATCGGCATGCTATCCGATTGAAAGACCTGAGGACCCGCATTGATCCGATGCTAACCTGTCCGCCGTGAGATCGAAAGAAACTCTCGTTCAAACATCTCGATTGCGGCTTGATCCATCTGATCGATGTATCCCTCAATCAACCTCCCTCCATCAGAGAGGGTATTAGATTGCAGCACCGGTTGTGGTCGGCATCTCAGCACAAACTCCCTTAACCGAGCCATCTCGGCGGTCATCCATTGGCGAGCCGCCTTTCCTTTCCTGAGACCTTCACCCGCTCTGTCCAGCCTCTGTGGTTTCACCACGTAGATCCATCCGAGCTTGTACGGGTCGATCGTGAGCGTCTCCGGAGCATCCGCAAACACTGAATGTGTCTGAACCACAGTTCCGGAAACCGGCGACGTTAAATACAATTCCTTGTCACCTTTGCGAAGAATTGCCATGGTATCGCCTATGGTAATAGTATCACCCGGTTTCATCAGGTGGATATTGTCAGGCTGATAGAAGAAACTTGCAACCAACTCATCCACCCCGATTCTTGTTCTTCCCGGAGACTCTCTATCCAGCCACAGGTGACCGGGACTGAACAGATAGTCCTCCGGGAAAACAGTGGCGGGCACTCTGACCGACC
>Ga0224504_10000706_pt1 | contig 14957 bp, 24 predicted proteins | sample SF_Oct11_sed_USG_3_FD_170160 | JGI IMG/M metagenome (GOLD analysis project Ga0224504, IMG submission 170160) | Sediment microbial communities from San Francisco Bay, California, United States - SF_Oct11_sed_USGS_24 | ecosystem: Environmental > Aquatic > Marine > Sediment | place: USA... | reverse complement strand
CTTTGGAACTGATATAGGGTTAGTTAAAGGTTACAATTTCAGAGGGGAGAGTGTCAGTGTGTTGGGGTTTCCTACTGTATCTTACAGTGGGGATGATTACGGAGTAGATATCAGATTTGGGTATACGGAAGTGGTGGCAGTTAGATTTTTTAGGAACTTTTAATTGGAGTAGTGTATGAGTAATGATGAAGTTGAAGAGCTTAAAGTGTTATATTCTGAGTGTTTTGCGACATTTGGTGCATTGGTTCTCTCAATACAAGAGAAAGACACGAAAGGTATTAGTTTGTGCATATCTAAATTCTTAGAGATGCAAGAGAATGTGCCAAGTTTCTTTGAGGAAACTATAATTAAAATTATGAATGGTGGTATTGATGAGCCTGATTCCAAAATTCATTAAGAAATTGATGAATTCTAATAAAAGAATTAGGATAACTAAAGTAACTACAATATCGGAGTCTAAGAAGAAAGTAATCTTAGAGAATGATGTAGGAGATCACTTCGAGTTTTCTTACAATGGGAAGTTCTGGAAATGGTATTCCACAAAACATATAGTGGATAAAGATTTAGGGACTAAGTTGACCAAAGCGTACAACAGGTGGCTTAAAAAGACAAACAAAGTGTCTAAGGGGTAGTATGGATTTTTACGAAGATCTAAGGAAAAAGATAGAAGAGGATGAAGATTTTGCACAAGAAGTCGGTATGATGATACTTGTGGCACAAATAAGAGTTTTAGTGGAAGGTGAGACGTTAAGGGAAGCAATGGTGAGAGCTATCCTTGCATCAGGAAAGAGTGCATCCTTCAGGGAATATAAGGAGCAAATGATCTCTTTACTGAGGTTAAATATGGAGTCAAACTGATTTATTATTTTTGATTTAAACATTAAGAGGTAGGTATGATGTCAGTATTATCTGTAGTGGATAGGGATCGTTTTTATAAAGATACTCTAGAATTCTTAGAAGAGGAATTAGAGAGCGGTGCAGGGTTAGATCCAGAGAGGTGTGAAGCCATGATTAGTAGGATCAAGAATGCACTAGGTAAGGAATCCCAAATGTCCTCTAAGGTCCTTTAAATGTCTGAGTTTTTAGGGCACAAACCATGTATAGGTTCTCTATGCAGTAGTAGCGATGGATTAGCTGTATCTATTGATGATGGGGGAGTATTATTTAGTAAGTGTTTTGTCTGTGAGGACACTTTTGGACATAACCGATTGGCACAAGCCTTCCCAGAAATTGGGGTAGCCCCTATCGAATGGAGTAAGAGAAAGGAAACACTCAGTGAAGATGATAAGTTTAACAAAGAAATGGAGGCTATGTTGCCAGTGGTAAAGAAGAGAGAGAAGATAACTAAAGAGCTAAATAACGCTATTAAAAGTAACAGCAGTATCAAAGGGAATATGTATAGGAATATTAAAGATTCTACACTAGAGAGATTCAGAATACGTACACAATATGACCAAGAAACTGGCGAGCCAGTAGTTAGGTACTATCCAGTGACTAGTGAGTATAAACTAGTTGGGTACAAGAAAAAAGTATTAGATGGCAAGCAGTTTATGGCCTGCCCACCAAACTCGTATGGTAATGAAAGTGATCTATTTGGTGAGCATCTTTGTAAGGATGGTGGGTCTGTTCTTTTTATAGTTGGAGGTGAAGAAGATGTAGCAGCAGCTTGGCAGATACTTAATGAGAATAATACTAATGACAATTTTAAATCACCAGATGTAGTCTCCCCTATTACTGGTGAGGGAGGATGCTCTAAGCAAATAAGAGCAAAGTACGAATTCTTTGATAAGTTTGATAAAATAGTGGTAGCTTTTGATAATGATGAAGCAGGTAAGAAGGCAACAAGTACAATAGCACCATTACTGCCCAGTGGAAAAGTTTATGTAGCTGTATGGCCAGATGGGGATCCTTGTGATTCACTGATGTCTGGAAATATTAATGGGTTTATAAGTGCTTTCTACAAAAGTTTGAAGACAAGGTATGTTCCACAAGGAATCACATCCTCCACAGACCTAGAAAAGAGTATGAGGGAGTATGTCAGTATGGAGAGGTTAACTCTGCCAACTTTTATGGAGACGCTACAAAAGATGCTAGCTGGCGGTATTCCTTTTGGGTATATAGTCAACTTACTTTCGGCCAGTGGCACAGGAAAATGTCATGGGAAGGGAACTAAAGTTTTAATGCATGATATGTCTGTAAAACTTGTAGAGGACATTGTTGTTGGCGAATACCTTATGAGCCCTGATGGGTCAGCTAGGGAAGTTTTGTCAATACACACAGGACAGGATAACTTATATAGAGTTAAACAGAACAAGGGAGAGGATTACACCGTGAACTCAGAACACGTACTATCACTTAAATCCAATAAAGATGTAAAATCAAGGGGGTTTAAAAGGGGCGGTGTTGTCAATATCAGTACTAAAGAGTTTATAGAACTGCCAAAATATTATAAGAATAGTGTGCTGAAAGGGTATACAGCAGACCTAACTAATTTAGGAAAAAATGGGACAGAAGAGGATCACGACTTATTATACTTAATTGGTTTGTGGTTAGCAGATGGGGCGAGAGGTAGTACTAGGATCACTGTAAATAAAAGTGATGTAGAGATTGTAGAGTTCATAAAGTATTGTGCTAGTAAGTTTAGTTATAAACTAAATACCCCTCCAACCTGTGATAAGGAGAATTGTACGGCTTTTGATATATCAAAAGGTTTTTTCAAAGTACTTGACAAGTACGGGGTGAGGCAAGAGAAGTCAATACCGAAAGAACTTCTCACTATGGACTACCAAAGCCGACTACAACTGTTAGCTGGTATCTTAGATGGGGATGCCCACCTCACAACAAAAAACACTTTTGAGGTGTGCCTCAAGGATACTCCCTTAGTTGAAGGAGTCATCAAGCTTGCAAGATCTGTCGGCCTTAGGGTAACTGTGAGGGATAAATTCAGTAAGTGTCAAAATTTTGATGGGGCTACGTATAAAAGGGTGTCTATCTCAGGAAGTACATCTAAAATACCTAACATACTTACAAGAAAAAAGGCACAACACCGTATGCAAGTAAAGAACCCACTACATACTGGAGTGTCCGTAGAGCCTATTGGTTTTGGGACATATTATGGGTTCTCTGTGGACAAGGATAATCTTTATTGCTTAGGGGATTTCACTGTAACTCACAACAGCACGTTCTGTGATGCAATGATTTTGCATTGGATTATGGATAATCCACACACAGTTGGTATAGTTTCTTTAGAGGCTTCTGAGGGAGAATACGCAGTGAACTTAAGTAGTAGTTATTGTGGGTTTAAACTAAACCTACTTGAATCTGCAAACGATAGATTAGCCTATTTAGATAAAGCAGAAAATGTAGAGAAGAGAAAGGTATTATGGGAAAGACCAAATGGCAAACCAAGGTTCTACTTAGTAGATAGTGATGTAAGTAATTTACAAAAGAAAATTGAACAGCTAATAGTAACTTATGAGTGTAAAGTTATTTGTCTTGATCCCCTACAAGATATATTTGATATGTTGTCTAAAGAGGAACAGAATAAATTTATGTCTTGGGAAAAAGAAATAGTGAAGAAACACCAAGTTATTATGATAAATATAAACCATGCGCGCAAAAGTGGTCAAGGGTCTAAGGCTAATAGTACGGGTGCTGATCTGAATGAAGAAGACATCCATGGCGTATCGAGTATCTTTAAGTCAGGGGGAATAAATATCATACTGACAAGAGACAAAGAAGCAGAAGACCCAGTAGCTAGGAATACAACGTATTGCAAATTGACTAAAGCCAGGGGAGTAGGAAATACAGGTCCAGCAGGGGCCTACTATTATGAGCAAGAGACACACAAATTACACAACAAGAGTAAATATTTTAAGGGCAAAAGTTAATTTAAGTAGGAGGGATCGTGAAACAGATAACTAATTTTAGAAACGCTACAGTATTTGATACAGAGAATGATAGCCTTCTTGATGATGTCACTAAGATGCATATATTGTCTTACCAAATGCAAGGAATGGGGTCTCCTAAGAGTATTCCAGGAGAATCTTCGGATAGAGTTAAAAAGTTTTTACAATATCACATAGATAATGGCATCCCAGTGGTCGCCCATAATGGCATAGGTTACGATATTCCTGTTATGGAAAAGTTGTTAGGTATTGATTTAAGCGAGTTGATGGTAATAGATAGTTTAGCTTTAAGTTATTACTTAAACACTGACAGGAAGATGCATGGTTTAGGGTCTTTTGAGGAAGAGTACGGAACAGCTAAAGTTAAAGTACTCCAGGAAGAGTGGATAGGACTGACGGAAGAAGAACTTTTAAGGGTTGACAGTGACCCAGAACTGAAAAGAAGGAAAGAAAAGCACTACTCTCTTATGAAAGAGAGGTGTGAAGATGATGTAAAAATTAATAAAAGTCTTTGGGAAGACCTAAAAGATAGATTAATATCTATGTACTCTCAAGTAAAAGAGTTAGTAGATAATTATGAGATAGGCGGTAAACGTATAGATCAAGAGGAGATTTTATATATAGACAGGTACATAGGTAACTCAACTGTAGATGAATATGTAGATAGAATACTAACCTTCTTAAATTACAAGTTAGATTGTGCGGCTCTACAAGAGAAAACAATGTGGGAAGTTGATGTAGATTCTATGAGGAGCTTACAAGAAAAGTTGTCGGATCATTTATATGAGGCTAAAGTTAGTTTGGAGAGTATTATGGATGAAGTCCCTAGCTACTCGCCCAAGAAGAGGCCAAAAAAGCCGTACAAGAATAATGGTGAGCTTTCTGCATCTGGAAAAAGTTGGAGAGATGCTATGTCTAACTTAGATAAGAAGGACAACCTAGGGCATCCACTAACCAAATTGGTAGAAGGTAAACCAGATGAGATAAAGGTGTTGAAAAGTTACAAACCACCTAATGTCGGCAGTTCAGTACAAATAAAGAATCTACTGTTCTCCCATGGGTGGGAACCGGAGTCCTTTAAATACATTAAGAATGATGAGGAATTTCAAGCATGGGTAGATGGTGGATTTAAGAAAGGTGAGAAACCAGTGCCACGTAAGGTGCCACAAGTCAACATTGATGGAGAAGATGGTAAGGAATTCTGCCCCTCTGTTCGTAGACTTATCGAGGAAACACCAGAGATAGCAGACTACGAGAAATATACAACCATAAAACACAGAAGCGATATGTTAAAGGGCTGGGAGGAGAATTTATATGGAGGAAAATACTTAAGGGCGAGTATTGGCGGTTTCAGTAATACTCTCCGTGTAAAGCATCGTGGACTAGTTAATATTCCAGGTACTCATAAACCATATGGTGAGGAGATTAGGGGACTGTTGATAGCAGGTAAAGGTAAGACCCTTCTTGGTAGTGATTTATCCTCACTTGAAGATAGGATTAAGCAACATTTTATGTTGGCGTTTGACCCAGAATATGTAGCCACTATGTTGGAGGATGGCTATGACCCACACCTAGACATAGCTGTGGCAGCTGGATTAATAACTGAGTTCGAAGTAGAAGAACATAAACAAGGGAGAGAAACTGCAGCAACTAAAGCTGCAAGGAGAGTTGGAAAACAAGGGAACTACAGCGCACAGTACGGAGCTAAAGGAGAAACAGTATCTAGAGCTGCTGGTGTAACTTTAAAAGTTGGTAAAGCTGTTGTTGATGGGTACTTGAGAAGAAATTGGTCAATACAGGCCATAGCAGATGATCAAACTGTTATAACATGTAAGGAAGGTAAGAAATGGCTTGTAAACCCTATTAACGGGTTTTTGTATAGTTTACGAACAGAAAAGGACAGATTTAGTACTCTATGCCAAGGTACTGGAAGTTTCATGTTTGATATTTGGGTTGATAATATGTTAGAAGGCATGAAAAAAGAGTTTGGTGTTAAGAGATTGAGTGGGTCATTCCATGATGAATTTATTAATGGGTTTAAGGATACAAAAACAAACAAGGATAAGATGGAGAAAATAACACTTGACGCCATAAAGAAAGTAAATGAGGAGTTTTTATTGAGAAGGGAGTTAGGTGCAGATATACAATTTGGCACTAAATACAGTGAAATCCATTAAATAGTAGGTTGGGTGAGATTCACTCGTCCACAAAGGAGAAATGATTATGATAATTAATCTAACAGAAAATAGACGTATATCCTCAAATACCTATGGGTATAGTTTGGAAAAACTAAGGGTGTATAAAGATGGTGAGAAGTATATTGCTTATAAATACTATGCCACCCTGTCAGGGCTTCTCAAAGGGGTGCCAGAGCAATTATTAAAGGAACTTAATACCATAGGTATACTTAATGTTATAAGTGCCTTAGAAGAGCTCTCTCAAACTATCAAGGATACTTGCAAAGTACTTGAGTCACCAGGTGAGGATCCTAACTTAGATATTAACCCCTCCCTAGAAAAGTTGATAGAGGTGGACCACTCCAATGGGTTGGATTGTGGCTGTTCAGTGTCGGAAACAGAGGAATAAGTTGGTGAGTAGATTTAAAGAGTTGGTAGAAGAGAGTCTGGCCAGAGAAAGGGCTAGTGATCCAGATTGCTATTTTGATATTTATGATGCAATAGAAGAAATCATACAAACTCTCCCTGACTATGATAGGGGCTATATGACAGGGAGAATGGAGATGTTAAATGGTGCGTCAGTTAGTGGTGAAGATATCTTTTGGGACCTTGAGCGTGCAATGAATAGGGCCATAAATAAGGCTGGACTGTAATGGACTTAAATAATAGCACAACTAAAGAAGAAGAGAGGGACTACGCTCAAACCCCTAAGTGGTTTTTTAAAGCTTTTGGTGAGGACGTTTTGAAAATGAACTTCACTCTAGATGTATGTGCCAATAAAGCTACTGCTAAAGTTAGTAATTATTACTCTTTAGATGAAGATGGAAATAATGGTTTACATCTACCCTGGAGTAAGGTAAACTGGTGTAATCCTCCATACTCAAAGATACAACCTTGGGGAGAGAAAGCAGCACAAGAGGCCAGTAAAGGCAATATTACAGCAATGTTAATACCAGATAAGGCAGAAGTGGGGTATACTAAGTATTGCAGAGAACATGCAGATAGTGTAATACATATGACATCCAGACTAAACTTTATAAGACCTAATGGAGAGATATTTTTAGATAAGAAGACTGGAAGGCCACAGGGACCTAAATTCCCTGTGTGCATATTCCTATTCACACCCTTTGGGCTATCAGCCCCTATAAGGGATATTTATTGGGATTTTAGTGGGTATAAACCTTCTAAGTAAGAGGAGAAATTATGAAAGATGTTAAAGCATTAAGAGTACATGTAAAAAGAGAGTCTTACTATAGTATAGAGATCTCTGCTGAGTTAGGGTATGATGACTTTCCTGATACAGCATTAGAATTTGTAGATTATGTCAATACACTACGAGGTGACATCACGCCTATACTAGAGGATGCCATAGATGATCTACCCTGCATGTTCGAAGATACAATTGTGGATATTGAAGAAGTAAATTGAGAGGAGAAATTATGAAAATATTATCTTATGGTAAAGATGGTGGACAGAAGTCTAATGTGTGGGGTTTTTGGTTAATAGAGATAAAATCTATGTTCTCAATAGTATTCCTGTGTTTTGAGAAAGGGAGTAGAGAAGCTTATCACTCTCATGCATTCAATGCGTTAACATGGTTTGTAAAAGGTGAAGTGGATGAACATCATGTCGATGGCAGGGTGTTGAATTGGAAGCCCTCATTTATGCCTAAATACACCCCTAGAGACTGTTTCCACAAAGTGTATAGTAAGAAAAGAACCTTTGCTATATGTTTAAGAGGGCCTTGGGTAGATAAGTGGAAAGAATGGTCTGGTGAGTCTAAAGAGTTGACAACATTAACACATGGCCGCAAAGTAGTTAGTAAGGAGAAAAAGAATGACTTTGAAGCAACTGTACGGATTAGATAAGAAAGGTGGGATTAAGACTTGGAATATTTCTGTAGAAGGCTCTGTGATAACGGTGGAACATGGAAAGTTGGGAGGCAAGATTACTAGTAAAGTGTCCCCTCCATGTAAAGGGAAGAATATTGGAAAGTCTAATGAAACTTCCCCAGAAGAGCAGGCAATTTCCGAAGCACAAAGTAAATGGCAGAAGCAAGTTGACAAAGGATATGGTGTGGATAAAGACAACCTACCAGAGGTACAACTCCCACCTCTAGCTAAGAAATACCAGGATGTTAAACCTAACCTAAGTAAAGAAACACCTTGGTTAGCATCCAATAAAATGGACGGAGTTAGGTGTACTGTGTTTAAGAGGGGAGGTAGAGTTGTATTTCAAAGTAGGGGAGGAAAGGAGTACCCAGTAATAGAAGATATAGCTAAAGACCTAGATAGACTGTTTTTAGAGAAGAACCCCCAGTTAGTTGTAGATGGTGAGCTATACTGTCATGGGATGTTTCTAGAGGACATAACGAGTTGTGTTAAGAAGCATAACCCTAATACAGAAAAACTAAAATTTCATGTCTTTGATGTACACAATATAGACGCTCCTGTGGCCCTCTCACAAAGAGTTTCATACTATCCGTACATTGTGGATAATACAGATATAAAGAGCAGCAGGATACTACCTGTACAGCAGAGGGAGGTCACTAGTGAGGAGGTTATGTTGGCTATGCATAAAGTAGCCATTAACCAAGGTTATGAGGGTGTAGTTTTGAGATGCCCCAACTCTATGTTTAAATTTAACTATAGGACATCAGAGTTTCTTAAATATAAGGAAGCCATGAGAGAGGAGTTTCAAGTTGCTGGATCAGAGGTTGATAAAAATGGGGGAGGAGTCCCTGTTCTATACTTAAAAGGACGTAAGGAAGTGGCAGATAAGTATTTTAAGGAAACTGGTGAGTGGGGTAAAGCTGATCAAGGTGTTTTTAGGGCCAATTTCAAAGGAACCCACAAGTATAGGGAAGGTATAAGAAAGGAGTTGGGAGATAAGGTGGACACAGAGATGTTTATAACAGTTGAATTTGAGGCATACTCAAAATATGGTGTTCCATTAAAACCTATATCTATCTCTTTCAGAGAGATGGAGAATGGGGAGGTGGTAGAGTGATTAAGAAGCAATTTACTAACCATGTCTATTATAGAAATGAGAAGGGCAGAGATTTTGTTGTGGGCGACCTACATGGCATGTATGAAGACCTGAAATATGAAATGTGTAAGGTAAATTTTGACACTATGAAAGATAGACTTTTTTGTGTAGGAGATTTAATTGATAGGGGACCTTTTTCTGAGAAATGTCTAAGGCTCATAGAGGAGGATTGGTTTCATAGTGTCTATGGAAATCATGAAGACCTTATGATTCAATGTTTTAATCAGAGGGGGCACTACTTCAGTAATATGTGGAGTATGAATGGGGGTGGCTGGATAGAGGATGTATCTGACAGGGTTGCTGAAGAACTAAAAGAACTAGTACTCACTCTCCCCAACACCATAACTCTTTACCATAGAAGTGGCAAGAAGGTGGGCATATGTCATGCACAACCTCCTACAGATGATTGGAATGATCTGTGTCAGTTAGATGATAGGCAGATGGAAATTGCTATCTGGGGGAGGTTTTGGATAAATAAAGATAAGTCCTGCGGAGATGTTAAAGTTGAGAATGTAGACTTAACCATCCACGGACATACGATTATAAAGGAACCAAAGAAAGTAGGAAATAGTTTGTTCATAGACACTGGATGCTTTATACAAGAAGAGGGATACAAGTTGACTTTAATAAATATTGATGATTATTTGGAGGGTATTGATGGAAATTGAACTAGAGTATGAGCTATTTGATGAGGTTTGGGTAATGAGTGATAACAAGCCGAAAAGAATGTTTATCACAGGTATTATGTTGGCTGGATCCATAACCCATAAGGAAGATGCGCTCAGTAGTGTTCTCCATACTAAACACAAAACTCGAGTAGAATACTTAATTAATGAGTCTTTAAATAACATAGAATTAGCATATTCTGGAATTATGGTAAATGAAAGTTTAATGTTTAAAAGTAAACAAAAACTAATTGACAGTTTATAGGGTTAGTTATGTTGGGTAGTAATGATTATCACAGGGATCCTGTGTGTGGCTGTCAACACTCCGATGAGGAGTGGGAGGAAAGTGAATTAAGGGGGAACTTCGATTGCCCAACCACAGGTTGTGATGGAATGGGAGAGTATATACTGGATGAGTGTGGAGAGAAGATTCCTATGGATATATGTATTTGTGCAGCTCGGAGTACCAATGAGTGTTGTTGTGGTGCATGGTGGATATAAGAGAGGTAAGGTAAATGTCTGGAGATGGCTTAGAGGATATTTGGATATACGATTATCGGGGAGATTTGGCTTATAAAGAAGGTAGGTTAGTTGGTTGGGAACTTAGAGAGTACCTAGAGTATCAAGATCTAAAAGAAAAAGCCATATGTTGTGTTTGTGGAGAAGCTGCTCCATATGAGTACTTACCTAAGGAGGAAGGTCTTCTTCCTAAAGATAGGTGGAAGTGCTTCAACCATGCTCCTCTAGAGGCCCTGCCAAGTAAGGATTGGAATGGTGAATGGTGGGAACATCAGAAGATTGTAGATATTGCGTACAGGTCACAAAAGGAGGTAGATAAGTGCGGAGGTATGGAAGAAGAAGATTAGGGGGCTCGTTAGAGTATAATAAAGGAATAACTGTCAAGGCTATTAATAAAGAGATTAAAGACTTAGGTTTTAAGTTATCTTTTTATGGGTATGATGAGTTAGATTTTCCATCCTATAAATTTTCTCCAATTGGTAGAGTAACACACCAATTGCTTAACCCTGTAATTAAAGTTTACGCCTTAGGAGATTATACAGTTAAGGAGTGGAAACACCAACTTTACTTGAAGTTGAGAGAGACATCTCCTGCCTACGAAGTCGCAGCTAAGAACAGGCAAAGGCGTAAGAGGAGGAGGAGAGGTGAGTAAGGCTTACGGAAGACTTATTAAATTCATTAAAGATGAATATACAGAAGAAGATATAGACAATATAGAAGAGGAGATCAATAACTTAATAAAAGAGTTTAGGGAGGACGGAGTTCTGATATACACTGATGTATATGATGGACAAGTAATATCAGAGGTTATGCTTCATTACGAGATGGGGTGTGAGAAATACGTAGATACAGATTCAATACAGGTTAGGGTGAGGTAGAGTATGGAAGATAAAAATAGTACGGGGCTGTTTAATAGGAATGGGGAGTACACAGAGAGGGAATTGTCATTAGTGGAAACTAATAAAGTATTAGTTATTTCTAATAAATCTATGTATGTACTCAATACAGAAGAAGCAGAAATGGTAGAAGTTAAATTAAAAACAGGAGATAAATAAATGAGTGACTATTACACAGTGTTAGGCAAGTATTATGACCAGGGTACAGTAATATCTGTAGATATTGATATTCCTATTGAGAAGTTGGATAAGACATTTTACCAAGCCACTAGGATAACATATAGAGATAAAGGTGATGGTAAAAGTAGGGACGCATGTTTTCCTACAGCATTCTTAAATATAACACCTTTCCAAGCAGAATTAAAGGCAGCTATCACTGCATTGAAAGCTGGAGATGAGATCACTTTCTTGAAAGAGCATAGGTACGTAACATCAGCTGGTGCTGGAATGACTAAGGAACAGATCAAAGAGAAGAGGCTGGCACGATACAATATTGTCAAAGTATTGCAAGGGCATGTTATACCAGAAGAGTGTTCAACAAGAACTAATAGCCCTGGTGGGGCACCTACATTCCAGAAGAGGGATACCAGCGGTATAGAGAAAGGACATGCTATAAATGCTGCACGTAACCTGCTTACAGCTGCTCAATTAAAAGTGGATAAAACTTTCATAGGGGCCGCTTGTAAGTTGCATGATTTGACAGTAGAACTTAAAAAATCTTATGCTTCAACTAACCCAAAAATGTCAGACTATGATGTGGGCGCAACTGTTGGCCATGCAGTGTTGGGGGCGTGTACAGAAGCTAAAAAGTTCTCGGAGGTTGAGGCATTGGCACAAAGGGTATTAGACACTATAGGTCCAGCAGTGTTAGCACATATCCAAACTACTAACACCACTGTCAAGGAAGAAGTAGTAAAAGAGGAACCCAAGGCTGAATCAAAGGCAAAGAAAGAAACTGCCCCAGAATTAGAGAAAGAAGAAGAGACAGTTACAGAGGATGATGGTCTAGATTTCTAAAGTCTATACAATAGGGACAATTAGACAAGGAAGTTTTTACTTTGTAGGAGGAATAATGAGAGATGTATTAGAAACTATAAAAAATGTGGAAGGAAATCTGGTTGTTTTGGATGGATCATTACTAGCGTTTAGGGCGGCAGCAGCTGGTGAGGTAAGGGATATAGAGGTGACACAACGGGATACAGGAAAGAAACGGGTGTTTGACAATAGGACAGCTTTTAAGAAGTTCTTACTAGAGGTTAATATAAAGAGACACGACAAAGGATTGGATGCCTTACTAGTTACAGACTTTGACTTAGAGGACAGACAACATCCACTAGAGATGGAGGTGTCAATACATATTTTAAAGGAAATGGTTAAATACATTGAAGGAATATGTGACGCAGAGGTATTAATCATCCTAGATGACCCTGCCCCGACATTTAGACATGAGCTAGCTACTGTACAAAAGTATAAAGGCAATAGAGATGGAAAATCAAAACCTGTTAATTTACAAGGCATAAAGGACCATATGATTCTATACTTCAACACAGAAGTAGCCCCCAAGGGTATAGAGGCTGATGATGTGCTTAACTTTTATGCTTATGAAGGACATAAATTGACTAAGGCTGGAGATACAAGGAAAATTATAGCTGGGACATTCGATAAGGATCAAGACGGGAATCCAGGATGGATATTTGATTTCCGTAAAGATAGTGATGGAAACCCTTTTATGAAGGAACCAGTGTTTATCGATGGGATTGGGGATCTATACCTCAAAGGTAAAAATGTTAAGGGGAGAGGGAGGAAGTTTTTCTTTTATCAGTGGGTGAACCAGGACACTGCAGATAACTATAAGGCATCTAAACTGTCTAAGAAGAGATTTGGAGACAAGTCTGCTTTTAATTTGCTTGAGGGATGTAAGACAGAAAAAGAATGCCTGGAGGTTGTAGTTAAACAATTCAAGAAATGGTATCCAGAGCCTGTAAAGTATGTATCATGGGATGGCAAAGAGATGGAAAGAGATTGGTTAGAGATTTCACAAGAGTACTTCGATTTAGCGAGAATGAGGCGTTGGGAAGATGACCAAGTTATGGTCAAAGACCTCTTAAAACAGGCTGGAATAGAGGAGACAGTATGAGTAAATACACAAAGAAAGAGATAGAGTGTATTATAAGTTTAAAAGATTCTGGGCATACGCACAGGGCTATAGCAAAAATGGTGTTTGGTAGGGAGAGTAAGAGTAGTAGTGTTGGGGACATACTAGCTAAGCACCACCCAGACTACCTAAAGAAAAAGGAGGAGAATGAAGACTCAGACTCAGTTCCATTAGAGGTCCTTAATGACATTATAGACACTTCAGAGGATCTAGATTTAGTGCAAGTAGCTAAACGTCTGAGAAATGCACAAAAGACTAATAATCAGCTGAGGAAAATACAGCGTGGGTTTGTTGATGGCAGTACTGTATTGGAGGAGATCTTTAAGGGTGTTTCAATAGCTACAGATAAGATAAGGGACAGAGACACCGTAGAGATTATGAGCTTAGATGATTCTGAGCCTGAAGCTAGAGAGGCAACACTAGAAGTGTTATTTAGCGACCTTCAAATTGGTAAAGTTTCTAGGCACTACAATACTGAAGTTGCCAAGAAAGCCTGTATTGATTATGGTAAAAAGATAATACAAGCAATCAATGCCCGTAAATCCATGTACAAAGTTGAGCGCATTGTGTTTGCAATGGTTGGGGATGTAGTTGAAGATCATCTAAAGCATGGTGTATCCTCCTCGATATCAACAGATACTGGGCTGGCAGAGCAAATCTCTGATGCTATAGAAGCTGTGTGGACAGGTATACTTGAACCTTTGACAAAACTGGGTATACCTGTTGATGCAATCTGTGTCACTGGTAATCATGGCTCATCAATGCACAAAGGTATGGATACTTTTAAGGCAGGCAGATTTAGTTATGATTACGTAATACATAAGACTTTAGAGAACTACTGTAAACTTCTAGATTTAAAACATGTTACATTTAATATCCCTGATGGTACTTTCGCATGTCACGAGATATACGGTAAATCAGCAATTTACGAGCATGGATACCACAACAACTTCACTGAGAAAGGGATGGTAGACCAGATGTTAAAGAGGGGTCAGCAGATTGAAAAACATATTTCTTATTGGAGACAAGGTGATAAGCACCACCATGTATGTTATGGACAGGGGCAGCAAATACTTAATGGAGCTTTCTTTGGCATAGACCAGGAGGGGCTAGAGTATTCTGGAGTGTTAGGGTTTAATAGTGTACCTTCCCAAACTGTTGTGTTCCATGTAGACGATAAGACATTAGGTAAATGTAATATCAAAGATATTGTAAATATACAGTTGTCACAATGTTAGGAGAAATGAATGGACGATGAACTGAAATTAACAGGGGCGTCTATGACCCCGACAACGCAAGAAGAAAGAGAGGCTAATGAACATATTAAAGGGGAGGTGTACTTGGTAGATCACACTAAGATAAAAACTATAGAGGATGTTCAGCTATTTATTGAGGTGGCATACTTTACTTTTCCTGACTCTGACCCCAATTTTTTAAAGGCCAAACGTATACTAAAAAAGATGGAAAACTAATATGGACTTAAATAAGTTAGCAAAAGAGATACACCAAGAGAATGTGGAAGCTGGTTGGTGGGATAACCCTAACAGGTGTATCCCCACAGCTCTACAGCTCGTCTCTACTGAGCTTGC
>Ga0224504_10000704_pt1 | contig 14966 bp, 14 predicted proteins | sample SF_Oct11_sed_USG_3_FD_170160 | JGI IMG/M metagenome (GOLD analysis project Ga0224504, IMG submission 170160) | Sediment microbial communities from San Francisco Bay, California, United States - SF_Oct11_sed_USGS_24 | ecosystem: Environmental > Aquatic > Marine > Sediment | place: USA... | reverse complement strand
CGGGCTGGATGTTGATGAGCTTATTTCTGTGCTGCGTAAAGCCTATGCTGATGAATGGCTTGCTTACTACCAGTACTGGACCGGGGCAAAGGTTGCCAAAGGGCCGATGAAAGAGGCTGTGATTGCTGAACTTGAGCTGCACGCGACGGAAGAATTGAATCATGCCTTGCTGGTGACCAACCGCATTATCCAGTTAGGTGGAGATCCAGTGACTGATCCACGCGAATGGTTCAAGCTCACAAACTGCGCCTATGAGGCACCTGATGATCCCTTTGTGAAAACACTTTTGATACAGAATATTGCCGGTGAGCAGTGTGCCATTAGTGTCTATAAAAAGTTGATGGACATGACTAGGGATAAGGATCCTGTCACCTACAATATCGCGTTACAGATCATAGAACAGGAGATTGAGCACGAGGAGGACCTGCAGTCCCTGCTGGAAGATTTCGAGTTGATGATTTCGGCGTTCAAGGGATAAACACCGATATTTTTTAGAAAACCTTGATCAACCAGACCCCGACGCACACCAGCAGCACGCCGGCCACCCGGCCGAGGCTGACCGGGTGCAGCGGGTAGCCGAGGACACCAAAGTGATCGAGCAGCAGTGAGGCGACCATCTGACCGGCCAGGACCGTCGTCACCATGGTCGTGGCGCCGAGCTTGGGAACCAGGATGATCGTCGCGGTGACGAAGAAGGCGCCGAGCGCGCCGCCGATCCAGATCCACCAGGGGTGTCCGCCGATGCCGGCGAGCGCCGGCAGGGGAATACGGGCCACCAGGGTATAGGCGATCAGGGTCAGGGTGCCGACGGCAAAGGAGATGGTTGCGGCGAGGACCGGTGACTTGGTCCAGAGCCCGAGTTGGGCATTGATCCCGGCCTGGGTTGGCACCGAAATACCGGCGACCAGGGCCATCAGGATAAACAGGGTTGCGGTCGACATAATGTAATCCGTTCAGGAGTGAAAAGTTAAAACGTTTAACGCAAAGGCGCAAAGAAGGCATAGATATTAGTCGGGAGCTTCTTTGCGCTTTGCCTTGTTTGCTTTGCGTTGCAGAATTTATCCGCTTGCTAAATCATGCATAGTTAAAATCGACTCTATATCCCGCCGGTCCGACTTGTTGATGATCACCGCCACGCCGACCAGGGTTGCTCCGGCCTGTTCGATGATCTGCTCGATCGCCTTGTAGGTCGAGCCGGCGGCGAAGAAGTCGTCGACGAACAGCAGGCGCTCACGAGTTCCGAGCACCTCCTGCGAAACATACAGGGTGGTCGACTCCTGCTTGGTAAAGGAGTAGCTCGATGCGGCGTAGTATTCCCGCATCGTCAGGGGACGCTTCTTCTTGGCATAGATGAACGGCACGCCGAAGTGTCCGGCGATCGCCTGGGCGATCATGATGCCGCTGCTCTCCGCGGTAATGATCTTGTCGATCTTGCGTTCGGCAAAGCGACCGTAGAGCTCGGCGCCGAGCTTGTCCATCAAAACCGGGTCGACCATGTGATTGAGGAACCGGTCGACCTTTATCACCTGGCCGTCGATCGCGCCCTCGCGCCGGATCCGTTGATAGAGTTCCTGGGCGACCGGGTTCATTTGCGATCCTCTCGATCGTATGGCTGGCCGAGATTCTCCGGCTGTTGCGACGTGCCTTTCTGCAGGCGGATGGTGGAGATCACCAGGACCAGGATGGTGAAGAAGTAGGGCAGCATCTGCAAAATGTGGGCGCTGACCGTGGTGCCCATCGCCTGGAAGCGCAGCTGCATGGCGGTGATGCCGCCGAACAGGTAGGCCCCGGCCAGCGCCCGGTAACTCGACCAGGAGGCGAAGATCACCAGTGCCACGGCGATCCAGCCGCGGCCGGCCGACATGTTCTCGATCCACATTGGCGTCGTCGCCAGGCTCAAGTAGGCACCGCCGATGCCGACGATTCCGGAACCGATGGTCACCGCCAAAAAGCGGGTCAAAAGCACCGGTACGCCGCAGGTATCTGCCGCCGCCGGGTTTTCGCCGACCGTGCGCAACGCCAGTCCCCAGCGGGTTCGGTAAAAGAAGAAGGCGATCGCAACCACCAACAGGAAGCTGAAGTAGATCAGCATATCCTGGTTGAAAAACGGCTTGCCGATCACCGGCAGCTGGCTCAATCCCGGAATCGCGATGCGTTCGAAGCCGGCGATGGTCAGGCCGACCATGCTGCGGCCGAACAGGGCGGTGATGCCGACGCCGAACATGGTCAGGGCCAGGCCGCTGACGATCTGGTTGCCGCGCAGCTGCACGGTGATGAAAGCGTGCACGCTTCCTGCCAGCATCGCGGCGGCGAAAGCCGCCAGAACGCCGACCAGCAGCGAACCGCTCGCCTGGGTCCCGGCAAACCCGGCCAGGGCACCGATCAGCATCAACCCCTCGATGCCGAGGTTGATGATCCCGGCACGCTCGTTGATGATCGCACCGAGGGTGGCAAACAGGATCGGCGTGCCGGAACGGACCGTTGCGTCGAGCAGAATCTCAAGCATGGCGCTCCCCCCGGACCAGCTTCAGCCGGTTGTTGATAAAGAAGTCGGAGGCCAGCAGGAAGAACAGAATCAGTCCCTGGAAGGCATAGACGAATGCCACCGGCAGCTGCCAGGTCAGCTGCAGGCTGTCGCCGCCGACCAGCAGGATCCCCATCAGGAAAGAAACGATCACCACCCCCAGAGCGCTACGCCTGGCCAGCCAGGCGATGATGATCGCCGTGTAGCCGTAGCCGGGTGAAATGCCGTGCTGCAGGCGATGCTGCAGGCCCGCCACTTCGCCGAACCCGGCGATCCCGGCAATCGCGCCGCTTAAGAAGAGCACGCAGAAGATCGCCATGCCGGTGTTCATCCCGGCATACCTGGCGGCCTTCGGGTTGCTGCCGATCACCTTGATCTCGTAGCCCCACACCGTGCGCTCCATGAACAGGTAGAGGAGCAGGGCACAGAACAGGGCGAGGAAGAAGCCGCTGTGCAGGCGGGTATCGAAGTACTCGGTGAGGCGCGCCGCGTCACTGAACTGGGCGGTCAGTGGAAAGTTGAACCCTTTGGGATCTTTCCAGGGACCGTAGATCAGGTAGTCGACGCCGAGGATCGCGATGTAGTTCATCAGCAGGGTGACGATAACCTCGTTGACCTGCCAGCGGGCCCGCAGCAGACCGGCGACACCGGCCCACAGCCCGCCGCTGAGAAAGGCGGCGAAGAACATCGCCGTGATCATCAACGCCGGGTTTTCGAAACCTGAGAACAGCGCCACCGCAGTCGCGCCGCATGCGCCCATGTAAATCTGTCCCTCGGCACCGATATTCCAGATCTGCATGCGGAAGGCGAGAGAGACGCCGAGGCTGGCAAAGATCAGCGGCGTGGTCTTGACCAGGGTTTCCGAGATGCCATACAGGGAGCCGAGCGACTCCTGAACGATTTCAAGGTAGGCCTGCAACGGGTTGACCCCGGCGGCCAGCAGCAGGAACCCGGCGACGAACAGTGCAACCAGAATCGAGACAATCGGTGCAAAGAAGCGAAACCACTTTGTCGTCAGCTCGCGCTTTTCGGTGACCAACTTCATGTTTGCACCTCGCCGCTCATCAACAAACCGATCTCTTCACGGGTCGCGGTTTCCGGGTCGACACTACCGGCCAGTCGGCCGCGGAACATGACGACGATTTCGTCGGAGAGTTTAAGCAGCTCGTCGAGGTCTTCGGAGATCAGGATGGTGCTCATGCCTTTGCTGGCACCGTCGGCGATCACCTTGTGGACATATTCGGCGCTGCCGATGTCGAGACCGCGGGTCGGGTAGAGTGCGACCAGCACAGCAGGGTTCTCGGAGAGTTCGCGGGCAATGATGACCTTCTGAATGTTGCCGCCGGAGAGGTAGCGAATCGGGTTGCCGGTCGGGCCGGCCTTGATCGCAAACTGGTCGATTTTTTCTGCGGCATTACGGCGAATCGCACCACGGTCCTGAAAAATGCCACGGCGGAAGCTCGGGGAGCTGAAGTTCTTCATGATCAGGTTGTCATCAACCGTCATATCCGGAGCGATCCCGATGCTCTTGCGATCTTCCGGAATATGGGCGATGCCGGCGATGTAGGAGCCGCGCGCCGAGCTGTTGGTAATATCACGAAGACCGGCCATAATTCTGCCGCTGCTGGCTTCCTTGAGGCCGGTCAGGACTTCCGCCAAGGCTTTCTGACCGTTGCCGGCAACCCCGGCGATGCCGAGAATCTGGCCGCGATGGATCTTCATGGTGAAGTTGTCGAGATCGGCCAGGCCACGGTCGTTGCGTACCGAGAGGTTTTTGATCTCCAGGGCCAGCTCTTGGCTGGTCCGAAAACTTTTCTGCCACTCGGGGATCTGGTCTTCACCAATCATCAGTGAGGCCAGCTTGTTCTCATTGTATTCCCCACGAGAAAGGGTGATCAGGCTGCGGCCTTTCTTGAGAACCGTCACCCGGTCGGAGATCTCCATGACTTCTCGCATCTTATGCGAGATGAAGAGAATCGACTTGCCCTCATCGCGCAATCGAATCAGCACCTCGAAGAGGCGGGCGCTCTCCTGCGGTGTCAGCACGGCGGTCGGCTCATCGAGGATCAACAGACGGCAGTCGCGGACCAGCAGCTTGATCAATTCGATCCATTGCTGGGCACCGATCGAGAGCTTCCAGACCGGGGTGTCTAGCTCGAAGTCCAGGTTGAATTGGTCGAGAATCTGCTGAACCTGCTGACGATATTTACGTCGCGAGTAGAAGTTCGGCACCTTGTTGAGCGCCAACAGGATGTTTTCGAAGACGGTATGCGCAGAGACCAGCATAAAATGCTGATGGACCATACCTATGCCTAACTCAAGAGATTCACGGGGACTTCTGAACTGGACCGGGGTTCCGTCAAAGAGGATTTCACCGCGTTCCGGCCGATAGAGTCCGGTGAGCACGTTCATCAGAGTGCTCTTGCCGGCGCCATTCTCGCCCAGCAGGGTGTGGATCTCTCCCGGGGCGATTGACAGGGAGATATCGTCCAGGGCGACAACCCCGGGGAAGGTCTTGCGGATATTCTTGATCTGCAGGAGATTCGTCATAACGCCAAGCAGATTAACGCAAAGGCGCAAAGAGGTAAATCAAAACGCAACGAAAGCATAACCGTTGCGAGCAGAAACCTTGCTTTGCCCCTTTGCGTCTTCGCGTTAAAAGGGTTTCGCCTAAACAAAAGGGGCACGCACCGACAATTCCGGTATGTGCCCCTTGATCCCTGTGAATCGTCTTACTTGGGAATCGTACCCTGGACGCCCTTGACGAAGTAGCTCATGCCGAGCAGATGGCCGTCGTCCGGAGTTGCCCCGGCGGCGATCTGAACCGTGCCGTTTTGATCAGTAACCGGTCCGACAAAAGGATGCAGGGCACCGGACTTGATCGCGGCGGCCTGCTCCTCAACCAGGGCCTTGACGTCGGCGGGAACCCGGTCGCTGATCGGCGCCAGCTGCACCAGCTCTTCTTTCATCCCCCACCATATCGACTCTGATTTCCAGGTGCCGTCCTTGACTTCCTGGGCGATCTTCGAATAGAGCGGTCCCCAGTTCCATACCGGAGCGGTCAAAAAGGCGTTGGGCGCAAAATCGCGCATGTCCGAGTTGTAGCCGATGACGAAAGCATTGCGGGCCTCGGCGGCCTGCAGGGTGGCCGGTGCATCCTGGTGCATGGCCAGAACATCGGCGCCGACGTCGAGCAGGCTGTCGGCGGCGTCACGCTCGATCCCCGGATCGAACCAGGTCTGGGTCCAGACCACACGAACCTCGGCCTTCGGGTTGACGCTCTGCACGCCGAGGGTAAAGGCGTTGATGCCCCGGATCACTTCGGGGATCGGGAAGGCGGCCACGTAGCCGATCACGTTGGCCTTGGTCATCTTGCCGGCGACAATCCCGGAGAGGTAGCGCGGTTCGTACATGCGACCGAAATAATTGCCGACATTCTCCGCGGACTTGTAGCCGGAACAGTGCATGAAGACCACGTCCTTATTGCGCCTCGCAACGTCGAGGGTCGCGTCCATGTAACCGAAGCTGGTGGTAAAGATCAGGTTGTGTCCCTTGCGCACCAGGCCGGTGATCACGCGGGCCGACTCGGCACCCTCTGGGACCGATTCAATATAAGTGGACGGTTCGACGAAGGGCAGGGTTTCCATCGCCTTGCGCCCTTCATCATGAGCGTAGGTCCAGCCGGCGTCGCCGACCGGGCCGACGTAGATAAAGCCGGTCTTGATCTTCTTCTCTTCGGCGGTGGCCAGTTGGGGTAGTGCCAGCATCAGGGCAAGCAGCAGGAGAGCAAATCTTTTCATCTTCGTGTCCTTTCGACAGGTAGAGATGTGAGGTCCGTGGTTCAGTATAATTCCGTCACTTCTACCGTACGGGGGGGGGCTTGTCAAACAAAAGAGAAGAGAGAGGCGGAGCGAATCACGGGGACATGATAGGTATGGTGTCCCCGTGATTTTCTGATCGGCCCAGAACAAAATCAAAAGTAAAACCGGCGGGTCGTCCCGCCCGACGCCATACTTTTGTCCGGCAACAAAAGTATGCAAAAATGTCTGCTTCTTGCGGTGGGCATCTCCTTTGCCAGTTTTCGGAGAAATCCATAACGACAGAGCTTAATAAGCCGGCCCGTTACCGGGGGGCCTAGCTTTCAGCGTGATCTAGAAGGGAAAGGCCTAAGAACATGACGACCCTTGCAAGCCTCCACAAAAGGAGAGGCTCACAAGAGCCTCGGCTCCTGCGGGGGAAATGTAGAAACTTAATCGCTTCGCCTGGTTTCAGTTGAGGTTGCCGCCCTGACGCGCCAGACATGCCCAGCGCAGCGTTGGCCGTTTTCTGCTTACTCTTTTAGGCCAGTAAAAGAGTAAGGCGCCGTCGGGGGGCGCAACCCCCTGATTTGACTTTGATCTTTAAGTTTGCAACGGTCGAAACAAAAAGGGACACAATCCAATTAAGTATTGTGTCCTCGTAACGAAAGCCGGAACCGAAAAGATCAAAGCCGGCGCAACGAAAACTTGCTTTGCTCAGACAGTTCGTTCCGCGAATCTATTTAATCAATCGTTTTCGGCTGCGGCTCACGGGTCAAGGGCCGCAGCATCCACAAACACAACCCGGAAAGTGGCCCCACCACCAGGCGTATCTTCAACAGTGGCATGTCCACCATACAGATGACAGATCTTCTGCACCGTGGTCAGGCCGACACCGCTGCCGGCTTTTTGCTTGCCGATCGTGCCGCGATAGAAGGCATTGAAAATCTTTGCCTGTTCATCAAGCGGGATCCCCCTGCCGTGATCACGGATAAAGTAGCTGACCTTTTGACCCTCCCGTACCCCGCCGACTTCGATCGGGCCGGCGTTCGGGCCGGCATAGCGCAAGGCGTTGCCGATCAGGTTTGCAAAGACCTGGATCAGCAGCGACTCGGGAACCTGGACCGGCGGCAAGGGCTCGACCCGCACTTCGATTCCGGTTTTCTTAATCTGGTCAGTGAGCTCTGTGAGGATGAAGCGCAGGACTTCGTTTGTATCGATCGGTTGATCCGGCGGTTCGATGTTGCCGGTCGTCGCCAGGGCCAGCAGGTCATCGACAATCATCGCCATCTTTTCGCCCTGCTGTTCGATGATGTTCACCAGCTCCATGGCTTTCTCGCTGAGCTCTTCCCCGTGGACCTCCTTGAGCAGGTCGGAATAACCGATGACGGCCGAAATCGGTGAGCGCAGGTCGTGGGACACGGTGTAGACAAAGGCATCCAGTTCCTCGTTGACCGCCTTCAGTTTCTGTTCGGCGAGCTTGCGTTCGGTGATATCAAGGAATGACACCACAGCGCCGACGGTTTTCTTGCCCTTGTAAAGCGGGTGCGACCAGTACTCAACGGGAAAAGAAGTTCCGTCTTTGCGCCAGAGCACTTCGTTCTCGAGGTGAATCTTGCTGTCGTGCAGGTAGGCGTGGCAAATCTTGCATTCGTCGGCCGGATAGGGCGTGCCATCGGGGCGGGTGTGATGGGTGATCTCGTGCAGGTTCCTGCCCAGCAGTTCACTTTCGCTCTGGTAGCCGAGCAGTTTCAGGCCGGCCGGATTAAAGAAAGTGCAGTTGCCTTCGAGATCGAGGCCGTAAATCCCTTCTGCGGCCGAATTCAGCAGTAACCTGGTCTTGAGGCTGCTTTCGGTCAGGGTATTTTCGGTTTTTCGGCGCTGGACCAGGACGAACAGCAGATCGGCCACGAAGAGCAGCATCAGGACCAAAAGCAGCCAGAGGATGCCGGCATCGAGCTGAGCGAGAAATTGTGTCATGCGTCGGCCATTCGGGAGACAACATACATTTCAGGAAAAGACGATAGGCTAATATACCCCTTTTGTTACGAGAAAGAAAGAGACGGGCCCCGGCAGTCGTGATCCGGCTGCTCGAGCTTTCCAGGTTCAAGGTGCCCCCTGTTGATTGACAACCAGGGCTTTGCCGTCGACAAGCGCACTGATCAACTTGTTGCGCCCGCAAGTCACCAGCCGCTGCACGGTGCCTCGCGAGATTCCCATGCGCTCGCCGGCCGCGGCCTGGCTCAGGCCCTCTCCGTCACATAAATGCAGGGCCTCAAGCTCGTCAATCTCCAGGACGATCTTTTGCAGCTCTTTGGTGGGAACCCCGGCGGGCTTCATGACCATACCGGACGGCCGGTGCGGACAATCGCAGTGACGTGGTTTTTTCGGTCTGGGTGACATGTGAAGCCTTTCAGGTGGTTTGCGCCCCGGCTTCGGCCGGACCAAAAAGGCGCGGGGTGAATCTCACGTACCAGGCCGCAGATTGCACCTGGATGACATAGGCCAGTGCGATCACCAGGGCGGCATCCGAGCCAGCCGGGCCAAAGGCATTGATCGCCACCGCCAGGGCGATCGACAGGTTGCGCATGACGGTGCCGTAGACCAGGGCGATGGCATCACCGCGCGGCAACGTCAGCCGGCCGACCGCCGTGCTCAACAGGAAATTGAAGCTGTACAGCAGGGCTAGCGGCACCAGAATACGTACCAGCTGCTCCGGATGAGCGGCAATCGCCGGGGCTTTCAGGGCCATGGCGATAAACACGATGCCGAGTACGCCGAGCGTCGACAAGCCCGGAAAGCGCGGCGCCAGGCGTTGCTGGAAATCCTCCCGGCCATAGCGTTTGACCAGAAGCCTTTGCGTGGCGTAACCGGCGGCCATCGGCAGGAAGACGATCAGGATGATCTGCTGGAAGACCTTGCCCAGGCTGACCTCAACGCTGGCGCCCATCAGGGCCTTGACGTAGAAAGGCGTGCCCAGCGAACCAAGCACCAGTCCGACCACGGTCATTTTTACCGCTGCCGCCAGGTTGCCGCCAGCGAAGCCGGTCCAGGAGATGGTCATGCCGCTGGTCGGCACCAGCGCGGCCAGCAGCAGGCCGAGAGCCATGTAGGGGCTGTCATTGAAAAAATACTGGCCGGCAGCAAATGCAACAAACGGGATCACGGCGAAGTTGATCGCCTGGGTCAGCAGCTGGGCTTTCATGTCGCCACCTTCGAGCACCTGGCGAATCTTCAGGGTCACCATCATCGGGTAAACCATCAAAAAGGTAAAGGGCAGGATCAGGCCTTTGAGGAAGGTCGCTTCGGTCGCCACACCAAAGCCGAACCCGGCCACCAGCATGACCGGGATGGCAATAATCAGCCGCTTGTTGATTTTGCCCAATAAAGACCACATGCCTATATGGCCTCCTCGATGACTTCGATGATCTCGGCAAAGCTCTCCGCCAGCGACTCCGGGAACTCGGCATCATCGATCAGGTCACTGACGATCTCGGGACGATAGTGCAGAAAACGGATCTGCGTCGACCCGCTGCCACTGAAGATCATTACGAACTTCGGCATCAACACCGCACGTTCGGGGTTCTTGCTCAAACTTTTGGAGGCTTTGTCTGGCTTGCAGATCTGGATCATGTGCAGATCGAAGTCTTCTGCGACATGTGCACCGTGGCGGCCGAAAGTATGCGCCATCTCCATCGTCTCCTTGTTGTGGATCACGAATCCCCGGGCACGGGCGGCCTGGTCGAGATCATCGACGAAGCGGTCAATCGGCTTGGGCGTCTGGCTGTGATAAATTTCCATGATTTTCTCTCCAGGGCGATCTGCTCATAAACCGCAGCCGGCTTCGATCTCGGTTTTACCATGGTGAGAACCGCAATGGTGCCGATGTTGTTCACCGCAGGTCTGTGCGGGCGTCAGTTCGACCAGCTCCTGCTTCAGGAACCGGTCCAGGTTTTCTGCAATGGTTGCGGCTTCAGCCCGGTAGACCTTGAGCCCGGCCTGGTTGAGTCCGGACAGTGCGCCGGCACCGATGCCGCCGACCACAATGGCATCGACTTCCTGGCCGCCCAGGGTCCTGAGGGGGCGACAGGCGCCATGCTGGTGATTGACGTCGCGGTTGACCTCTTCGGCCACCGAACGCTGTTCGGCATCGACCAGCAGGAACATCGGTGCGGAGCCGAAGTGATTGTAGACCTGGCTGTCGAGGCCCTTGTTTTGAGAGACGGGGAAACAAATTTTCATGATGAGTCCTCCTTTGGCACCGCTTGACGTGTACCGCTTTAGTTATGTGTATATGCACATTATAACAAAGACATTCAAATATCAATATAATTTTTCCACATAAATTACCGTTATTTATTTTTCTCTTTAATATCTGTGGTGTTGACTAATTATTTGTTGCGGTTAATATTTAAACTGCGGTAAAAAACCGGTTTTTTAGCTGTGCACACATAAGCTGGAGCAAACTATGTACCCTCTGTTTGAAATCCCCATCGTTGGTGGGCCGATCCTGATAGCAGCCATTGCTACCTTTCACATCATCCCCAGTCATGTAGCGACCGGCGCCTTCTGGATCAGCTATTTTATCGAGCGCAAAGCCCTTCGGGAAAATCGGCCGGAGCTGCTCGAATTCCTGAAAAAACTCAGCCTGTCAATTCTGATCTTCTGCTTCGTCACCGGCTCGTTGACCGGCGTCGGCATCTGGTTCGCGGCGACCGTGCTGAGTCCCCGGGCCATCTCCGGATTGATTCATACCTATGTCTGGGGATGGGCCGCAGAATGGGTCTTCTTCGTCATCGAAATCGTCGCAATCTACGTTTATTACTACAGCTTCGACAAGATCAGTCCGAAAGTCCATCTGCGCATTGGGCTGATCTACGCGGTGGCCGCCTGGTTCAGCATGGTGATCATTACCGGCATTCTCGGTTTCATGATGACGCCGGGAGGCTGGCTCGAAACGGGCGGATTTTTCTCCGGTTTCTTTAACCAGACCTACTGGCCACAGCTGTTTTTCCGAACTTCGATGATGTTTGCCATCGCCGGCTGCTACGCCGCCCTGGTCGCGTCAACCCTGCGCAACGGCGGCCGTGACACCGTGCGGCGGATCGCCGGGCGCTGGGGGCTGGTCGGGTTAATGGCGTCCGGCGTGTTTGCTGCCTGGTATTACCTGGCCCTGCCGGCCAACGCCTTGGAGAACCTCGCATCGATCGGTTACGTCGCCATCATGCTCAAGCTTGCGATCGTCGCAGCCGTGCTGCTGGGCGGTTACTTTTTCCTGCTCGCTTCGGGCCGGGGCTGGTTCGTCAATGCCTGGATCGGCACAGCCATGATGGTCCTGTTGTTTGCCGGCATCATCGGTGGTGAAAGTGTTCGCGAGTTTATTCGCCGACCCTACCTGATCCCCGGCTACATGTATTCCAACCAGATTATCGGCCATGAGATGGCCGCAAAAGAGATTGCGTCAGAAGCCGAACGCTTCAATCGCCAGGGCCTGCTGCCCAATTACCCCTTTATTCCTGAACAACTTGCGACGGTCAGCGAAGAGAATTTCCTGGCGGCCGGCGAAGTCCTGGTGAAAGTCGAATGCTTGGCCTGCCACACCCTGGCGAAGGGCGGGCGCAACGCCCTGCCGGACATTCTCGACGGGTTGGACGCAGAAAGCGCCGTCTACCTGCTGGACGATCTTTCCCGTTCCTACATGCCGCCTTTTGTCGGCAATGCCACGGAACAACGGGCCGCGGCCGCTTATCTTGCCAGCATCGCTGGCGGCGAGCTGCCGAGTGCCAGGTGGGTTGTCAAGGGTGACGAATAAAACAAATCGCGTTTTTCATTGTCAGACAAGCGGAGTGATCGATGGACACCAATCTTATGATTCAAACGCTGCAGGACCCCATGGGCGTGCCTTTTTACCCGATGGTTTTCCAGGGCTTGAGCATCCTGACCTTTGCCCTGCATATCTTCTTCGTTAACCTGGTCCTAGGCGGCGCCCTGATCGCCGCATGGGGATATTTCAGCAGCGATCAACGATGGCAGAAACTCAGTCGGATGTTGGCCAAGGTGACGACGATCAACATCTCGATCGCCATTGTCCTCGGCGTTGCCCCGTTGCTCTTCGTCCAGGTCATCTACGATCCCTTCTGGTACACCTCGAACCTGCTCAGCGCCTGGTGGACCATGCTTTTCCTCGCGGCGTTGATCACCGGCGCGCTGGCGATGTACGTCTTCTATCTGAAACGCAAAACCGGAAAACAACGCGCCGGCGGCTTTGGCCTGCTTGCTGTCGCCTGCATCCTGTTTGCCGCACTGATCATCCATTTTTTGTCGATGCAGGCGCTGCATCCTGAGCAATGGTTGGGCTGGTATGTCAGCGGCCTGAAGATGAACACCGCAGGCTGGGGACTAAATTCGCTGCAGATCAGCCGGCTTCTGCACTTCCTGGTCCCGGCACTGCTGAACACCGGGATCTTTCTGATGCTCTATGCCTGGTACTTCAAGCCGCGGGAAGACCTCGACCAGGCGTATTTGGCCTGGGCAGCAAAGCTCGGCCTGAGCCTGGCACGCTATGCGGTGATCGCGACCACTTTGATCGGTATCTGGTGGCTGATCGGCCTTCCGGCGGAGTTCCATTTCATGACCGACCATAGCCTGATTGCCGGATACGTCCTGGCCATTCTGCTGATCGCCCTGCTGTTCAAGGCGCAACAGGACCCCTCCGGCTATGCACCAAGTGCCGCAGTCCTGAGTCTTGTTACGCTGGTGGTGATGAGCGTCTCACGGGAATCGCTGCGCCTGAGCTACCTGAAGCCGTTCGGCTACTCGATCTACGACTATCCGACGACGGTCGACTGGGGCAGCACCAGCTTGTTTCTAGCAACCTTCGTGCTGGGTATCGCGGTGGTTGCCTACTTGTTGACGATCGCATTCAAGGCCGGGCGTGGTGAATACATGCAGGAGCTGAAAGCCTCAACAGAACCGTAAAAAATCACCATCCGAGCACGATTCCGACCAGGCCGATCAGCAGACCGACCGCGAAATTGATCAATTTCACGCGCAGAAAATCACGCCTGGAATCCGCCAGCAACGGCAGCATGCCATGGCCATCCTGAACAATCGAGCTGGCGAGCAGCACGCTGAAGGGCAGTGCCCCCTCGATATAAAGGGTCAGAAACACCAGGTGTGGGCCCGATTCCGGAATCAGGCCGAGCAGGCAGGCGGAGAGCAGCAGCAGAAGCCTGTGCCCCTGCAGCCAGTCGGTAAGCTGGAATGTCTCGAGCAGCAGATGCATGACCAACAGGGTACCGAAGGTCCAGGCCAGGATACGCGGGATATGGGTCTTTACGACGTGTTCCCAGAGGTGGCTTTCAAGAAAATGGTCGGGCACGGTGGCAACGATAAACAGCCCGACCATGGTCGACAGAAGCAGCGTCCAGCGGACCCAGTTCCACTCTTCCGGACCGATTTCGCCGGTGACCAGGCCGAGGGTGAAGAGGATCGTTGCCAGCAGCAGGACGCCCCGGGACAGTGAACAGCTGCGCAATTGGCTGAGGATTTGGCCGCGGGGGAAACACTCACAATCCTCCTCGTCATGCAGGTAAAGATCGTGAGCGGCATGCGCCTGGGCGACCCAGCTGCCGGCGAAGCGGTCGGTCAGTGCCCCGGCCACGATGGCGACCAGGAAGAGGATGAAAAAAATCATGCCGGCGGTCTTCGGTGCCATGGCCAGCATGACAAATGATTCATCGCCGCTGGTTGCAATCATCGCCGCAACAACCGCGCCGGGAGTGACCGTCCGGTGCATGTACAGCGAGACCACGGCAAAGGCACCCAGGCAGCCGGGACTCACGCCGAGCGCCGCGGCCAGCAGGTATTGCCGCCAGCGGCCTCCACGCAGGGCCTCCTGCCAGACGCCTCGACTGAGAACGTTGAGATATTCGATGACCAGCATCATCACGAAAACGAAGCCGGTAATCATCAGGGCGTGTTTCAGGCTGTAGAGGATCATGGCCCTTCCAAAAGATTAAAAACCTATAACTATTTCTAACAATCAGACGTCGCAAGTCAAACGTCAGCGAAGTTTCATTTAAGTGATCCTGACCCTGTCTGACGCCTTTTTCTCAGCCTGTGCCTGCGAAAAGTACCCTTGTTTGGCCGGGCAATCTTCTTTTTAAGCAAACCAGTGATAAAATTAAAAATAATTACTGAACGGCCGGGTGATGCGTAGCTTCCTGCAATCCCTTGAAACGGGTATCGACGAATGATCGGGACACAGACATCCGATGCATATGCAAGCGACCTGCAAGGCTGGCAGCTTGAAAAGCAGCTTAAGGGAGACCAGGGCCTGGAAATTATCCTTGCCGGTCGCTGGTGCCTGGATCAGGCGTTACCGTCCTGGGAGGTCCTGAAGACGGAGCTTGGCAGGAATGATCTGCGGCACCTGTACTTTCGGGCAGACCATCTGGCTGCCTGGGATACCGGTCTTTTGGCCTTTCTGAGCGGCGTGCTGAAGTTCTCTGCCGGGCATGACATCGCAGTCGATTGCAACGGTCTGCCCGCCGGTGTTCAGCATCTGCTGAATATGGCGTCTGCCGGACCCGAACAAAATATCGATGCCAGGCGGCAAAGCAAGGCGGGCATGTTTTCCCGGA
>Ga0224504_10000703_pt1 | contig 14974 bp, 10 predicted proteins | sample SF_Oct11_sed_USG_3_FD_170160 | JGI IMG/M metagenome (GOLD analysis project Ga0224504, IMG submission 170160) | Sediment microbial communities from San Francisco Bay, California, United States - SF_Oct11_sed_USGS_24 | ecosystem: Environmental > Aquatic > Marine > Sediment | place: USA... | reverse complement strand
CGGCAAGCGCATCATGGGTATTGGCATGACCGAGCCGGGTGCCGGTAGCGACCTCGCCGGGATGAAGACCCGCGCCGAGGACAAAGGCGACTATTTCCTTCTCAACGGTTCGAAAACCTATATCTCCAACGGCATAAACGGAAACCTGTTCGTGGTGGCCGCCCGGACCCTCGCCGACAACCCGCATGGAATTGGTTTGTTCCTGGTGGAAGGCGACATGGAAGGATTCAGTCGTGGCCGGAACCTGAAAAAGATGGGGTTGAAGGCGCAGGACACCGCCGAATTGTTTTTTGACAATGTTCGTATCCCGAAAGCCAATGTTCTCGGAGAGGCGACACGCGGTTTTTACTACCTGATGCAGTTCCTCGCCGAGGAGCGCCTGATGGGTGCGTGTTCGTTTATCGCCCATGCGCAGGCAGCTTTCGATATCACGATGGATTACATCAAGGAGCGTCATGCTTTCGGTCGGCCGATCGCGGCATTCCAGAATTCGCGATTCAAGATGGCAGAGATGCGCACCGCGCTGGACGTCGCTCAGACCTTTATCGATCAGTGTGTGGTCGAGCACAACGCGGGTCGCCTGTCGGCCGAGGTTGCGGCCGAGGCCAAGCTGCATGCCAGCGAAGTCGAGGCGCGGGTCATGGACGATTGCGTGCAACTTCACGGCGGAGCCGGTTACATGGACGAGTACCGGATTAGTCGGATGTATACCGATGCGAGAATTTCCCGCATCTACGCGGGGTCGTCGGAAATCATGAAGGAAATCATCGCGCGCGGTATTGGGCTCGATGAACGTCGCAAAAAAACCGCTGGTGCTTCGCGCGCGGCCTGATTGCCAGGAGAGTCCGGATGCCGCTGCCAGCATCGTTCGAAGGAAAACTGCGGTTGCCGGCAGTCGCGGCGCCGATGTTTCTTGTTTCCAATCCCGCACTGGTTATCGAGTCATGCCGTAGTGGGGTAGTCGGTAGTTTTCCCGCCCTCAATTGCAGAACTTCCGAGGGCTTCGAGCAGTGGATTGAGGAGATCAAGGCGGCTCTCGCTGGCGGTGACATTGCAACGCCCTGGGGGGTGAACCTGATCGTTCATCGCAGCAATCCGCGGGTCGAGGCAGACCTGGCGTTGTGCGAGAAGCACGAGGTTCCGCTCGTCATTACCTCGCTGGGTGCGGTCCCGGACCTGGTCCAACGGGTGCATGCTTATGGCGGCGTCGTATTTCACGATGTGATTAACATGCGACATGCACGCAAGGCCGCGGCGGCCGGCGTTGACGGGCTCATAGCCGTTTGCGCCGGCGCCGGCGGTCATGCGGGGACGCTGAATCCGCTTGCGATCACCCAGGAAATACGCAGTTTTTTCGAGGGCACGTTGTTGCTGTCCGGATGTATCAGTACGGGCGGTCACATCGCGGCGGCGCTTGCGATGGGTGCGGATCTGGCTTATCTCGGAACGCGGTTCATCAATACGGCCGAGAGCGCGGCGCCGGCCGAGTACAAGACCATGATCGAGGATGCGGTGGCCGCCGACATTGTTTACACGGATGCGATTTCGGGGGTAAGCGCGAACTTTCTGCGCCAGAGCCTCGAGGACAACGATATCGATGTCGAATTGTTGCAAAAGGCGGGTGCGGACAAGCCCGACCTGAAGGCAATCGACAGCGAGGTCAAGGCCTGGAAAACGATCTGGTCGGCCGGGCAGGGTGTTGGCGGCATCGATGACGTTCCGACGGTGGCGGAACTGTGTGACCGTCTGGAGGCGGAGTATCGGGCTGCCGCGAACAACGTGGCCGCCGCGCTGGGATCGGGTTAGCGCCCGGGCTGAGCGTTTGCGGATGACAGTTCTGGTGCCCGCGGTCGTTGTGCCGGTCGGACTAGATTACCTGCGGCAGAGTGCGCCAGAGTATCCAGGCGCCCATAAATAACAGAAAGATCGCGAAAATCCGCCGCAGGGCCGACTGCGGAATTTTCCCGCTGAGCAGATTGCCGGCAAATGTGCCCAGTATTCCTGCGGCGGTGACGATGCCCAGTACCTGCCAGTCGAGGGTGAGATCGAAACGATCCAGCACGTCGAGATATTTGACGAAGCCGCTGGCAGACTTCATGGCGATAATGACCAGGCTCGTGCCGACCGCGGCGCGCATGCCCATGCCGCCAAGCAAAACCAGTGCGGGTACGATCAGGAATCCACCGCCGACCCCGACGATTCCGGTCAATGCCCCGACGCCAAGACCGTCGGCAACGATCTTGAACGGATGCCGATGCGAGTCGCCGGGATCGACGTGTGGCGGGCGACGCAACATCATGATTGCCGCTAACAGCATGACCGCCGCAAATAGTGCCAGTTGCGCGACGCCCGAGATGAAGTTTGCGACCCATGCACCGGCATAGGTACCGAACATTCCCGGGATGCCGAACCACAGGACATTGCGCCAATCGACGTCGCGCCGCAGCGCATACGGTATCGCTGCCGCGAGAGCGATGCTGCCGACGGCCGCAAGAGAACCGGCTATCGCGACCTTTTCCTCCTGGCCGAAAAGATAGACCAGGACCGGCACCGTCAATATCGATCCGCCCGATCCGAGCAAACCCAGGCTCAGACCGATTGCCAGTGCACCGAGCAGTCCCGCCAGCATGTGGTTCCTTGATTGGTTGGGCGCGCGACAGCTTAACCGGGCTGTCGCAGCGTCGCAAAACCGGCGCTGCGCCGGAGGGGACGAGACGCTTGACTGGCATCCTTGAACTTGCCTGATTGCCGATGCGCCAGTGTTTCCGCGGTTATGTTCGGTGGCCCACAGTAGGAGCCGTTTGCGGTGTTGTCTTTCCTCCTCGCCGGGTGCTGTTCAGGGGATTGCGAAAAACCGTTGCCGTGGCGAGACGGCGTGCCACTGGCGGGGAACGGAATGTGCCCTACCAATGGTAATCCGGGTGGCAATGTGCGCAAATCCAACCATATTGGCTGGGAAATGGACCGCGGATGTCAATTCTGGTCCGCGTCTGCGACGATACCGTTGCCGCGCGACGGCCGCATTCGGCCGATCAGTCCCCGGTAGCGTGAATCCGCTTTATACCATGGCGAAATTGGACGCCTTTCGCTACCTGGTCGGGCTCGCGCATCCCTCATTTTTTGTGGTTATGGTAAATAATTATTACTGATAAACAGTCTCTTATCTTGTTTTCTTCGAAAACCATGTCACAATCGCCAGCGACTACCGCCGCTGCCACGGGAAGGCCGAACAAAAGCAAAGCCTAGCGGCCCGAGCGCCAGAATTTTTTGAGCAGAGAGACATCTAAATAACTATAAACTGTGAGCTATCAGGACCACGGGCCAGGGCACGAGCCGCACGGAGTGGCCGTCAGCGCCCCAGAAGGAGTATTGATGCCGGCCGGATCACGAATCCGCGCTAACATCGATACCGTGTTTACCAAGCTTTCCATCGACTTCCAGACCATCGGCAACGATGTCGAGCCAACGTTTTCGCGCTGTCTGGCCAATCTGCGCGAAGCGATCGGTGTCGAGGCCGCTTTTATTGCGCTCGTCAGCGCTGACGGCAAGCGCATAGTCAGAGTCCATTCTGACCGCGCGGTATTCGCGACCTTCAATCCCGAAGTACTGAAGGGCGAGTCTCTCGAGGGGTTCGGCTGGTTACGCGGCCGGCTCGACCAACAACGTCTGGTGGACATTACCGATAGCGGCTGCGCCGAGTTTCTCGCGCTTCCCGAAGGGCGACGCCTGCACAAGCTGAAGATCGGGTGTCTTCTCGGTGCCGGTTTCAGGACCCGCGGCAAACTTCGCGGCCTGCTTGCGGTGGCCGGTGGTCAGCGCCGCAATGCGTGGGACGTAGATCACGGGTTGCTGCTTAAGTTGCTGGCTACCTCGCTGGCATCGGGTCTTGAACGGCTTGATCTGGAACGCGAACTGCACGAGGTCAAGGAGCGCGACGAACTTGCGATGTTCGGTGCCAACGACGGCGTGTGGGATTTCGATATGCGCTCCAACACGCTATACCTGTCGCCGCGATGGAAGGCCATGCTCGGCTACGGCCCGGATGACCTCTGTAACTCGGCGCCGGACTGGCGGCGCCTGGTACATCCGGATGACCTGGCGCGCGTACAGGGCCAGATCCGCGATCATCTCGAGGGAAAGACCGAGATATTCGAGAGCGTCCATCGTATGCGTCACTGCAACGGCGAATGGCGCTGGGTATTGTCGCGGGCGAAAGCGCGTGAGGATGCGACCGGCAGGACGCGTCGGCTGGTCGGTGTCGAGCTCGATATCACCGACCGCAAACTCTACGAGGAGGCGCTTTTCCGCGAAAAGGAAAGCGCGCAAATTACATTGCAGTCAATCGGCGACGGCGTGATAACCACCGATGCCGAGGGCTACGTGGAGTATGTCAATCCGGTTGCCGAGGAGCTGACCGGGTGGCGCCTCGACGACGCCACCAGCCGCCACATCGACGAAATATTTCGTAGTTTTCATGAAGAGACCTGTGAGCCGCTCGACAACCCGATGTCGATGGCGATTCGTCGTGCGCGCGCGATCAAGTCGGTTCGACCGACTCTTTTGATCCGCCGCGATGGAAACGAGTTGTACATCGAGAATACCGCGTCGCCGATTCGTGACGGTGGTGGCAAGGTGACCGGCGGGGTGTTGGTATTTCACGATGTCAGCGAGGCGCGCGAACTCAATCGCCGTCTCAGCTATCACGCAAGTCATGACATTCTGACGGGGCTGGTGAACCGGCGCGAATTCGAGAGTCGGCTGGAGCGGGCTTTAAAAAGCGCAAAGGCGAGGGAGACCTCCTATGCGCTGCTATATCTCGATCTCGATCAGTTCAAGATTATCAATGACACTTGTGGTCACAGTGCGGGCGACGCGCTGCTCGGACAACTCGGTGCACTGCTCAAGTCCAAGATTCGCTGGCGCGACACGCTGGCCCGGCTCGGCGGCGACGAATTTGGCGTTCTTCTCGAAAGCTGTACCGTCGATGAGGCGATTTCGAACGCCGAGGGCCTGCGCGAGACGATCCGCGAATTCAAATTTCAGTGGGACGAAAGGGTGTTCCGGCTCGGTGTCAGTATCGGCGTGGTCCCGATCACCGCAGACAATGAGGATGTTGCCTCATTGCTGTCCGGGGCCGATGCTGCCTGTGCGGCCGCCAAAGAAGCGGGGCGCAATCGTATCCATTGTTTCGCCGAGAATGACATCGAACTGATGCGCCGGCGCCGCGAAATGCAATGGGCGGCGCGTATCAACAACGCCCTGGAAGAGGCGCGCTTTGAGTTGTTTCGGCAGACGATTCTTCCGCTGCAGGACAATACAGAGAACGGGGCCCATTATGAGTTGCTGCTGCGGATGCGCGATGAGAGCGGAAATGTCGTGTCGCCCGAGTTGTTCATCGCCGCAGCGGAGCGCTATGGCATTACGCCGAACATCGACCGCTGGGTAATTGAGAATGCCTTCCGCTGGCTCGTTTCCGAAGCCGATGAAAGGGAGCGGCTTTCTCTATGCTCGATCAATTTGTCCGGCCAGAGTCTTGGTGACGACAAATTCCTGCCTTTCGTTGTGGACCAGTTTCGCCGCAGCGGGCTCGATGCCAGCAAAATTTGTTTTGAGATTACCGAGACCGCCGCTGTGGCGAGTTATTCTCAGGCCAAGCGTTTCATTCAGTCGCTCAAGGAACTTGGCTGCAAATTTGCGCTTGACGACTTCGGTACCGGGCTGTCGTCATTCGGTTATCTGAAGCACTTTCCGGTGGACTTTCTCAAGATCGATGGCAGTTTTGTCAAAGAGATTCTTCACGACCCGATCGATCGTGAGATGGTTCGCTCGATCAACGAAATCGGCCATCTGACCGGTAAGCGCACCATCGCGGAATTCGCCGAAAACGTTGAAATTATCACGATGCTGCGCGGTCTCGGTGTCGACTATGCGCAGGGCTACGGGGTCTCCGAGCCGAGCCGAATTGCGGCGGCCATCGTGGCCTGAGTTTACTGCGCGTCCAGTTCCATTCGCATCGAATAGTCTACGGCTCTGACGTGCTTCGTCAGAGCACCAATCGAAATGAAGTCGACACCGGTCGCGGCGACTTCGGTCAGCGTCTCTGCAGTGATGTTTCCGGACGCTTCCAGCGCCGCGCGCGGGCGTCCGTCCTGCCTTTCCCATTCCCGGTTAAGTTGTACAGCGCGTCGCAGGTCATCTTCGGTGAAATTGTCCAGAAGCAAAATGTCAGCGCCGGCGGCAAGCGCCTCGCGGACTTCTTCCAGGCTCTCAACCTCGACTTCGATCGGAACGCTGGCGCCGCTGGCGCGCGCGGCTGCCACCGCATTCGTGATGCCGCCACAGGCAATAATATGGTTTTCCTTTATCAATATTCCGTCGAAAAGGCCGTGCCTGTGGTTGGTTGCCCCACCCATCCTGGTGGCGTATTTCTGCGCCGCGCGTAATCCGGGCACGGTCTTCCTGGTGTCGAGAATTCGACAGTCGGTGTCCGCGATTGCATTGACGTAGTGCCTGGCCAGCGTCGCGGTTCCCGACAGGGTCTGGAGGAAATTCAAGGCGCTGCGCTCGCCAGTCAGCAGCCCTCGTGCCGGCCCTTCGAGACGGCAAACCACGGTATTTTTCTCAATTTCCGCGCCTTCCTTGATGAGCCAATGGACTTTGATTTCCGGCGCAATTTGTCGGAATACGGCGTCGAACCAGGGGCTTCCGCAGAGCACGGCGCGTTCGCGGCACAGCACCCGCGCGCGGCCATGCAGGTTCTCCGGAATCAGCTGCCCCGTGAGATCACCGCTGCGAATATCTTCGGCGAGTGCGAGTTCGACGCTGTGCTCGAGCGAGTCGGGCAATTGGGCATCTGGCACGTCGGGGTCTCCGTGGCTTGTCATTCCGAGTGATTATATCGGTAACGCCGATACCCGGCGGGCAGTTGGAATGGGTCTAGGTCTGGTATCATATCGACCCATATTCTGCGGTCGTGGCGCAGGGGCCGCGTCCGGAATACATCATCAGACCAATGCAAGGAGATTTATCCATGGCACATGAATTGCCAGCGCTGCCCTACGCAATGGATGCGCTCGAGCCGCACATTTCGAAAGAGACGCTTGAGTATCATTATGGTAAGCACCACAACACCTATGTTGTGAATCTCAACAAGCTCATTGCGGATTCCGAGTTCGCGTCCGCTTCGTTGGAAGACATAGTGCGCAAGGCCAGTGGCGGCGTTTTCAACAACGCGGCCCAAATCTGGAATCACACATTTTACTGGAATTGCCTGAGCCCGAATGGCGGTGGTGCGCCGGATGGCGACCTGGGTGCGGCCATCGACCGTGATTTCGGTTCTTTCGACGCATTCAAGGACGAGTTCAGCACGAAGGCGGTTACGCTTTTTGGGTCAGGCTGGGCGTGGCTCGTGCGCAACGGCGACGGCAGTCTTGCGATTGCCCAGACCAGCAATGCGGACACTCCGCTAACCGGTGACGCGACGCCGTTACTGACTTGCGACGTGTGGGAGCATGCTTATTACGTTGACTACCGGAATGCCCGTCCGAAATACGTCGAGGCTTTCTGGAATCTGGTCAATTGGGAATTCGCGGCTGCAAATTTTGCAGGCTGACATACGCGAAGGCCGTGTTTGAGCGGGGCGTTGCGATGACGAATACAGCGGAAAGGCCGGCATCGCCATGCGTGTCGGTTTGCCGGCTCGATACCGCCGGAGTCTGTCTCGGCTGTTTTCGCCTGCTGGACGAAATCAGCGGATGGTCGGCAGCGAATCCGGGCGAACAACGGCGGATTCTGGCCCGCGCGGAGTTGCGCCGGCAACGCGCAGACACGGCGGTCTGAAGCCGGTTTACGAGGAGTAATCACGAAGATGGATGTGATCGACAGGATAAAAGACCAGATTGGTACTAATCCGGTATTGCTATACATGAAGGGCACACCGGATTTTCCACAATGCGGGTTTTCGGCTCAGGCCGTTGCGGCATTGCGTGCATGTGGCGCCGAATTTGCTTTCGTCAATATCTTCGAAGACCAGGAAGTGCGCGAGGCGTTGAAGCGTTATTCCAATTGGCCGACATACCCGCAGTTGTACGTGGGTGGTGAGTTGATTGGCGGCAGCGATATTGCGTTGGAAATGTACAAGTCTGGCGAGCTGGCGGAACTGCTGCAGGGCGTTGCTGCGAACCAGGAGTCGCAGTAGAGAGTTGCAGGAATATCGCGCTGGCCCTCCGTGCTGGCGGGTCAGCGGTTCGTCCTCGCTTTGCTTATGCTTTCCGCATGAATGTCGCGGAACTTGTTGACGATCAGACAAAATAGATCGGCTGTTTTCTCGGCATCATAGGCTGCCGAGTGGGCTTGCGATGCATCCCATTCGATGCCGGCTGCGTCGATAGCGCGAGCCAGCACGGTCTGGCCGAATGCGACTCCGCCGAGTGTGGCCGTATCGAAGCAGGAGAACGGATGGAATGGATTCCGTTTTATCTCGTTGCGCGCGACGGCCGCGTTGATAAAACCCAGATCGAAGCTCGCGTTGTGTCCGACGAGAACCGCGCGGTTACACTCCGTGTCGCGAACCGCCCGCCGCACTTCGCGAAAAACGCGCATCAGCGCGTCCTTCTCCGGCAGCGCCGGCCGCAACGGATGGGTCGGATCGATGCCGGTGATCTCCAGCGCCTCCGGCTCTATGTTGGCACCGGTGAATGGCTCGACATGGACCCGAATTGTCTCGCCGCGAGTAAGAATCCCGTCGCGATCCAGGGTCAGTAACACCGCGGCGACCTCGAGCAGCGCGTCGGTTTCGGAATTGAATCCACCGGTCTCGACATCGACCACGACCGGGAGGAAACCGCGAAACCTTTGCGCCATTTGTATTTCGTATCCGCTCTCAGCCACTGCCTGTCTCCCGCCGCAGTCGCCAGTGCATGGTTTCGCCGGCCCTGAACGGCACCAGCAATTCGGCACCGAAATCGAGAGCGTCCGGAACTCTCCAGTCCTCTCGCTCCAGCGTTATCGTTTCAGTATTTCGCGCCAGTTTGTAAAAGTCCGCGCCGCGCAGGCTTGCGAAGGCCTCGAGTCGCGACAATCGACCGACCGCCGCAAATGCCTCGGCGTACAACTCGATGCCGGCGTGGGCCGAGAAAATTCCGGCGCAGCCGCAGGCGTTTTCCTTTGCCGACACGGCATGCGGTGCGCTGTCCGTACCGAGGAAGAAACGCGGATGATCGTCGGTCGCAGCTTCGACGACGGCCTGGCGATGGCGTTCGGCCTTCAGAACCGGCAAACAGTAGTTGTGCGGACGAAGGCCTCCAGCCAGCAGCGCATTGCGATTGAACATCAGGTGCTGCGGTGTGATCGTTGCCGCAACGTTGTCGCCAGCAGCGCGGACAAACTCGACCGCCTGCCGCGTCGTGATGTGCTCCAAAACTACGCGCAGGTCGGGATAGCGCTGCAATAATGGAGCCAACACCGTTTCGACAAATACCTGTTCGCGATCGAAGATATCGACGGCATCGTCGACCACTTCCCCGTGTACCAGGAGCGGCAGGCCGAGTTCCGCCATGGTCTCGAGTGCGGGCGCGCACAGGGCCAGGTTGGTAACGCCGGAATCCGAATTGGTAGTCGCGCCGGCGGGATAGAGTTTCACGCCGTACACTGCCTCGCTGGCCACGGCGTCGGCGATAATCTCCGGCGTGGTGTTGTCCGTGAGATAAAGAGTCATGAGCGGCTCGAAAGTCGTAGCCGCCGGCAATGCCGCGAGAATGCGCGCCTTGTATGCGAGCGCTTGTGGCGTGGTCGTAATCGGCGGGTTGAGGTTCGGCATTATTATGGCGCGGCCGAATCGTTGCGCAGTAAAGCGGACAACGCTGGCAAGCTGCGGCCCGTCGCGCAGGTGTAGATGCCAGTCGTCCGGACGAACTATCGTCAGCTCTGTTGTGCTCATTTCGCTGTCAACGCCGCCTCGATTTCCTTGGTCTCGAGCAGATCAAGGGTGAAACGCACGCCGAAACCGGTAACGGTGGTTGGCACATGGCCGAGGCCGCCTTTGTTTTCGCCGGCACTGAGGTCGACATGTATCCACGCCGATTCGGGCGCCACGAATCGGCGTAGAAACCTTGCCCCGAGGATATGGTCACCTTCGCTTCCGGCTGGACACTGCTGGATATCAGCGACATTGCTGACAAGCATCTCGTCGAAGTCCGGATCGAGGGGGAATGGCCAGACTCTTTCCCCGCTTGTGCGCCCGGACCGTATCAGCGCATCGTGCAATTCCGGCCGATTGCTGAACACGCCGCTGTAGCGGGTAGTCAGCGCGACGCAACAGGCGCCTGTCAGGGTCGCATAATCGATCACGACCGGGGGATTTTCCCGGGTCGCGAGATGCAGCGTGTCGGCGAGCACCATCCGGCCTTCGGCGTCAGTGTGAACTATTTCGATGGTCGTGCCGTTGGACGCGGTAATGAGGTCGCTGGGCTTGTAGCTGGCCGAGCCAATGAGGTTCTCGGTAATCGCGAGCCAACATTCTACAGGGTAGGGCGCGCCGAGCCGGCTGCAGGCGAGGAACGTGCCGAGCGCGACCGCGCTGCCCTGCATGTCTCCGTGCATTCCCTGCATCGATTTGAACGGCTTCAGATTGACGCCGCCGGTATCGAAGCAGACACCCTTGCCGACGAGCGTCAGGTGCGGCGCTGATTTCACTCCCTTCGGAACATAGCGCAACCTTGCGATCCCGGCGCCGACCGAACCGTGGGCGACGGCCAGGAACGCGCCGGCATTCTCCCGGCGCAACCTGGAACGATCGAAATACTCGAATTCCCAACCCTCGGCTTTGGCCAGGTTGGCAATGAGCGATTTATAGGATTTGGGGTCGAGCTGGTTGGCCGGCAGCGCGGTAAGCCAGCGGGCGAGGTTTGTCCCCGCTGCCGCGGCCAGCGTTTTCGCGGTATCGATGCGCTCTTCGTTGCCGAGCAGTGTGATCCGGCGCAGGCGCGCTGGCGCCGGCGGTTGCGATTTAAATGTCGGCATACGAAAGGCGGCCGCGGCGGTCGCCGCAAGCAACGCGTCCGAGGTGGCGCAAGATGCGATACTGGCAAGACCTGCGGCGCCGAGACCGAGACTTGCCGGGTTGGATTTGAGTGCCTCTGCAACCACTTTGCGGGCTGCACCGAGGCAGGTAAAACAGTCGGCACTGTCGTCGACCGCAATCACATGGATGGCAATGCCAGCGCTATTGACGCTGAGCGCAGCTGCACGATTATCCTTGCGTCGCTTCCACAGCCTGCGCAGCTCGGCGCCACCGGGCAGTTGTTTCCAGATCCGCGGGGCAGGCGCGGGCGGCAACAAGAACGCAGCGGCTTCGAGGCCGCGAAACGACGCAGGCGTCAGTTCGCCGACGCGCTGAACCGGTGTCGGTAGTTCGATTGCAGGCAAATCGAGCGCCATTGTCTCCCCTTCGGTGCAGCCGTTCCCGCCTGTTGAAGGAGAAAATAGCCGCGCCTTGACCAGAAAAATCTAAACCTCGATGATAGCCGAGCCTACTAATCGAGAATACAAACGACTGTGGGATCACAGCGGAGCCCATCGTAGCAGGAGCGCCGTTGCGAATCACCACTGCGATTCCGAAATCTACGCAACAAAAAGCGGGTTTCCATTCATGGCAGACATTGCAAGATTTGACGATATCGATCCCGATGAAACTCGGGAGTGGCTGGAGTCGATCGATTCCGTGTTACGCACTCACGGCCCGGAGCGCGCTCATTTTTTACTCGACCGGCTGATTGACCACTCGCGCCGTTCGGGCGCATACCTGCCATTCCGTCCTAATACGGCATACCTGAATACGATATCCCCGGTTCAGCAGCCGTCTTACCCGGGTGACCGTGCATTGGAGCGACGCATCGAGGCATACATTCGCTGGAATGCAATGGCCATGGTGGTCCAGGCAAACCGGCGCAGCGCCGAACTGGGGGGGCACATTTCGACGTATGCTTCGTCGGCGACGCTGTACGAAGTCGGGTTCAATCATTTCTGGCGTGCCCCGGGTACCGACCATCCCGGCGACATGGTTTTTATGCAGGGTCATTCCGCGCCGGGAATCTACGCCCGGGCGTATCTCGAAGGACGTCTGAGCGAGCAGCAGCTGAACCGGTTTCGCCAGGAAGTGAATGGCGGAGGGCTGTCTTCCTACCCACATCCATGGCTGATGCCGGACTTCTGGCAGTTCCCGACGGTATCGATGGGTCTTGGCCCGTTGATGGCGCTATATCAGGCACGATTTTGCCGTTACCTCGAACACCGCGGCATCATCCCGCCCAGCGACCAGAAAGTCTGGTGTTTTCTGGGTGACGGCGAGATGGACGAACCCGAATCGATGGGCGCGCTGACGATGCCGGTTCGGGAAGGCCTGGACAACCTGGTTTTCGTCGTCAATTGCAACCTGCAGCGGCTTGACGGACCGGTTCGCGGCAATGGCAAGATCATCCAGGAACTGGAGGCCGCGTTCCTCGGTGCGGGCTGGAACGTAATCAAGGTGCTCTGGGGGTCACGCTGGGATCCGCTGCTTGCGCGCGATGACAATGGACTGTTGCGCCGGCGCATGGAGGAATGCCTCGACGGCGAGTATCAGAACTTCAAGGCCAAAGGTGGCGGCTACACCCGCGACAATTTCTTCGGCAAATATCCGGAGCTGAAGGCGATGGTCGCAAATATGTCGGATGACGACATCTGGCGATTGAATCGTGGCGGCCACGATACCTACAAAGTACACGCCGCCTATGCGGCGGCCGCGAGCCACACCGGCCAGCCCACGGTGATCCTGGCCAAAACGGTCAAGGGATTTGGCATGGGTGCCTCGGGCGAGAGTCTGAATATTGCCCACCAGCAGAAAAAACTGGACGACGAGGCGCTGCGTCACTATCGCGACCGCTTCCGTATCCCGATTTCGGACGACGAAATCAACAAGGTTCCGTTCTACAAGCCACCGGAAAAAAGCGAGGAGATGGAATACTTGCTTGAACGCCGTGCGCGCCTCGGCGGCTCTCTTCCTGTTCGTCGTCACAAGATCGAGCCGCTCACGGTTCCGCCGCTGGAGGCATTCAAGGCGCAGCTCGAGGGCAGCGGCGATCGCGAAATTTCGACGACCATGGCGTTGGTGCGAATCATCACCGTCATGTTGCGTGACAGCAATGTAAGCCGTCATATCGTGCCGATCGTCCCTGACGAGGCGCGCACCTTCGGCATGGAGGGGCTGTTCCGCCAATTCGGCATCTATTCCTCGGTGGGGCAGTTGTACACGCCGCAGGATGCCGACCAGTTGATGTACTACCGCGAGGACAAGACCGGGCAAATGCTCGAAGAAGGAATCAACGAGGCCGGTGCGATAAGTTCCTGGACGGCGGCCGGCACGGCGTATGCCAACCACGGTGTGCACATGGTGCCGTTCTACATGTTTTATTCGATGTTCGGGTTCCAGCGTGTGGGTGACTTCGCCTGGGCAGCGGGAGACATGCAGGCGCGCGGATTTCTCATCGGTTGCACTGCCGGCAGGACGACGCTCGCTGGCGAGGGCCTGCAACACCAGGATGGCCACAGCCATATCCTCGCTTCGACGATTCCGAACTGCGTTGGATACGATCCCGCCTATGCCTACGAACTGGCGATCATCGTCCAGGACGGGATGCGGCGGATGTATGCGGAGATGGAGAACGTCTTTTATTACATCACCTGCATGAACGAAAATTACCGCCAGCCCGCGATGCCGTCAGGAGTCGAGCAGGGCGTGCTGAAAGGAATGTACCTGTTGCAGATCGGCGGCAAGGGTCGGGTACGAGCGCAATTGCTCGGGTCGGGGACCATTCTCCGCGAGGTAATTGCCGCGGCCGAGATTCTCGAACGGGATTTCAGCATCCCGGCCGATGTCTGGAGTGTCACCAGTTTCAGCGAGCTGCGCCGGGAAGGTCTCAGCACCGACCGCTGGAACCGGCTGCATCCGGAGGAGACACAGCGTAAGACCTACGTCAGCGAGTGTCTGGGCAATCGCGAGGGACCATTTATCGCGGCCACCGATTACATGACTCTGGTGCCCGATCAGATTCGACCGTGGGTACGCGGCAACTATGTCGTGCTCGGCACCGACGGGTACGGTCGGAGCGATACGCGCGCCGCGCTGCGCGAGTATTTCGAGGTCAATCGCAATCACATCGTCGTAACAGCGCTGAAGGCACTGTCGGACGAGGGCAAGATCGACGCGGCAACGGTTAACGAGGCGATTGATCGGCTGGGCGTGGATCCGAAGCGACCGGATCCGGTCAGTCGCTAATGATCATGGCCGTGGACGGGGTGGAGGACAGGAGCTGATGCGCGAACTCGAAGTGACAGTCCCGGATATCGGTGACTTCCGGAATGTCGACGTCATCGATGTTCTGGTGGGACCGGGTGATCGCGTTGCCAAAGAAGATCCGCTAATTACGCTCGAGACCGACAAGGCGACCATGGACATCCCTGCGCCCGGCGCAGGAGAAGTCGTTTCGCTGGCCGTCGCCGCCGGTGCCACGGTGTCTGAGGGCGATCCGATCCTGGTGCTTCGTGTGGCCACCGACGAAGCGCAACCCGGTTCCGACGAAGACGGTGACCGGGAAGGCGAAACGGAACAAACAGAAGTGGTTGCGAACGCTAACGCTGCCGCCACGGAACGTACGCAGCCGGTGCCGGCGCTGCGCGAGATCCGGGTTCCTGATATCGGTGAGTTTGCCGATGTAGACGTGATCGAGGTACTGGTGGCTGTCGGCGACACCGTTGCACCGGAGGCCGCGCTGATTACGCTCGAAACTGAAAAAGCGGCGATGGACGTTCCGTCGCCGGTTGCCGGACGGCTGCGAGAATTGAGAGTCAGCGCCGGTGACAAGGTCTCCGAGGGCGATCTGATCGCGATCCTCGAAGTTGCGGACGAAGGCCTGGTCGGGGAAGCCGGGACGGCTCCGGA
>Ga0224504_10000700_pt1 | contig 14999 bp, 18 predicted proteins | sample SF_Oct11_sed_USG_3_FD_170160 | JGI IMG/M metagenome (GOLD analysis project Ga0224504, IMG submission 170160) | Sediment microbial communities from San Francisco Bay, California, United States - SF_Oct11_sed_USGS_24 | ecosystem: Environmental > Aquatic > Marine > Sediment | place: USA... | reverse complement strand
AGTCCGCCACCCGCCGAGTCACCTGAAATCACTATATCGTGTGGCGAATACCCCGATTCGAGCAACGCCCGGTACACGGCGACGGCATCGTCAAGCGCCGCCGGGAAGGGATGTTCGGGAGCCAGACGATATTCAGGCAGAACCGCCGTGACGCCCGCCTCCCTTGCCATGTGACTGGCCAGCTGCCGGTGCGTTCTGCGACTGCCAAGTATGTAAGCGCCGCCGTGCAAATAGAACAGGATCTTGTCGGGGGGCGCGCCCTTTGGACGTAGCCAGTCCACGTCGACGCCGGCCAGTTGCCCCGATTCCGCACTGACCCCTTTCGAGACAACAAGGAAAAGCCTGGCAAAGGTTTCAAGATGCTGCCGCGCACGCTCAACCGGGACGTTCGGAATATCGAGCTTCTGCATGTAGCGGCCGGTTACCCAGCGAACGAATTTTGTGCGGCGACTTGTCATTGTGGTGTTACTGTAACGGAATCAGGATTTGGAATCGAAAAAGGAACCCGGATGACTGCCTGCCTCAGAACCCCTGACAGCCGTTTCGAGAATCTGCCGGATTACGATTTCAAACCGCATTATGCCGACATTGACGGTATTCGCATGCATTACGTCGACGAAGGCCCGAGCGATGGCAGCACAATCCTGCTGCTGCACGGAGAACCGAGCTGGTCTTACCTGTATCGGCACATGATCCCTCCCCTGCGTGACGCAGGCCACCGAGTCATTGCGCCGGACCTCATTGGTTTCGGTAAGTCCGATAAACCGATCCGTAAAGCGGACTATTCGTACGCCGGCCACGTAGCCTGGATGCGCTCGTTTATAGAGACACTCGGCCTCACCGGCATAACACTGTTTTGTCAGGACTGGGGTTCCCTGATCGGGCTTCGTGTCGCGGCAGAAAACGAGGAACGCTTCGCACGCATCATGCTGGGGAACGGTGGCATGCCTACTGGCGACGAGGACTTTCCCAAAGCATTCATGGTCTGGCGGGCATTTGCGCGCTTTAGCCCCTGGTTTCCGATCGGCCGGATTCTGCAGTCGGGAACGGTGAAAAGACTGAATGTTGGCGAATTGGCAGCCTACGATGCGCCCTTTCCGTCATCCAAATACAAAGCCGGCGCGCGGGCGTTCCCGATGCTCGTGCCCACGGAACCCGACAACCCCGCCAGCGACGCAAACCGGGTTGCGTGGAAAAAATTCGCAGAATGGAACAAGCCATTCCTGACAACGTTCAGCAACAGGGATCCGATAACGCGCGGTGGCGATCTGCCATGGCAGGAAACCGTGCCCGGCGCAAAGGACCAGGACCACACGATCATAAGGAATGCAGGGCACTTCCTGCAGGAAGACAAGGGCGAGGAACTCGCCGAGGTTCTGAAGCGGTTTATCGCTCGAGGTACTGGAGCTTGTCCTTGACGTCGCGCCACTCATCGGCATCTGCAGGCGGGTCCTTCATCTCCGTGATGACAGGCCATTCCTGTGACAGCTCCGCATTCAACTCCAGGTATTGCTCCTGGCCAGCAGGTAGCTCGTCTTCCGAATAAATCGCCTCGACAGGGCACTCGGGTTCACACAGCGTGCAATCGATGCACTCGTCCGGATCTATCACGAGGAAGTTCGGCCCTTCGTGGAAACAATCCACGGGACAAACCTCAACGCAGTCCGTCAGTTTGCATTTGATACAGGCTTCGGTGACAACAAACGTCATGGTGCGTCTCTCTGTTTATGGACCGAGTAAGCTATGCGAAGTCGGGCCGCTAATCAAGCCATGATCGCTGCCCGTGACAGCTTGCGCGTCGATTGCGTTAAACTCTCGATCAAAGGCCCCATCAGGCACCAATACAATTTTAAATCTGATCATTATTCGTGAATAAAAACAACGACGTAGAATCCATCGTCATCCGACTTGCAGGAGACTCGGGCGACGGTATACAGCTCATGGGCTCGCAGTTCGCCGTGTCCACAGCGCTCGCTGGTGCCGATTTCGCCACGTTTCCGGATTATCCTGCGGAGATTCGAGCACCCATTGGGACGACGTTCGGAGTATCCGCATACCAGATCAACCTGGGTGGCGGCCCGATCACGACACCCGGCGACGCCCCGGAGGTACTGGTGGCATTCAACCCGGCCGCCCTCAAGGTCAGCCTGCCAATGCTGGACAAGGGTGCGCTGGTCGTCATCAACAACGATACGTTCACGGACCGCAATCTGGCCAAGGCAGGCTACGATAGCGACCCACGCGAAGATGGCACGCTCAACGATTACCAGGTCGTCGCTGCTGATATCAGCCACCTGAATCTCGAAACGGTCAAGGAATTTGGCCTGAGCAAGTCGGAGGGCGGTCGCTGCAAGAATTTCTACGCACTAGGCATGCTGCTCTGGATGTTCGGCCGGGAACTCGGGCCGGTCGAGGAGTGGATCAAGCGGCGCCTTGCCAGCAGCCCGATAATGCGCGACGCGAACGTAAAGGCACTGCACGCGGGCCACGCGTTCGGCGAAACAGCCGAACTTTCGGCCAACTTGGCCCAGATAAACTTGCCGACGGCCGAAATGGAGCCTGGCGAATATCGCAGCATTACCGGCGCCGAAGCCCTCGCGCTCGGAATCGCAGCCGCGGGAGAGCTTGCGGACCGACAGGTCATGTTCTGTTCTTACCCGATCACGCCAGCCTCACCGCTGCTGCATCGCCTGGCACACCTTGCCGAACTCGGCGTCGGCACATTCCAGGCGGAAGATGAGATCGCGTCGATTTGTGCCGCCATCGGCGCGTCTTACGGCGGCATGATCGGCGTCACGTCAAGCTCCGGCCCTGGTATCGCGCTGAAGACTGAAGCCATGGGACTCGCAGTTAGTGCCGAACTGCCACTCGTCATCGTCAACTGGCAGCGCGGCGGTCCATCGACCGGCTTACCTACCAAGACGGAACAGTCGGACCTGTATCAGGCCGTCTACGGCCGTAACGCCGACACGCCGATACCGGTATTGTCCGCGTCAACATCGGGCGAGTGCTTCGACATGGCCATTGAAGCAACGCGGATCGCATTAAGGCACATGACACCAGTGATACTGCTCGCCGATGGATACCTGTCCAATGCTGCCGAACCGTGGCGTATCCCGGACATTTCGCATTACGACCCGATCATCACAAACCCGGTGCCCGACAACGACGATAGTGCCCAGCGCAAGGCGTTTACTCGCGACCCGAAAACCCACGGTCGTGCATGGGTAACTCCCGGCATGCCCGGCCTGATGCACCGCATCGGCGGATTGGAAAAGGACATCGAGTCCGGACACATTTCCTACGACCCCGCGAATCATCAACGCATGACAGACTTGCGAACCGCTAAAGTGGACGCTGTCGCAGATTTCATCGGGGAACAGGCAATCGAGCACGGGCCCGATAGTGGCGACCTGGTCGTCGTTGGTTGGGGTTCGACTTACGGACCGATTTATCAGGCCACTCGAAAGACGGATACCAGTTTCATTCACTTGCGGCACCTGAACCCGCTACCAAGGAATCTCGGTAAGCTGCTCGCGCGCTTCGACAAAGTACTTGTCCCCGAAATGAATGACGGTCAGCTGACCACGTTGCTGAGAGCCAGCCTGTCCGTTGAGCCGGTACCTTTCAACAAGGTAACAGGCCAGCCCTTCCTGATTCGGGAGCTCGTCGACAAAATTGAATCGCTGCGAGGTGCATCGTCATGACCGACAAACTCACAGCGAAAGATTTCGCGACATCGCAGGAAGTCCGTTGGTGCCCCGGCTGCGGCGACTACGCCATCCTCAAGTCGGTGCAAAAGGCACTTGCAGAGAACGGTGCTGATCCCTCGAATACAGCTTTCGTATCTGGTATCGGTTGCGCGGCGCGCTTCCCCTATTACGTCAACACCTACGGATTTCATACGATCCACGGGCGCGCACCGGCGATTGCCACGGGCCTCAAGCTCGCCAAACCGGAACTCGATGTCTGGGTTGTGACAGGAGACGGCGACAGCATGTCCATCGGCGGTAATCACATGATGCACGCGTTGCGGCGCAATGTTGGCCTGAAGATCTTGTTGTTCAATAACGAGATTTACGGTCTGACGAAAGGGCAGTTCTCACCGACGTCGCGCATTGGAACCAAATCGCCCTCGAGCCCCAAAGGCTCAGTTGACACACCGGTATCACCGGGCCAGTTTGCGATGGGATGCGGTGCGCGTTTCTTCGCGCGTGGCGTCGACACGGACAAGGTCGGCATGAGTGACGTCTTACGCCAGGCGCATGCCTTCGTCGGCACTTCGCTTGTCGAAATATTTCAGAATTGCATTGTTTATAACGAAGATGTGTTCGCGAACTTCACGGAACGCCGGAACGCGGCAAATACGCAGCTCCATCTGAAGCACGGTGAACCCATGCTGTTTGGAGAGGACAACGGCAGCGGCATCAGCTTTAACCAGGACACCTGGTCACTTGAGGTTGTCGACGCAAGCACGTCACCCGATGAGGTCCTTGTACATGACGAAGGCAATGCCATCGTTGCGCGGATGCTGATCGACCTGCACTTGCCGGTCGCATTGGGTGTCATCTATCGGCAGCCCGCGGTCAGCTATGAGGATTCGTTCTATGGACACCACCCCTCGCGCATGGAGCGCAAAAAGAGCGTCAGGGATTTCATCAAGGGACCGAGTAGCTGGACGGTAAAATAGCCCGGCTTCTGCCTCGCATTGCTGCGGCGCAAGCGCCGAATCAGATCAGGCTTTATTCCACGCACCGTCTGTGACAATGGCAGCGCCATCTTCCTCGAGCTTGAGCAGATGTGCGAGCAACGACCGTTCCGCCAGGTTGTAGAGCTTCTTGTCTATGTCCTTGTAGACATGCGGCACAAGTTCATGGGTTGTGAGGCAAGGGTTGGCGGCCAGCGCAGCGGCAACTTTCGCTTCCCGTTCGAGACGATGGTCGATAATCCAGTCGATCGCTCGTTCAGGATTGCGAATCAATTCGCCATGCCCGGGCGCAAGTGCATCGCATTCAAGTCGCCGCACACGCCTTAGTGACTCAATATATTGCTTCATATTGCCGTCAGGCGGGTTGATAACCACGGTCGAGCCATCGATAACATGATCGCCCGTGAACAACCAGTTGCTGTCCTCGTGCAGCAAACAAACATGATTGGAGGCATGGCCCGGTGTATGAACCGCCTTCAGGACAAACTCGTCCGTTTCAAGTTTTCCACCGTCGTTCAAAAACGTGTCTGGCTGGAACGTGTCGTCCTGGTGTCGCCCGTCGGGCGCCGGTCTGCCCAGCACAACCGCGCCCGTGATCTGCGCCAGCATGCTGGCACCCGGAGAATGATCCGGATGTGTGTGCGTCGCAAGTATCCAGCGAATCGGGGCCGCTGCAAATTCGATGACTGCCTCGCGGTGGCTCTTTATGTCCGGGCCCGGATCGAGTACTGCGATTTCTTTGTCGCCAAACAGGTAAGTATTGGTTCCCGGCCCCGTCATCATCGACGAATTGGGCGCCACGATCCGCCGAATCCCTGGCCTTAACTCCGCGAACGGCTCCATTTTTGGTCCGAACGCACTCACAGTTCGTAGCCCGGATAGTCTCTATCGCCGGGGAGGGCAACCTCCTTCCTGCCATTACGCTCGACTATCATCGGCGCCATCGTGGTGACGCCCCACGCGACACAGGATGCTGCCCACTCTATGAGGGCTTCACAGGTCTTGTGGCGCGCGATACTTTCGAGTGACTTGATTGTCGGATAATGCAGCTTCGCCCGACCATCGCGGCCCGCTTTCAGTGTTTCATTCGCCGTGGCCCAGCAGGACCTGGTCAGTTCGCCACCGCAATGGATGGCGCGCTGGCCATCCGGCAAAGCCGCAACAAAAAACCTCGTCGAGTATCGCCTGACCTGCGATGGCGGCGTGATCCAGTGAGCGAAATAGTGCAACTTGTCACACTCAAGCTGGAGCTTGTTGCGCTTCACGAAATCGGCCCAGTTGTCACTGCGATCGTTCAGTGCATCGCGCGCCGCATCGGGCCCTTCCACAATCCTGTCCACATCCGACAACAGGACACCAGTTTCTTCGAACAATTCCCGAATCGCCGCGCTGTAGTAGTCGAGACCCTCGCCCTTGGTACCCAGCCGCGCATCGGCCTCACGAGCAGTCAACCCCTTGCAGTATGCGTGAACATCCTTGTCCTCTGGATCGACGACGCCGCCCGGAAATGCATATGCCGCGCCGAAAGACGAATCTGCATGCCGCCTCACCATGAACAGCTCCGGCTCGCCGGCACCTGTCCTGACGAGCACGACGGTCGAGGACGGCCTGGCAAATGGAATGTCACTCAACGGGGGCTATCTCCGGGCTGCCAGTCTCTAAGTAGGTCTTGAGGCGATTAAGTGCCTCGCCCAGGACATAGTCAACGGCTGGCGCGATCTGGTCGAGACCATCTTTGCTGTAGCCACCAACCGCATACGTGAAACGCACGCTCGCGCCGCCTTCGGCGTCCGCAAATTCCCAAATCATGTTGCCGTCGACGCCCATAAGCCCGAGTGGTCCAAGCGCCCCGGTCATGCGCAACAGGTTGGTTGGGTTAACCATGGTAACGACCAGGTGAACAACCCCGGCTTTTTCGCCGAGCGTCTCGCAGAAGCATCCCTGTGTTTCCGGCTGAATGCTCAAGCGCAACGCATCACCCGAAATAGTGTGATCCGAACTCCACCAGCTGCCGACTTCATGTACCGCAGCAATCCATGCCTCTGCCCGGCTCGCATCAATGACAACTTCGTTAACGGTTGTAAACCCGTTGGCAGTCGAATCCGTAACTTCGGCCACGGCCAACGGAGTAAACGCCAGAACTACTGCAACGAGTATTGCTTTTCTCATGTCGGCCCCCGGAAAAATCAGACCCTAGCTTACCGCAATCTTGCTAACCTTCATTGATGGAAGACCTGCGCGTCGTATATGAAAGCACCAATCGGCAAAGCTGTTCCGATCGGGCACTCGTCCTGGCCTCCGTACAAATCCCCCATCAGTTGGTGGATGACGGAATGAGCTGCGTGCTCGTAGTGCCAGCAGAGTACTCTCCGAGAGCGGTTGAAGAACTCCGACTCTACGACGACGAGAACCCGCCGACTCGTCCAAAGCCGCGCAAACGTATTGTCTACCAGGATGCGTTGCCGGGCGTCATTGGCTACGTTTTCGTCGTCTGCGCGGTGGCCTGGCTCGCCGGCTATTCGTTCTTTGGGATCAATTGGTCCGTCGCGGGTCGCGTCGATGGAACGTTGATTCGCGATGGCGAGTGGTGGCGGACAATCACCGCACTGACGCTGCACTCCGGTGTGCGGCACTTGCTGGGCAATCTGGTCTTCGGCGTCTTCTTTGGCATTTTTGCCGGGCGCCTGCTGGGGTCGGGCGTCGCGTGGCTCGCCGTGCTAGTTGCCGCGGCGCTGGGAAACACGGCGAACACACTGCTCCTCGATTCGACTCACCGCTCGATTGGTGCATCAACCGCAGTATTCGCCACGCTGGGAATCCTCGCCGGTTATGTGTGGCGCGGACAATTGATGGCTCAGGACCGCTGGTCGACCCGCTTCGGCCCAATCATCGGCGGCCTGGCGCTGCTGATGTTCACGGGAACCGGTGATGAGAATACCGACATCGGCGCCCACCTGCTCGGCTTCGTATGTGGATTCGCTACTGGCATGTTGCTGACAGTGATCGGCAAAATGCCGGCTCCTCCTCGCACTCAGAGGGCCGCCGGTGGCATCGCGCTTGGTCTTATCGCAATATCTTGGTTGATTGCGCTGCAGGTCTGAAAACAAGGCATATTCATGTAGAATCCCGCCGGGGGATTCTTGAAGGCTTCAGCAGCTAACAATGAAAAAAATTCTGCTGTTTCTTGTGCTGCTCGCATTGATCGGGACGCTGGTTCTTTGGATTCGCTATGGGGGTGGCCAGGCGTACCCGGACTTGTCGACCACGCCTGTCCTCAACTCTTCCTCGCTGGAGGAAGTCGTCACTTATGCCGAACCGATCGGTAATGTCGCCGTCAATCGCAATGGACGAATCTTCTTCACGGTCCATCCAGAGTCGCGACCGACAGGCAACAAATTACTCGAGTATGTGCGCGGTGCAGCGATCCCCTACCCGTCAGGCGCGGCACAGGCCGAGCTGTTTGACACTGTTCTGGGGATCGTGATTGATCGCTTCAACCGCCTGTGGACGATAGATCATGGAAACCACGGCCTGCGTCCCGCCCGCATAGTCGCCATCGATCTCGATACAAACGAGGTATTGCGAAATCAGGTGTTGCCTCCTGATATAGCACCGGTCGGGTCATTCTTGCAGGATCTCCAGGTTTCCGCGGACGGCAATACAATAGTGATCGCAGATGCGAGTTTCTGGCGAAAATCTCCCGCAATCATCGTGTATGACGTCGAGACAGGCCAGGCCCGGCGTCTTCTCGAATCGCACGTGTCCGTGTCCGCTGAGAATTACGTCATTCGCAGCCGGGACCGCGAAATGAAGTTCCTTGGCGGCATCGCGGCGCTGCGCGGCGGCGTCGACGGCATTGCTCTTGGTCCCGAATGGCTCTACTTCGCGGCGATCAGTGGTTCCGGGCTTTATCGTGTGTTGCTGAGCGACCTGCTTGATCAGAACCTGCCGCCTGACCAACTCGCTAACCGGGTCGAGCGAATCAGCGATAAGCCGCTCAGCGATGGCCTTAGCATCGACGTTGAAGGTAATGTGTATGTCACGGATGTCGAACATGGCTCGATTTTCGTCGTGGGTCCCGGCAAAGAGCTCAAGACTTTGATTCAGTCACGCGACCTGCGCTGGCCGGATGCATTGTCATTCGGGCCTGACGGCTATTTGTACATTGCGGATAGCGCATTACTGGAATTGATACTCAAATCACGCGAACATATTGATACGCACGGACCGTACCGGATCTTCCGGTTCAAACCCGGCGTTGATGGTGTTCCAGGACAATAAGAAAGGACTAGCAATATGGACGAAGCAAATCTGCCTGATCTCGGATTCGACTGGGGTCAGTTACTCGAAATGCTGCAAACCAAGGGCATCGACTTTGGCATCAACGTCGTCATCGCACTGGCGATCTTCTATTTAGGAAAGATGGTCATCAGCCTGGTCGTACGCGGCATACGCAAGGTTATGCAACGCCAGGAAGTAGACAAGACGCTTGAGACCTTCGTATGCAACCTCGTACGCATGGTGCTGCTCGTCATTGTCATTATTGCCGCTATCGGTCAGCTTGGTATTCAGACAACGTCGTTCATCGCGATCTTCGGCGCAGCAGGCCTCGCTGTTGGCCTGGCGTTGCAGGGATCACTGTCAAACTTTGCCGCCGGCGTCTTGATCGTGTTGTTCCGCCCATACCGTGTGGGAGACTTTATTGAAGCAGCCGGCATTAGCGGCGTTGTGGAGCAGGTGCAGATCTTGACGACGATTCTCAAGACAGGCGACAACAAGCAAATTATTGTGCCGAACGGCCAGATCATGGACAGCATCATCACCAACTACTCGGCCAACGATAAACGCCGCGTCGACATGGTCGTTGGCGTCAGTTATGACGATGATCTCGACAAGGTTCGCTCGACCATCGAGGAATTGATTGCCGCCGAAGAACGTGTTCTCGAAGAGCCAGCATGCACCATAGCCGTTTCGGCCCTGGCTGACAGCAGCGTCAATTTCGTCGTACGTCCATGGGTCAAGACGGCCGATTACTGGGGCGTCATGTTCGACCTGACCGAGGCGATCAAGAAGCGCTTCGACAAGGAAGGCATCTCCTTCCCGTTCCCGCAGCAGGATGTGCATCTGTACAAGGCCGACGATTGAGGTCGATATAGAGAATACAACTCGCGGTTGTTTTCCACTATTGAATGCGGATTGGTCGCGGCCTACGGTGAGGCCGCGACCCGACCTGCAATGTTTTTTTAGTTGCGCTGCATCCAGGGCCGCAAATTTCGCATCTCCACAAGTGTAAGACTACTTTTTCTTGGAGAGCATTATGGAAGGCATATTTGGTCTCGCAGCACTGGGATTCTGGCTTTTCATCGCTGCTGCGGCGGTGGGCGGCATTTGGGACGGCGTGCGCAAGCGTGAAGCCGAACATGAAACACTTCGGCGCATCATCGAAAGCGGAAAGACACCCGATCAGCGACTCATAGACAAACTGCTGGGAACCGACAAGGCTCCCGAGAGAGACCTCAAGGTAGCCGGGGTGATCGTTACTTTTGTAGCGCCCGGCCTCGCAATCATGGGCTGGATTATCGGCCGTCAGGAACCCGATGCATTTATGCCCATTGTCGGTGCAGCCGCACTGGTAGGTTTTGTCGGCATTGGCCTGCTCGTCGGCGCTGCTTATATGGCGCGTGCACGCCGTGAGGACGATCAGAGAAACAGCAACCTGTTCGGATAATTGACTTGCGCTACACATCCGACTTTCTCGCGAAAAGTCCGGAGTCGGTGCTCGTCGGCCTGTCCCGGACTGGAAACAGAGACGCATTCGCCGAACTCATGGCTCGGCGTCAGGCCTGGATCCGTAACCTGATGCGCCGCTGCAGCGGCGATTGCGTGCTGGCTGATGACCTGTCCCAGCAAGTATTCATGCAGGCGTGGCGGTCCATACGCCAGCTGCACGATGCAGACCGTCTGGGCCCTTGGCTTAAACGCATGGCGATCAATATGTGGTTGCAGCACAGCCGCAGGAATGACCCCTTACGCGGTGCCGGTGAACACGATGATGCCGATTCGCAGCACAAGGACACGACCAGCGTAGCCGTGGATCTGGATCGTTCGCTCGCGACGCTAGCGCCCGACGTACGCCTCTGTATCGTGCTGAGTTATCACGAGCGCATGACGCACCGCGAAATCGCTGAGTTCACGCGGCAACCTTTGGGCACCATCAAGTCACACATCCGTCGCGGCACGAAGAAGCTCCAGGAAGAACTGGCCGCGTATGCAGAACCTTTGGAGGAGGCAGAATGACTACCTCTCATGATCCCAACCTGCAGAAGCTTTTCACACAAGCTGAACAAGATTTCCGGGGCGATTCGTTTGCAGAAGATGTCCTGAAAAGGATCGACCGCGAACGACGCAAGACACTGCTGGTCTGGTCTGTACTGATTGTCCTGGCCCTCGCAGGCCTTGCCTTGCTTGCGTCACCCGTGTTCACGGCCATCGGCATGGCAACGCAGTTGTTGCCTGTTTCGCTGGTTGAGATCGAGACCGAATGGCTGCGGCTTCTGCTGTCGCCTATCAACAGCGTGGCAGCCACGATCGCCCTTGGCGCACTCGGTATTCACAAGTTCTTCCGGTGGATTCTCCGGTAGTCCACAAGTACAAAAGCCTTGGCACTTCGTGAGTGCAAGCCAGAATTGACAGCCCTGCTGGACGCGCCAGAATTCCTTTGGTGACAAAGGCAAATCAGGCAAAAGCCTGAAACGCAAAGCCATTCCATCTTCCTGCTCATTTACGCGAGTTCGGGATGGGGTCAGTGGTTCCAGTTCAAAACCGGCTTGCCCAGCACCTGCCAGCCTTTGATTGCAGGTCATGAAAATGAATAGTATATCGGTCAATATGCAATATATAGTTGACATTTTGCCGGATATAAATTACTTTTCCCTGCATGCAAGAACAGAACATCCCAAACCGGCTCAAACTCGCAAGGGTTGAGCGAAACCTCACCCAGGCCGAACTTGCCGAGCGAGTCGGCGTCACCCGCCAGACTATCGGCCTCATCGAAGGTGGCGGCTATAACCCGACACTGCAGCTGTGCATTCGACTGGCTCGTGCGACTGGCAAATCCCTGGATGACCTGTTCTGGAACCGAGGAGAAGATTGATGCTATTTCACCCGATGCGAATCGATGAACGCCAACGCGACACAACGCGCTACGCAGCCGCGATCTGGCTCGGAGTAACCCAGCTGCTACTCGTCGGAGTCATCTTTTACCGCCTCTACATCCTGGGGCAGCCGGATGAGCAGATTCGTGATTTCCAGGCCGTACTCGCGATTTCCCTGTTCGGCTACATGGGCCTGCAACTGTTCCTCGGCGGCATCATGCCGAACCCGACCTGGAAAGGCGCTTTCGTGATGTACGTCGTGCTCGCCGGGGCTATTACCATCGTATGCCTGTTTATCTACGGCTGGCCGAAAGTAGAGGAATGGACGAATACCTGGCTACCCGCATTGCTCGGTCCTGCGATACTCGTCGTCGCATACATGGCGATCGCTCGCCTTGGGCACTGGCGCATTGAACGTCAGATAGAACGCATGAGCCAGTAGGCATAAGCGCCGTCAGTCCGTAATGTCGGGTTCGACAAAGCACCACTTCAGTTTCGGAATACGCGCCTTGAGATTGCGTTCCAGATCGTTGATATGCGTGATCGCCTCGTTGATCGTCAGGTCAGGGTCCATCTTCACCTTTACCGCAAGCATCGTATCGGGACCGAACTGAATCGTGATCGAATTGAAGATCCCCAGAATATCGGGGTCTTCCGCCATGATTGCCTCGATCGCTTCCTGCACCTCCGGGTCTGCAGACCGTCCGACGAGCAGCGAACGGACACGCCAGCCGATGAATGCTGAGATGACAAGAAGCACGACGCCAATGCACATTGAGCCCATCGCATCGTAGACAGGGTTTCCGGTCAGCCACGCCGCCGTCAGGAAGCACAGCGCCAGCATCAGGCCGAGTTGCGCACCGATGTCTTCGCCAAGGACGACGACGAGTTCCGAGTTGCGTGTGTGTTTCAGCCATTCGCGAAACGGACGTCCTTTCCGGACTTTTCTGATCTCGCGCAGACAGCCAAGCAGCGACCCACCTTCAAGCAAGATGGCAAACACAAGTACCACGATCGCGATCCAGACCTGTGACAGCGGCTCGGGGTGCGTCAGCTTGTGATAGCCCTCGTAAATAGAAAAAAGGCCACCCATGGTGAACAACAGGATCGCAACAATGAAGCTCCAGAAATAGCTTAGCTTGCCATACCCCAGCGGATGTTCCTTGTCGGGCGGCCGCTGTGATTGCTTGAGCCCCAGGTACAACAAGACCTGGTTTCCGGTATCCGCGTAGGAGTGAATTGCTTCGGCCAGCATGCTGCCAGATCCCGTCAGCCAGGCGGCCCAGGTCTTGGCGATCGCAATTCCGAAGTTTGCAATAAAAGCGTAAAGTATTGCGCGAACTGTTGAGTCGTGTGAGGTTCCAACCATTACAGGACCTTGTAAACCGAATGCCTCGTAGTGCGTTGATATCATAATGCTCAAGTACAAACTAATTTTTCTGATCGCGGCCAGCCTCGTCGCTGGCTGTGCTGCGCACCCGGATCCGATCGTCGACACCAAGGGCGTCGATCCGGAGCGGCTTGCGCAGGACTGGGAAGAGTGTGAGGCCTATACCGAGCAGATCCTGATCAGCCAGGGAGTCGCCAAAGGCGGCGCGCTCGGCGGCGTCGTGGGTGCCGCCGCGGGCGCCGTCAGCGGCCGTGCCGGTGAAGGCGCAGCCCAGGGCGCAATTTACGGCGGAACGCGCTCGGGCCTTGATGCGGATGAAGAAAAACAGAAAGTCTTCAAGCGCTGCCTGCGCGGTCGCGGCTACCGCGTCCTCAATTGACGTAAATAAGGTACCGGACACCCTATTTTCCAAATAGGGTGTCCGGTACCTTATTTATGATACTGTATGTTTGTACAGTAATTGAGATTTTTCATGACCACTCGGGCACATAAAGGCCGTGGTGCGGTATCGAAACCAGCCGGCCGATTTGAAAAACGCGGCGTCGAACTCGATGCCGAGGCAGCTTTCGAGTACGCACAACAAGCACCGCAAACACAGCTGCGCGCCATGCCGGCGAACCGCATCATCAGCACGAATAGTTCCCCGGACGTGCCATTCGACCAGTCAATCAATCCTTACCAGGGTTGTGAACACGGCTGCGTCTACTGCTATGCCCGACCGACGCATAGCTACCTCGACCTGTCTCCCGGCCTTGATTTTGAAACGAAGATTTTCTACAAGCCGAACTCCGCTGCACTGTTGCTTGAAGAGTGGACAAAAAGAAATTACGAGTGCAAGCCAATCACCATCGGCGCCAATACCGACCCGTATCAGCCTGCAGACAAAAACCTGGAAATCACGCGGCAGTTGCTCGAAGTTTTTCTCGAACATCGCCATCCGGTCAATATCATCACCAAGAGTAACCTCATCAGCCGCGACATTGATCTATTAGCCAGACTCGCAGAACTGGATCTCTGTTCGGTTGCTATCAGCCTGCCCACCATGAACGACGACCTGAAACGAGTGATGGAACCTCGCGTGCCGGCAGCGAAGGTCCGGCTCAAGGCTATGACCCTGCTCTCCAGCAGTGGAGTTCCCGTCAGTTCACTGCTCGCGCCCCTGATCCCCGCAATTAATGACAACGAAATCGAGTCAATACTCGAAGCTGTAGCAAGCGCCGGTGCCAAACAGGCGCAATACATCTTCCTGCGGCTCCCTCATGAACTTCTCGACATATTTACGGCGTGGCTGGAGACGCACTTCCCGGACCGCAAGGAACGCGTGTTGAGTCTCATGCGCCAGGCGAGCGGCGGCCGCGCCTACGATGCACGATTCGGAGTAAGACAGACGGGGCGCGGCGCTTATGCGGACATGCTTGCGAGTCGCTTCCGTGCGGCCAGCCGAAAACTCGGGTTGGAGTCCGGTCCGTACCAGCATGCCCTTGATTGCAGGCAATTTATAAGACCCGGCCAGCAGCAAATGGACCTCGGCTTTTGACACATAACCAGTGGGTACCGTCGGGCACTTTCAGCCGGTATAGTGATATCCAACACGAGCCCGAACGCGCAGAACTAATCGGCAGGATTCGTGTCTGAATAATCTTAGTCAATGCAGCAGGACGTTGTCAGGAGCCCAGACCCAGCGAATGAGAATTTTTAGGCATACAAGCTTCGCTGCCCTATTGATCACACTGCCTTTGGCCGCCAG
>Ga0224504_10000698_pt1 | contig 15014 bp, 10 predicted proteins | sample SF_Oct11_sed_USG_3_FD_170160 | JGI IMG/M metagenome (GOLD analysis project Ga0224504, IMG submission 170160) | Sediment microbial communities from San Francisco Bay, California, United States - SF_Oct11_sed_USGS_24 | ecosystem: Environmental > Aquatic > Marine > Sediment | place: USA... | reverse complement strand
AGGACATAGAGTGGGCACTGAAGGATAATCGGCTGTACCTGCTGCAGAGCAGGGATATCACTATCCTTGGTGCAGGCCAACCTGAGGAAGCCTATGCGCTATGGGACAACAGCAACATTGTCGAGAGCTATGGTGGCGTTACTACACCCCTGACTTTTTCAGTTGCGCGATCGGCCTATCAGGAGGCTTACAGGCACCTCGGTCGGGTACTCGGAGTGAGCGAAACAGCGATCGTAAAAAACGAACGTGCTTACGAGCAGATGATCGGATTGATACAGGGGCGGGTGTACTACAACCTTCTTAACTGGTACCGACTACTTATGCTGACCCCCGGATTTCGGTTCAATCGCCGCTTCATGGAGCAGATGATGGGCGTTACGGAGGGGCTACCGGCGGATGCGGTGCCGATACCTGCCAGTCGCGAGGCATTCGCGAGTTTGAGGGCGTCGCTGGGGCTGGTTCGGGTAGCCGGTCGCCTTACGAAAAAACTTGTTACGCATAATCACGAGGTTCGCAGATTTCATAATACGCTTGACAGGGTGCTGGAACCGGTCGACCTGGGGTCGTTGTCACTTGATGCACTGATTGACTATTACGAGTCGTTACAGACAAAAGTCATTTCTGCGTGGGATACACCGTTGGTGAACGATCTCTATTGCATGATTTTTCACGGCGCGCTGCGTCAATTGACCGAGCGATGGATGAATGAAGAGCTTGCGGATATCCACAATGAACTGGTTGCCGGCGAGGCGGGAATCATCAGCCTCGAGCCGGTTAAACGAATGAAGGAGATGGCGACCATCGCTTCTGCTGAGCCGGATTTCGTCCGGGACTTATGCGACGCACCCCTCGATATCCTTAGGGAAAGAGTTAAACGGAACCAGGTTTTCTATCAGACCTATGTTGCATATGTTGAGAAGTTCGGTGACCGTTGCCTGGACGAACTAAAACTTGAAAGCGCGACCTTGAATGATGATCCGATGCCGCTGCTCAGAGCAGTCGGCCAGTTGGCGAAGTACCCGCGTCGAGTGGCGCCAGGAGCTGACCAACGACTCGCGGCGGAAGAAAAAATGAATGCCGCACTGAAGGGTAGCCCGGCCAAAAGACTCTGTTACAGGCTGACTTTGCGAATGGCAAGGTCGCGGGTCCGTGACAGGGAGAATCTGCGTTTCGAACGTACCCGCGTGTACGGTCGAGTCAGAACTATATTTATGGAGATCGGTAAGCGGTTGCAGAAGCAGGCCGCCATTGCAAATTGCGACGATATTTTCTATCTGGACGTCGCGGAGATCACCGGCTTTATTCGTGGTACCGGTGTCACCGGCAACCTGTCTTTACTCATTCGTTCACGTAAGACCGAGTTTGCTGAATATGCGGCGAGCGAGGATCCTCCAAGACGGTTTCTGACCTGCGGTCCGGCACAACTGACTGCGTCTCTGAGGGAGTTGCCGGATTCAGTCACTGAGATCGGTGGGGATTTCAGAGAAGGGCAGGCCTGTTCACCCGGAATCGTGCGTGGGCCCGTGCGAATCGTGCGCGATCCACGCAATACGGACTTCAGGCACGGCGAGATACTTGTGGCTGAAAGAACCGATCCTGGCTGGGTAACCATTTTTCCTCTCGTGACCGGAATGATCATGGAGCGTGGCAGCCTGCTGTCGCATTCCGCAATCGTCGCGAGAGAACTAGGCATACCGGCCGTCGTTGGTGTGCAAAACGCATGCAGCTGGCTTGAGAACGGGGACTGGGTTGAACTGGATGGCGCAACCGGCACGATTCGAGTGATTCAGCCGGTTGATCGGGCCGCATGAAAGATTCTGCCCGGCAATCGGCACGGCTAATTTGGAAGTTTCGCTTCCTGTTGGCGGTCCTGGTATTGCTTGTGACTTTGCTCGCGGCACAGCAACTCGCGTCCCTGGGTGTCTCCAATTCGCTTGAAATCTGGTACCCGCAAGATGACCCTGAGCTAATCAACTATCGTGAGTTTCAGGCGACTTACGGTAGCGATGAAATCGTTGTCCTCGCGGTTCGGGGTGATGCGGTTTTTTCCACTGATGATGGCGGGTTGCTGGTCGGCGACCTGACAGACCGCATTCTCGACATCGACGGCGTCGCGACCGTCACATCACTCGTCACTGTTCCCGAATCGCTGGCTGAGGTAAGGGGGCGATTGCTGAGCGCAGACGGCGAAACAACGGCGCTGGTTGTGCAAATGATGGTTGGGCAGGATATCGAAGCGCGGCGCCATGACTTGTTTATTGAGCTTAGGGAAGTTGCCGCCGAGTTTGGCCTCGAAAGTTATCTTGGGGGCTACGGCGTGGTCTTTGAAGGTCTCAACGAGGCTTCCACGACGGGTGCCACGATGTTGATCGTCACCGCACACGTGGTGATGGTGCTGTTACTGCTGTTTTTCTTTCGTCGTTCGCTGCCGGTCCTGTTGACGCTCCTTGCGGTTGGTACAGCGACCATTTGGACGATGGGCTTGTATGCGGCTACGGGTCATCAACTCAATATGGTAACGATGGTGTTGCCGACCTTGGTGCTTGTGATTGGCATCGCGGACTGTATGCATATCCTGCGCAGTGTCGCAGCAATTGATCCGGGCCTGGATCAGTCGCAAAGAGTCATTGACGGTCTTGCGACGGTCATTGGGCCGTGTTTCCTGATGACCATCACAACGGCTGCAGGATTTCTCGGGTTGACGACGTCGGGTCTGCCCGTTGTTCAGCAACTCGGCTGGTTTGGCGCGGCGGGTATGATTGCCGCCTTCGTCACGGCGTTTGTGCTGGTGACTAGCGGACTATCGTGGGCCGCGTTCGAACCTGCAAACGAGGGTGCCAGTTTCGATCGGCTGGCGAAGGCGCTCCATGATATTGGTTTGAAGTGGTCGAAAGTCGTTGTCGGCATATTCCTCGTTCTGGCAGCCCTCTCGGTTTACGGGATTACACAACTTAACAGTGATACAGATTCCATTGGCTACTTGAAAAAATCACACATTGTCCGGCAGGACTCGGACTTCATTGAAGCTCAAATTGGTCCGTACGTGCCGATCGAATTTACGGTTAGCGTTACAGGTGATCTGTTCACGCCGGAATACCTGGATGCGGTGTGGGCATGGCAGGAACGTGTCATTCGGATGGATAATATCGGCTGGAGCTGGTCCCTGATCAGCGCCTTCGACCTCGGACCCGGGGAGTCTCCGTCGTCAGCAGGAATGCAGGCACTGCGTGATCGACTTGACCGAATGCAACGATTTTCTCCCGTCACGACAAGGGCGATGGTTTCGGATGATGATGAGCTTCGCATTTCATTCGGTGCACCGATCATGTCCGCACGATCGGTCCAGTCCCTGATTCGTCGGATTACCGCTGAAGTTGATCTACCGGAAGGCATGACGCTTCGGCCAGCAGGCTACTCGCCGCTGTACACGCGAATCGTGGATGAAATTGTCACGTCGCAACTGCGGGGCTTTTCGTCCGCCATCATTTTGATTGTCGTATTGCTCGGCATCGCCATGCGCTCCTGGCGCCGGATCCTGCTTGCGCTGGCCGCTAATGTGGTGCCGGTCGCTTTGACGCTTGGCCTCATGGGCCTGACCGGTATTCCGCTGGATGTTGCATCAGCGACAATTGCCAGCGTCATACTCGGGCTGGTGGTAGACGATACCGTGCACCTGTTGCGGCCGCATCGTCCGGACGGCGTTCAGGCTTCGTTATCCATCGCTGCGGGGCAGGCTGGCGGAACCCTGATCATGACCTCAATCGTCCTCGCAGGGGGATTTTTGGTTCTCGGGCTGGCCGAGATTCGTTCGATTGCCTGGTTTGGTGTGTTGACCAGCTTTGCCGTCATTGTGGCCATTATCAGTGATCTGACCCTTCTTCCTGCACTCGCGAAGCTCGGATATGAGCGAAAAGCGCTTTTTAGGACTGAATAACGGCCTGTATAAGTCATTGTCTTATAAACTAAAACTGCCTGATGATCTTCATCAGGAATTCCACAGGCAAATATCAGCCAGCAATCAGGTACCTGAACCGCAAATCGACGATTGTTGAGCCTCGGAAAAGAAAACGAGGCAGACAATGGCCACTTCAACGGAAATTGCGGGTAAAGCCAGGTTCGACCGGATTCGCTACGCCCAATGCTGGGAGGACGCTGATGTGCTCCTCGAGGCGATGGATGTCAGGCCCGGGGACACTTGCCTTTCAATTGCTTCCGCAGGAGACAACACGCTGGCGCTTGCTGGCGCAGGTGCTAAACGTGTCATCGCCGTGGATCTCAGTCTCGCGCAAATTGCCTGCCTCGATTTGAGAATTGCCGCCTGTCGTCAGCTTCAATACAAAGAGTTCCTGGCGCTACTTGGACAAGATTCCTGCAACAACCGTGGTGACCTCTACAGCCGCTGTCGGGATCAGCTTTCGACTGAGAGTCGGAAATTCTGGGATGCCCGGCCGGGTTTGATCAGGCGGGGCATTGCGCAGGTCGGAAAATTTGAAAAGTTTCTGGCGGCGTTTCGGCGTTTCCTTTTGCCGGTTGTTCAGGGCCGGAAAAACGTAGAGACACTCTTCGCACTGGAATCCGAGGCCGAACGCCGGGATTTTTATGAAACACGATGGAACAACAGGCGCTGGAGACTGCTGTGCAGGGCATTCTTCAGTCGGACCTCATTGGGTCGTTATGGTCGTGACCCAAGTTTTACCCGGTTTGCCGATGAGCCGGTCTGGCACAGTCTTGAGCGCCGTATTCCAGCCGCATTGGTTGCTCAAAATCCAGCTGAGAATCCCTACCTGCAATGGATTTTGAAGGGTCGATTTGAAACGGCCTTACCGTGGGCCTGGCGCGAAGAGAACTACAAGCGAGTTCAGGACAATATTGATGCCATTGAATTTCGCTGTGAACCGATTGAGCAGGTGCTGGCCGATCTGCCGGATGGCACCCTGAATGGCTGCAACCTGAGCGACGTATTTGAATATATGTCCGGTGCTTCTTACCGCTCACTTCTTTTCGAGCTGATTCGTGCAAGCGCACCGGCCGCGCGCCTCGTGTATTGGAATGTTGTTGTAGAGCGCTCGCGGCCGGACATGTTTGCAAGCACTCTTGTACCACTCAGGACGCTCGCAAAATCTCTCCATCTGCAGGACAAGGCTTTCTTCTACCGGAACCTGGTGATTGAGGAGGTTGCGTAATGGATAACCCGTTGCTTGCTCTTTTTATTCCATCGCTTCTGATAGTTCCGGCGATGGGATTGTTGTCGGGAATAGAAAGTCACAGCGCTGTCACCTCGGAATTGCGTCGGAAGGCGCTTCACCTGGGCGTTGGTCTGACTGCCTTGAGCTTCCCTTTGTTTCTAACAAACGTCTGGTTGGTCGTATCGGCACTGGGGATCGTATTCTCCTGGATGCTTGCGGTACGAAAGATACCGGCGCTCAGCAGACGGTTTGGTTGTGTTTTGCATGGCGCAGGCAGGAAGTCACACGGCGAGCTGTATTTCTCCGTTGCAATTGCAGGATTGCTCCTGCTGCCACAATCGAACCCGGCACTGTATGTCGTTCCCGTGATGATTCTGGCCATTGCGGACGCTGCGGCAGCGGTTGTCGGTCGTGCGTGGCCAATCGGTCACCTTGGCGGGCTCGCCAGGGGCAAGACTGCGTCGGGAGCCGCGGCGTTCGCGATCTCCGCGCTTCTGATAACGAGTCTTGCACTGGCTTACTTCACTCCGCTTTCTCCACTCATGATTTTGCTTGTCGGCGTATTCGTCTCGGCGCTGACAACTTATACCGAGGCGGTCAGCTCAAACGGCGTTGACAACTTTGCGGTGCCAGCCATTGCCTGGCTCGCACTCTATTCGACCATTGGCGGAGTTTAGTCATGCACGATGTTTTTGACATGCAGTCTTCAGACTATGAATCGGTGATCGACCGAACCGGCTTTGATCCGGATCGTCTCGATATCGAACAAAGTGATCAGCATTTCGCGGTGCTTGATAACAAACAGCAGATTCGCGCCCGTTGCTCAATCTGGTGGCGTGACTCGGCCAGGGTCAACGGAACGCCGACCGGAACCATTGGTCATTACGCAGCAACGGATGAGGCATTTGGTGCAACGGCGCTGGAATTCGCCTGCCGTGAATTAAGGGACCGGGGCTGCGAGCTTGCGGTCGGTCCGATGGATGGCAACACCTGGCGACGATATCGATTCGTGACGGAGCGGGGCACCTGCAAACCGTTTTTCCTGGAGCCTGATAATCCGGATGAATACCCGATTCACTTCAAGCGCCATGGATTCAGCACCCTGGCGAATTACGTTTCCGAAATTAATCCGGCCATGGTTTCAAGACAGCCGGAGCTGGGTGACCTGCGCCGAAAGATGGAGTCACTAAAAATCGAAATCGGTTCGATTGACCCTGCCGATCCGGCGTCCGATCTGGACGGGATTTACGACGTTGTCTCGGAGAGCTTCAAGGACGCTTTTATGTACACGCCCCTGGCCAGGGACAGCTATCGACAAATGTACGCGCCGCTGCTTGGTCAGGTTGATCCGAAGCTACTGTTGGTCGCTAAGCAGGAAGGCGAAGTGGTTGGCTTCATTTTTTCGCCGCCAGATGTACTGCAGCGGTCATACCAGGAACAGGTCGATGCAATAGTGATTAAAACGATAGCTATCCTGCCGCGCAGTGAATTGTCCGGGCTGGGCAGGGTGCTGATTGTTGACTTGCTGAAAAACGCACTTGAAATGGGTTTCACCACCGCGATCAGTGCGTTGATGCACACCGACAACCGGAGTCAGAAAATCAGTAGTGATTGCGCTGGTCCGATGCGCAGGTATTCGCTATTCGCCAGGGAGCTGAAGCTATGAACGCCTACGAACTGTTCAGCCATTCGTTGCAATGTGCAGAGGATAAAGTCGCCCTCATCAGCGGCATGAACAAGGGCCGCACTGAAATCACCTACGGGCAACTTGACTCGCACGTGAATCGAATCGCAAAGCAGTTTCTGCAGAATGGCCTGAAGGCGGGCGATCGGGTCCTCCTTGCCGTTCCCGTGTCCGTGGAGACCTATGCAGCAATGCTTGCATTACTGAAGTGCGGCATGGTGATCATGTTTATTGAGCCCGCACATAGCGCAAGCCAGGTAGCTCGAATTCTAAAGTCGTGGCCGCCTGTAGCTATAGTTGCAACTCGGTCGATCCTGTTACTGAGGTTTCTTGCTCCGGAGCTACGCAGGATTCCCCGCCGATTCGTCGTCAACGGCCGCTCGACCGGCGCGGTTGAGCTGGATATGCATGGCGAAGACTGCCAGCGGGTTGCGACGCAGTCGCGCTCGGCGGCGGACTCAGCGCTCCTTTCGTTTACCAGTGGAAGTACAGGTGAACCGAAACCGGTCGTTCGCACGCATGGCTTTCTCCGGCAACAGATGAGGGTGCTGAATCAGATCGCCAACACTGACCCCGCGGATATCGATTACGTCGCAATGCCCATGTTCGTTCTGTTCAATCTCGCCAATAGCGTCTCAAGCATTATTCCTGCCTGCGACATGAAGAACCCCGGGAGGGCGAGCCCACGGCTTGTTTTTGAGCAGTTGCGGTCTGAATCGGCAAGCAGAATGGTCGCGTCGCCGGCGCTGCTGGAGAACCTGGGTCGCTATTGTCTGAAGAACGCTCTGAAATTACCGGAAATGCGTTGTGTCTCGACCGGCGGTGGGCCCGTCAGTCCCGATTTGCCAGGAATGCTGCGCCAGGTCGCGCCGCAAGCCACCGTCAGGATGGTTTACGGCAGCACTGAGGCCGAGCCGATTGCCTGTATTGATGACCGTGATATCTCGGTAACAGCAGCGAAGAAAATGCGGGCTGGAGGGGGACTGCTCGTGGGCAATCCTGTAGCGGGCTGTGCAGTACGTGTCATTCGCAGTCAGCCCGGCGCTTCCCTCGGACCCTTTGAAAAGGATAGCTTTGCGTCGCTGGTCTTGCCGGCGGGCGAGATTGGCGAGATTGCCGTTGCCGGGAATCATGTCCTGGCAGGCTATGCCGACGCATCGCGTAATGCGGCTACCAAAATAGAAGTCGCTGGACGAATCTGGCATCGGACCGGTGATGCTGGTTACTTCGATTCCGCCGGTAGCCTGTGGCTGGTTGGCCGTTGCACCGCAGCGATCAGTGATATTCGCGGTGTTGTTTATCCGTTTCAGGTTGAGTACGCGCTGGCCGGCGTTGCTGGTGTGAGACGGGCAGCCCTGGTGTCAAGGGGTGGTAAGCGCGTGCTCGTACTGGAGCCAGCCGGACGGGAGTTTCGTTCGGATTGCGTCCACGCGGCTACCTGCATCGCCGAACATGACATTGACAGGATCGTAACCGTTCGTCGCATCCCAATGGACAAGCGCCATAGCGCCAAAATCGACTATCCGTCCCTGGAAACATTGCTTGAGGGGCGCTTGCCAAGGTTTCGTCTTGCACTGCTGGAAGTAGTGTCGTCAGCCTTTCGCCGCTGCCGGAGTTTGTACCGAAGCCTGTTTTGCTATTGTAAATTCGGCAATTCAAGGTCTAAAGTTGACGAATGGCCTCTGAAAACCCGGTAGTTAAATTCATTAGCAGTCGCGACTGGCGTATCTGGTTCGGCATTGCAGTCACCATTGTCTGGATATCGGGTGGCTTGTGGTACCTGTCAGGTATTGCCAGGTCGGCGCCGGACCAGAAATTCACGCTCGAAGTCATTGGTAGCTTCCTGGAGGGCGCGTTCGCGCCCCTGGCATTTCTATGGCTGGTCATTGGGCTCTTCATCCAGCAGCGGGAACTCGCAAACAACTCCGAGGCATTGCGAAGGACCTCTGAACAGTCTGAAAAACAAACGCTCGCAATTGCGGCAACCGAAATGAATGCGCGGCAGGAGACTTTTTTCAAAATAAAGGAAAACGTCTACCAGCAGCTGGGAGGCATTGCAGGCATGCTTTATTCATCTTCGATGGGCCCTGCCGGAACCGGCGAAATGAGTCGCGAAAAGATGGACGAGAATTTCAAACACGTTGCCGATGGTGACTGTGAAATCTTCGCCAGGGCGTTTTTGAGTATGGGTATGCTCGAGGATGTTGACCTCGAAGATCTTTTCTATGGCACCGACGTGCGCAGCAAGCATACGGGTAATTTCATGAGAACATTTGAGCGCCTTTGCAGGCTGGCGCAAAACTGCGATGTCGACGGCATTATCGAGGATTCGCTCATGCAGAATGCGTTTGGATTGCTGTATCGCCGTATGCGCAAGTGCGCACCTGAGGCGGCAGCAGCACCAGGCTAATAGCTATTGCTAGCCGCCGTTTCTGTCTCGATACCTGCGTAATAGACCCAGACATTCTCTTCGCCTGTCAGCAATTCAATGTATTTGGGATGCACAAACAGCGTTTCTCGGCCCGATCTGACTTCCTTCAATATACCGATATCGCAAAGCTGCTTCAGGTAAACAGACGCCGTCTGGCGTTTGGCAACTCCGGTCGAGACCAGGTTCGTTATGCGGCAATACGGTTGCTTGAACAGTGCTTCGACAAGCTCCCAGGAGTAGGTCTTTGGTAACTGTTTCTGCACATACTGGCTTGTATGCTGCATAAGCTCACGAATGGCTTTGATCTTGTCGGTGGTCCAGATACAGGTGTCCTCGACACCGTTCAGCATGTACATGATCCATGGTGTCCAGGACTGGTTCTGCGTGACTTCATTCAGCAGGCGGTAGTATTCGCCCTTGTTCTGGATGATATGTCGGCTCAGGTAGAGAATCGGCGTATCCAGCAACCCCTGCTGGACCAGGAACAGGATGTTCATAATTCGGCCGGTTCGCCCGTTGCCATCCGTAAAGGGATGAATGGCCTCAAACTGATAGTGCTGGACTGCCATCCTGACGAGCGGATCGATGTCTTTGCTCTCTTGCATGAAGTCGGCCCAGTTCTTCAGCTTCTCCTGCAACAACTGCTGCCCCACAGGCGGGGTGTAGATGACTTCGCCGGTCTGCCGGTTGGTTAGTCGAGTTCCTGAATCGTCTCTGATATCTAGCTCTACATCCTTGATAGTGCTACAAATTTGGATGGCCATATCTGTAGTCAGCATGCCCCGGCGAACCATCTTGGTTCCTTCGAATAGAGCGGACCGATAGCGTAGCGCCTCTTTCGTGGCTGCGTCCGCTTTATCCTCAGCCATATCCACGAACTCGAAGAGCTTATCGGTCGTCGTAACAATGTTTTCAATTTCCGAACTGGCTCGTGCTTCGAGTAAAGGGAGCGCGTTTACCAGGACCGCGGCATTCGGAATCAATTCGGCAGCCTGCTTGAGCTCCGCGAGCGAAACCCTGGCATTAATGCACTTTTTCAGGATCTCGGTGGTTTCAATGAGGTCGGCCGGGGGCGGCAACAGGGGCAGGTCGTTGAATGGCTTGCTTGCATCAAAATCTGACATTGAATGTCGCTCCTCGGACCTGTCGATTCAATCGACGCATTGTCCGGATATGTCGATAAAAGCGAATTTGATCGACATGTTTCAGTTACGTGTCGATCATATCGACAAATGGCTCACGCGTGTCGACAAACAGAGTTTTTATCGACATATGAGCCAAACATGTCTATTGGATCGTCATGTTTGCCAGATATGTCGATTTTCCCGCGTTTTTTCGACAGGTTGGGAGTATATGTCGATCAGCTGTGCGGATGAGTGATGCAGGTCCTGACCCGGAACTTCTCCGCCGTAGCATCAAAAAAACCCAATTAATCAATAAGATACGATCTTCCCGGGCAGGCGCCGGGCTAACCTGGGAGGCCTGCAGGCTGTATTATGTTAAGCAGCCTGCAGGCCGGATCCGGAGAAGGCTAGTCGCCGTTTGCCGCGGCGTAGTCCATGGCAAAGCCCACCAGCGTTCTTACCCCGGCCATCATGGCGCTGTCTTCCGCAATAAAAAACGGAGAGTGGTTTGAGGGCCGGTCCGACCGTGGAACAGCTGGATCGTTGATGCCCAGCAGCAGGAACATGCCGGGGATTTTTTCCTGGAACATCGAAAAGTCCTCAGCACCGGTGATCAGCGTGCCTTCATTGACATTTTCTGCACCCGCTGCCCAGTTCAGGGTCGGCATCATCTTCTTGAGAAGCTCGGGGTCATTGCCCGTCACCGGGGCATAACCCTCAATGATGATTTCTGCCGTCGCCCCGTTGGCATCCGCAAGTGCGTTCACGATGCTCCGAAGTTTGGCGTGCAGTTCTTCGCGTACACCCATATCAAAAGTCCGAATAGTGCCTGACATCTCAACCCTGTCCGGGATGATGTTGCCACGGACGCCGCCGTGAATGCTGCCAATAGTGATGACTGCAGGGCTGTTGGTAATGTCGAGGTGCCGCGACGGAATGCCCTGAATCGCTGTAGCGACTTGCGCTGCTATATAGATCGGGTCGACACCAAGCCAGGGTGACGAGCCGTGGGTCTGCTCGCCCACAATATTGATCTGCAGGTTGTCGGCGGCGGCCATAAAACCGTTAGCGCGGTACAAAAGGGTGCCGGAATCCCCCGGCCAGGCGTGCAGACCGAGGATCGCCTCCGGTGGATTCGGGCCATCGAGTACGCCTTCTTCAACCATCATTGCTGCCCCGCCATGCTCGCCGGCCGGCGGGCCCTCTTCAGCGGGTTGAAATATGAACCTGACTGTTCCGGGCAGGTGTTCGCGATTGTCTGCCAGAACCTGGGCAGCGCCCATTAGCATTGCAACGTGGGTGTCGTGGCCGCAGGCATGCATCACCGGCACGTCCTGCCCGTTGTACTCGCCCCGCGCTTTTGAGGCGAATGGGGACCCTGTCTGTTCAAGCACCGGAAGGCCATCCATATCGGCCCTGAGAGCGACAACGCGCCCAGGTTTCCCACCTACCAGCGTGCCAACAACACCCGTATGTGCGACCCCGGTTTTGACTTCGTCGAATCCAAGGCTTCGCAAGTGATCTGCAACCAGCGCTGAGGTCCGGAACTCGCGATTGGATAACTCGGGGTGTTCGTGGAGATCGTGACGCCATGCGATGACTTTGGATTCGACAGCGGTCAGCGCGTCTTCAAGACTGTCTTTCGGGTCTTGTGCCAGGCCGACGGTGGTCATGCCGAGCAAAAAGGTGATGAGGGCGAGTCTTCTAATGATCATTCCGGGCTCCTTGGTTTTCCGAATTCTAACCCGCGGCGGGTGTTTCGAAGAAAGACTTTTGATGCGCCATTGATTTCCCGCACACGGGGCGCCAGGGCGACTGCGTGTTCCAATGAGACTTTAAGTAGTTCCACTGGATTTTTAGGAGTCTTGCTGGTGGATTTCTCCACTCTCCCCCGTGATTGAACCTAAGCTAAACTGGGCGCAATGGTCCGCGGACGTGAACAGAAGTCAGAATAGGGCACAAGTGATGGCGCCAATCAAATTATGAAGCGCAAGGAATGGGCTCAGGTTGCGGAAATTGGCGGCGGGGCAGCAATGTGCCTAAGACCGAGATCACATTGGTGAGGCTTTTCATTTTAGTTACGGCAGCTTTGCTCATGTCTGTTGCATTTGCAGGTGCACCCGATCAGTCGAGTGACCGCAAAGCTGATCCCGTCACTGAGATATTCAGCAGTGAAGGGGTCGACGGCACGCTCGTCGTCGCATCCGCAAATGGGGAGATCCTGCATCTTCACAATGATGAAAGATCGGTAACGCGGTTCTCTCCGGCGTCGACATTCAAGATACCTAACACGCTGATCGCGTTGAATTTGGGTGTTCTTGAGTCGACGGACGATTCATTTAGCTGGGACGGCGTGGATCGCGGGCTAGCCGCCTGGAACAAGGATCAGACGCTCTTGTCCGCGTTCAGAGTGTCGTGCGTCTGGTGCTACCAGGAAATCGCGAGAAAAGTAGGGCTGGTGCAATACGAAACAGCCTTGAATTTGATCGGCTATGGAAATCAAAAGGTTGGCGACCAGGTAGACCGGTTTTGGCTCAACGGGGTGCTGAGAATATCTGCCGTTGAGCAGATCAGTTTCCTTAAAGCCCTGCACGGTGGTTCAGCTTCCTATGACCGTGAGCACATAGACATAGTTAAAGATGTCATGCGTGAAGAGCAAGGCGCTGACTATGTGCTCTATGCCAAGTCCGGGTGGACCGGGCCTGAACAGCATGTCGGCTGGTATGTTGGGTACTTAGAAAAAGCTGACGGGATCTGGTTGTTTGCGATGAACATGCGAATGGATGAGGTGACAGAAGCGCCTCTTAGAAAGGAGCTGACAGTCGAGTCGCTAAGAGCACTGGGAATATTGAAGTAGGATCGCGCCTGGTCAGCCTTACAATGCTGTTAACCTATATAGAAACAATATTAATAAAGTCTCTTAAATCGTTGATAATAATAGGGTATAAGGTGGGATTCGTGATCGAAATTGCCAGCATCGAAATCCAGAGATTCAAATACCTCGAGCGTTGGCGCAGGAACAGGCGGGCTCATTCTGAAGCCTCCTTCAGTCGATGACTGTCACCGGCTGAAAGCTCACAGCGTTAGACCTTCTTCAGGTTCTTGATTGCTGCCTGGGTCTCGGGAGATAAGGGCGCCTTGCCTTCAAAAGCGTGTAACACAATCCCCTCGAGCAGGTCGCCGAGGTTGATCTCGCAGTATTCAGCCAGGCCCTTGAGCACCTTGAGAAGGCTCTTCTCGAGGCGTACCCCGGTTTGAGTTCGTTCGACCAGTTTTCGCGGCATGATATGCATCCCGGTAAAATGGCAACAAGACAACAAGTTACACTAAGCATATCGCTCGCAAACGCGTATCCATCAGGTAAATATCAGTCCATCCACAGTGTGCAGACAGGTAGAATCGTCCATACTTCGAGCGGCTGTAAAATAAAGAGCAATTAAGAGGCGAACCGCGCGTGCCAACGTATACAGATCTGATGCGAGGTTTTGAATTCGGGCCCTGGAGCGTCATTCCAGAGCGTGGATTGATGCGTGACGGGGCCGAGGAGCGGCATATCGAGCCGCTGGTCATGGACGTCTTCGTGGTCCTTGCCAGCCATCATGGTGAAGTGGTCACAAAGGACCAGCTAATCGAAGAAGTGTGGGAAGGTCGTCCACAGACCGATGACGTTATCACTCGTTGCATTTCCGCACTGCGCAAAGGCCTGGATGACGACGCGAAGGCACCGAAATTCATCGAAACCGTTCAACGGCGTGGTTACCGGATCATGTTGCCGGTTACCTTGCCAGAAACTGCTGAGGAAATGTCGACGGCTCCGGCAACCTCTGTAAGGCCCGACCTCTGGATGATCGCTGTTGGCTTGCTCGCAGTGATTGCGATCGCATGGTTTGCCCTGGGCCCCGGTCCCGTACTGGAAGACGAAATGTCATCCGTTGCTGTTTTCCCTTTTGACTGTCTGCAGGATGCACGCGAGGCCACAGAGCACCTGTGTTTTGGCTTTGCGGAAGAGGCGATCGCGAGCCTCAAACAAATAGAAGAAATGCAGATTGTCAGAAAGCGTAAGGCCTATGCAGATGACGAGAATGTCATTCAGGACAGCCTTGTTACCGGCAGCGTTCAGATCATTGCTAACCAGGTCAAGATAGCTGCCCAGCTCGTAGATTCACGCAGTGGCGTTGTGCTGTGGTCGGAGACGTTTGATTCAGATAAGAACGGTATTTTTGACTTGCAACGTCAGGTTGCCAGCGGGTTGCGCGGTGCTCTCGACGAAGGATTTGCAGCATCGGATTCGGTTCAGGTGAGGCAAGTCAGTTTCGCAGTTTCGGAGGCATATGCGCTTGGCCGCTATCTGTTCCAGAAGCGTGACCCGAAGTCGATCGAAGACGCGATTTCACAGTTCGATGAGGCGATTCGTCTGGACCCTTCCTTTGGGCCAGCGTGGCTGGGTCTCGCATATACCTACGCGATCTGGCCGGATTACGACTTCGCAATGGATCGTGCAGAGACTTTCGATCGGGCCTTTGAAATTATCGAACAGGGGATTGCCGAGGATCCCAGCATTCGTGAGGCAGCTGGAGCTGTCTACGGCT
>Ga0224504_10000697_pt1 | contig 15021 bp, 15 predicted proteins | sample SF_Oct11_sed_USG_3_FD_170160 | JGI IMG/M metagenome (GOLD analysis project Ga0224504, IMG submission 170160) | Sediment microbial communities from San Francisco Bay, California, United States - SF_Oct11_sed_USGS_24 | ecosystem: Environmental > Aquatic > Marine > Sediment | place: USA... | reverse complement strand
CCTGGTTGACCAGTTGTTGTTCGAAGCGGTCGCCGAAGGCAAGAAATTTGCGGTCGCTTTCAGGCAGGCCTTCCTCGCCCATCACGCTCGCCAGCAGCCGGACTCGTTCGGCGCGCGCGTAGGCGGCGAACAGCTGGTGCGCCAATGCCGGGTGATCGGGATGGGTAAAGCCCTCTCCGGTGCCCGCATCCATCAATCGCGACAGGCTCGGCAGTACCCGCACCGGCGGGTAGATGCCTTTGCGGTCGAGTTCACGGTCGAGCACGATCTGGCCCTCGGTGATATAGCCGGTCAGGTCGGGGATTGGATGACCGATATCGTCGCCGGGCATCGTCAGGATCGGCAACTGCGTGATTGTGCCTTCCACTCCGCTGATGCATCCGGCGCGTTCGTAAATGCCGGCGAGATCGGAGTACATGTAGCCCGGGTAGCCCTTGCGGCTGGGTATTTCGCCATGGCTCGCCGAGACCTCGCGCAGCGCCTCGCAATAGTTGGTCATGTCGGTGAGGATCACCAGGACATGGCGCCCCTCGGTAAACGCGAGGTACTCGGCCGCGGTCAGCGCGTAGCGCGGGGTCAGAAGGCGCTGCGTGCTGGGCTCGTCGGCGCGATTCAGAAACATCACCGTGTGGGCCAGCGCGCCCGAGCCCTCCATGGCCTCGCGAAACGCTTCGGCGCTGTCGTGGGAGACGCCGATGCCGACAAACACGGTGGCGAAGGCGCCCGCTTCCTCGCTGCGCAACCGGGCCCGGCGCGCTATCTCTGTGGCGAGGCGGTCATGCGGCAATCCGCCGGCCGAGAACAGTGGCAGTTTCTGGCCCCTGACCAGGCTGTTCATCAGGTCGATCGTCGTCACCCCGGTTTCGATAAAGTCGCGCGGCAGGGCGCGCGCGGCCGGATTGATCGCCAGCCCGTCGATTCGCATCCGGGTGACGGCCGGAACCGGCGCACCCCCGTCCAGGGGCCGCCCGATGCTGTCGAATACGCGGCCGAGCATGCCGGGGCCGACACCGAACAACAGCGGCTCGTCGCGCAGTCGAACCCGGGCATCCTCGAGACCGAGCCCTGAGGTTGATTCCAGTACCTGTACGACCATTTGCTCGTCGCTCAGCATGGCCACGCGTCCGATTCGCGCGCGGCCGTCTTCACCGACGACCTCGACCGCGGTATTCAGGCCGACATTGACCGCGCGGCGCAGGAATAAAAGCGGTCCCTCGATCCGCGTCGCGCAACGGTCGAGTGTGACGTCAAGCAGCATCGGTGACCTCCGCTTCCAGCGCTGCGAAATCGTGATCGAGCCGGCGCGGCATAAGCCGCAGCCGATCGATTGCGTCCTCGCCGAACTCTTCGCCGAGCCGCATCATGTGGGCAAGTATCGGCAGCGCGCCGATCTGGGCGAGCGCGACCCCTTGCTCGAGTGCATGTTCGGCAAGCTCCAGGAAATGCATGACTGCCCGCAACATCGCGGCCTGGCGTTCCGGCGAACAGTACCGGTCTACCGGCGAGAACGAGGACTGCCGCAGCAAAGCCTCGTTAGCCAGTTCGGCGCACAGCAGCGTCAGTTGCTGCGCCGGCGGTAACGCATCCTTGCCGACGATACGTGCCATGCGCTCGAGGTGGGCTTGCTCCTCGAGCAGTTTCAGCAGCCGCTGGCGCTGTGCCGACCAGTCCGGGTTGCCCTGTGTGTTCCACCACTGGCCGAGTACGGTAGCGTCACTCGAATAGGACTGCAGTGGGTGGATTGCCGGGTAAAAACGAGCTTGCGCCCGGGTCCGGTCGAGGCCCCAGAAACAGCGTACGTAGCGCTTGGTGTGCAGCGTCACCGGTTCGGAGAAATCGCCGGCCGGCGGGCTGACGGCGCCGATAATCGTGACCGAGCCTTCGTCGCCGGACAGCGTTCTGACGCGGGCGGCGCGTTCGTAGAAATCCGCCAGCCGCGAACTCAGATAGGCCGGGTAGCCGGCCTCGCCGGGCAGTTCGCCTAGACGGCCGGATACCTCGCGCAACGCTTCGGCCCAGCGGCTGGTGGAATCCGCCATCAGTGCGACATGCAGGCCGCGATCGCGGAAGTATTCGGCAACCGTGATAGCGGTATATATGCTCGCCTCGCGCGCTGCTACCGGCATGTTCGAGGTGTTGGCAATAATGACCGTGCGTTCCATCAGCGGCCGCCCGGTTCGCGGGTCCTCGAGCTGCGGCAGTTCGTCGAGCACTTCCGCCATTTCGTTGCCTCGCTCGCCGCACCCGACATAGACGATGATGTCGGCGTCGCACCACTTTGCGAGGGCCTCCTGCAGCACGGTCTTGCCGGTGCCGAAGCCGCCGGGTAACGCGGCGCGGCTGCCGCGCGCGACCGGGAACAGTGTGTCGAGGATTCGTTGCCCGGTGATTAACGGTGCCGCTGCCTGCAGCCGCCGCCGCACCGGTCGCGGGGTGCGCACCGGCCAGGTTTCGCTCAGCGCAATTTCAACGATGCCGTTGCCGCGGTCGACCCTGGCGACTGTTGCACGGTCGTCCACCTCCGCTTCCGCTGCGAGCCACTCGACGCGGCCGCTGCAATCTGGCGGCACGAGGCAGTCGTGATCGTGCAATGCGCGTGTCGCCACGCCGTAGCGTTGTCCGGGTGCGACCGAATCGCCCACCGCCACCGTTGGCCTGAATGTGAAGCGCTGGCCGTCGCGATGCTCGGCCCCGGGCTTGATGAAGCGCTCTTCGGCGGCGCCCAGCGGGCGCAACAGGCCATCGAAAATATTGCCGAGCAGGGCCGGGCCCAGCCGGACCGAAAGCGGCTGACCGCTGCCGCTGACGGGATCGCCCGGTTTCAACCCGGTGGTGTCCTCGTAGACCTGCGCAATCAGCTCATCGTCGCGCAGTTGGATCACTTCACCCAGCAGCCTGTCTGGGCCCACGGCCAGCGCCTCGTGCATGCGGAAGTTGCTGTCGCTGCTTGCCCGCAGCACCGGGCCGCCTATCCAGCGAATCGTTGCGCTATTTATGGTCATTGCGCCTCCTCAATCTCCACCAGCGCCGCGAGCAGGGCTGCATCCAGCTCGGGGCTCGGGCGGCAGAGATTCGCCGCACTGGCGTCGATACAGGCCGCGCCGGCCGTCAGGCGCGCGCCGCCGGCAATGGATTCATCGCACTCGAAAGACAGGACCGCGCCGAACTTGGCCGCAGCTTCGACGAGGCGGCTGCGCTCGTTCTCTGTGAGGCCTTCGGCATTCACCAGCAGCCACTCTTTCTGGTGCAGTAGCGCGCCGGCCCGGCGGATAAGCGCCTGGCACCAGGCATGGCGTTCCTCGGCATGTTGCCAGCGTTCACGGAGGCTCTCCGCAAGCGTCTCGCGCCCCGTCTCGAGTAAGCGCAACTGACGCTGGTGCTGGCGTTGCCGCAGCCGCGTCTGCAACGCGGCTCGAATGAGGCCGAGACGCGCATCATTATGTTCGCGAGTTTCCGCCACGGCCTGGGCGACGCGTTGGCGAGCCCTGCGCCGGGCGTCGGCGGCCAGTTTCATGCACTGCGCGGCAGTTTGCTCGTCGGTCTCGCGGCGGAACTTCTCGCGCTCGCGCTCGAGGCGGTCGAGCATGCTCTGGGTTTGTGCATCGGCGATGCCGCTTCCAGTTCTCATCAGTTTGACTCCACGCCCAGGATCCGGCGGATGCGTGCGGCGAAGTCCGGAGGCGGTTGCAGGCCGCCAGCGTCGGGAACGATCAGTGTCAACGGTCGCGGTTGCACCAGCGCCGCCGCCAGCCATTCCGGGCGGGCATGTTCCGCGATCGCCGGGGTCAGCAACATCATTTCGACTGTTTCGTGCAAGCGCTCCAGCAGGCGCTGCGCCTCATGCGGTTTGGGCGTGTATGCATCGGCTCCGGCGAGCCGGAACCCCAGCGCGCTGTAGCGGTCTCCCACGAAAGCCACGCGCATGTCAGCCGATCCGGTTGAAGATCAGGATGGCCACGATCAATCCGTAGATCGCGATGCCCTCGGCCAGCCCGACCAGGATCAGGACCCGTCCGAGCAACTCGGGTTTTTCGGCCAGCGCGCCGACCGCCGCGGTGCCGACCTGGGCCACTGCGTATCCGGCCGCGAGCGCGGATAGTCCCGCGGCCAGCGCTGCGGCGATAAATCCCCAGCGCACAATGGCCGGATCGATGGCAACGGTTGCCGCCGCCTCGGCCGCGGTAGCTGGCACCGCGACAAGCACGAGTGTCGCGGCGGCAACCAGCACCGCGGCAAGGGTCAGTACAAAGGCCATTAGTTTGGCTCTGGGTTTCATGGGGTTTTCCTCGGAATGGCAGAGTCGGATGAATTCGGTGGTGGCGGCAGCGGGCGGAACAGGCGGCCCTCGCCCCTGAGAAATCGCACAAAGAATTCGAACAGAACGAGCCGGGTCGTCTGGATCCCGACCACCAGGCCCTCCAGCGCGATGACAATGGCGTTGCCAATGATCATCAGCAGCAGATAACCGATACCGCTGGCGGCTTCGGAGACGCCGACCACGGCCGCGGCGAGACCGGCATGGGCCAGCGCGAACGCGCCCACGCGGACGAACGAGATCGTATTGACCAGCAGCTGCATCAGGCTCTCGAGCAATTCGGCGGCGTGGGTGCCGAGTGCCGCGAGGCGGTGCCGATTCGCGGTGAGTGCGCCGCCGGCGATAAACCAGATTGCACCGGCCAGCATGGCCCATAGTGCTGCGGGCGCGAACGGCGCGGCTACAAGACCGATATAGCAAACGAGCAGGCCGGCCCGGCTGCCCAGCCATTTCGGCGCCATCCCGCGCCACCAGTATTGCAGCGCATCGAACAGCAGACCGAGCGTCAGAAGCGCCGCGCCGAAGACCAGCGTGACCACCAGCACCGGCACCGGCTGATCGAGCGGGTGCAGCCACAGCGCCGGGATGATGTCCTCGCGGCTGAAGACGCTGCCAAACACGAAACCGAAGACGATCGACATCGCGCCACCCGGCACCAGCAGCCCGAGGGTTGGCACGCGCTTGCGCAACATCAGACCGGCCAGTAGCAGGACCAGACCCTGGCCGACGTCGCCGAACATGTATCCGAACATCAGGGGTGCGGCGAATGCCACGATCCGGCTCGGATCGACCTCGGCCGCCGAGGGCGTACCGAGCATGCGCGCAAACAGCTCGAAAGGACGAATCCAGACCGGGTTGCGAAGTACCGTCGGCACGGCAACGTCGGGCATTTCGTCGGGAAGACGCAGAAGATGAGGTATCCCGGCGTCTTCGAGTCTGGCCTCGAGTGTGGCCGCGTCGGGATCGCTGGTCCACCCGGTAATCCAGGCGAAGTGCTCGGTCAGCGGCAGCGAGGGAACGTTCCGGACCAGCCATTCGAGTAGTTCGATGTCTCGCAGTGCTGCGGCGAGTCCGGTGCTGTCGTTGATTTGCTGCAGCTCGCCCAGCAGTTTTGCGCTTTCCTCATGACAGGCGTCCACTCTCGCTTTTACCGCTTTGTTCGTTTCGGGACGTTGTGCCGGCAGCCAGTGCGGCAGCAGTATCTCGCGTGCCCGCAACGCCTCCATAGAGCGGCGCAGCTCCGCGACCTGTTCGGTCGGGCCGACCACAAGGAGGTAGTTGCGGGTGGCGGTAGTCACGCGTTGCAGCAACACCGAGGGCGGCGCATGTGCGAGGACCGCTGCCTCCGGGACCAGGAACAGCGTGGCGGCCAGGGTCGGACCGGCACCGGCAAAGGCGTCGAGGTCCGGAAGTTGTGCCGGCACGCCGAGAAAATCGGCAATCAGCTCGAGGTCGGATTTTTCCTGAGCGCGTTTCTGCAGTTCGACGATGAGCGGTTCCGCGCTTTTTTCCCACCGCTGCAGCGTTGCCAGGGCTTTTTCCAGCACGATTTCCGGATCTTGCGGTACCTCGCGACCGCTGGCTTGCGGCTGCGGCCAGTAGTGTCCGTATTTTGTGGCGAGACGCGAATATTCCTGCAGGCCCGAATGAAGATCGGGCAGGTCCAGCGGCGCGCTGGTCGTACTGTGTGCCTCCAGCTCGACAGACCGTGTTTTCGCCAATTGCTGCAGCGTGTCCGTCAGGACCTCGCGCGGGACCAGTAGCTCGAACCAGCGCGCGGCGTAAGGCCGCAACCCGCTCATGCTGTCGCTCCAATGCCGCGCAGCCGGCTCGCAATCAGCGCGCCGCGCAGACGCTCGACGTCGAGTGCGGTCAATGCCAGATGACTGAACAGAGCGACTGCGCTCAGTGCGTGGCGCCGAAACAGTCGCTGCAACCGCAGTCGAAATTCATTGCGCAGTTCGACGCTGCTGGCGGGCACGCTGGTTGCGGCAGCTCTGACCTGGTCCAGCGCGGAACGTTCGAGCTCAGCCACACCGGTGCGGGTTTGGCCCGGCATCCTGGCCGGCATCAGCGAGCGCCAATGGTCAATCCAGGCCGGGAGCAGCTCGCCAGCGTCGTTCACATGGGCCAGCGGTGCCAGCGCGGTGACTGCGATCGCGCTCTGCAGTGACCCGGCCTCACTTGCAGCGAGGCTTGGCACGAACGAGTCAGTGTTCAGCCATTGCGGCGCCGGGTAGCCCTCGATCAGGTGTCCCAGCAAAGGCAGGTACAGCAGTGTGGCAAACCAGTGCAGCGAGGGCTTCCAGTCGGGCGGTGCCCACCCCGAGACTTCGTTGACATAATCCCGCCAGTCGTCGCGGACGTGGCGCTCAATGTCGCTGATCTTCGCCTGCGCCGTGAGGTGCGCTATCCATGGTCGCAGCGGTGAGCTGCGAAACACCTGCAGGCAGCGCCCCAGATCGATGCTGTTTTCAGCTTCGCTCCAGGCGGGAGCACTCACCCTCTGGCCGTGTCTGGCCTGGAGTCGCGGCTGAGCGTATGCGAAACCCGGTTCAATGCTCATCGTCTCCGCTCGTCAGGCGGGCGGCGAACAACCGGGCCGCGTCCCGCATTCGTTGCAGTAGTTCGGGGCCGGGTTCGGCGGCGGGGGTCTCGGCCGCGGCGGCGCGTTTGAGTTCTGCGATTTCGCGCTCGAGCTGGCGCTTGCCGCGTCGGTGTACATCGGCCGTACGCCGCTCTGCCCGCTCCATGACCCGGCGCGCATTCAGGCGGGCCTCCGCCAGCTGTCCGTCAGCCGCTTCCCTGATGGCTTCGAGGTCGGCCTGCAGCGAGTTTTCCGCAGCCAGCACATGATCCATCGCCGAGGCGATGCGCGGATCCTGTTGCTGTTTTCCCGGTCTCTCCATGAAACCGCGCCGCCTCCGGGCCGCGTGAAATGCTCTGGCTTCCAATCCACCAGAGCATGCATTTACCGGTGGATTTCCACCCTTGTTATTGTCGACTGCTACTGGTACAAGTTTCTGCCAGCCGCGCGTCGCGGCACCATACGTAAAATCCACGGGCTGATCGGTAATAGTACGGTCGGTTACGGTTGCGCCTGTATTGGACCTGGAAACGGAAATGCTCAAAGAAGGGGCTTATCCCCTGATCGGCGAAGATGACCCGCCGCCGTTCTCCGTCGTGAACGCCGACGGGGCGGCGAACATCTTGCTGGTGGCCGATCACGCGAGCCGGGCATTCCCCGGCGCGATGGGCAAGCTCGGGCTCGACGACTGGGTGCTCGACCGTCACGTCGCTTACGACATCGGCTCCGCGGACGTTACGTTGCAGCTCTCGCAATTGCTGGATGCGCCGGCGGTGCTTGCCGGGTACTCACGCCTGATCATCGACTGCAATCGGCGCCTCGACGATCCGACTGCATTTATCGAAGTCAGCGACGGTATCGCGATTCCCGGCAATATCGAAATCGACGAACATCAAAAAGACCTCCGCATAAGGTCGTTTTTTGCGCCGTATCATCGCGCCATTACGGCCGAGCTGGATCGGCTCCGTTTGCGGACGCCCGCGCCCGCATTGATATCGATTCACAGCTGCACGCCGGTTTTCGACCGGGTCGTCCGGCCCTGGCACATAGGTGTGCTATGGGATCGTGATCCGCGAATCGCGCGCCCGTTGCTCGATGCGCTGGAAGCGATGCCCGATATTTGCGTTGGCGACAATGAGCCTTATTCCGGGCGTCATCCCCACGACTACACCATTGACCACCACGCGGAGCCAGACGGCTTGCCTCATGTCGGTATCGAGATCCGGCAGGATCTCATCGATTCGAAAGAGGGAGCCGCAGAGTGGGCCGGCTACCTGTATGAAGCCTTCAGGGATGTGTTGGCCGATCCGGATTTGTATTCGCCCTTTGACCAGCAGGGCGAACCCACCTAGCCTTCGGCCCCGACATTGCGCAACGGGGAGCCGCCCGCAAACAGACTTTCCATTATCCGTGTTTCGCGGCGCTCGATCGTCGCCAGGAATTCGTCTGCGCCCTGCATGTTCTTGAATGCGCTGAAGCCTCTTTCCAGAAAGTCCTGCAGTGCGCCGAATCCGGCCAGATGAGCCGGGCGATGCAGCATTTTCAGCAACGCGTACAACATCGGGTGCGCGAGGGAGCGATCGAGGTCATGACCGACCTGCAATAAAACACGGATCTGTTGCTCGCGCTCCTCGCGGCGGCCGGCGCGACGATACGCCTCCGCATAACTCCAGCCTTCGACCGCTTCGTCACCGGGCCATGCCAGCACCATCGCAGTGTCGAGTTCCTGGCTCATTACTTCGAGTTGCAGCGCGCGTTCCACGGTAGCCAGAGTCGGCGCGGGCAACATCCGCTCAATGACCGGGTAGACGCGCAAGAGCTGGTCGTCGCGGCGCGACAGATCCGGAGACCCGTACAGGTCGTTGACGAAAAAATCGACCGCGGGGCGATACCGTTGAGTCGCATGCAGGTCCGAGTAGGTCTGTTGCAGACGTTGCGATTGCCATTGCCGCAGAGATTGCAGGCGCTGTTGCAGTCGTATGTCGTTTTCAAACCCGCGCCGCAGAGCACGATTGCGTTGCAGCAACTGGCCAAGTGCACTATCGCTGGTCAATGTATTCTCCCGCACAAACCCGAGGCGGCAAACCGTTCGTACCAGTTCGCGTGAGTTGTTTGCGCCGCTTTTTTCCGCCGGTGGAGTCGTAATTGCCCTCGGTCTGGCGATACACTACCTGCCCGGGCTGGCCTCCAGCCTTTGTCAATTGTCCCAGATTTGCGAGGAATTTGGATATGAGCGACCTCGATTCGAAGTTCGACCAGGCCGTCATCGATAGCAAGAATTTGGCTGAGAGGCCCGATGACAAGACCATGTTGCAGATTTACGCGTTGTACAAGCAGGCGACCAGCGGCGACGTCGAAGGCGACCGCCCGGGGATGTTCGATTTCGTCGCAGCGGCAAAATACGATGCGTGGGAGAAGCAGCAGGGCAAGTCGGCGGAACAGGCCAAGACCGACTATGTCGCGTTGATAGAACGGCTCAAGGGCTGATTCCCGCTGCGATAAAGCCAGGTGGCAAGGGATACCCGGCGGCGCATTACAGAGACCTGTCTCCTGTTATTCAACGAGGCGGGAGAGCCCGCGGTCAGCACCAACCAGATTGCAGATGCGGTCGATATCAGTCCCGGTAACCTGTATTACCATTTCCGGCGAAAATCCGACATCGTTACGGATCTTTTCGACCTGTACCGGACCCGGATCACCCCCCTGCTGGAAGTGCCGGAACAAGCCGTACTGCATGTCGATGATGCGTGGCTGCTGTTACACCTGATGTTTGAGACGGTCTGGGACTATCGGTTTATTTACCGCGACCTGGATAGCCTGCTGGGCCGGTATGACTCGCTGCGGGCACGGCTGCAACGCGTGATCAGGGGAAAGGAAAACGCGCTGCGCCGGGTCTGCAACGGTCTGGTTCGTTCCGGTTCGATGCTCGCCGATGACCAGGAAACCCGGCAGCTCTCGCGCAATATGAACCTGGTGCTGTGCTACTGGCTGAGTTACCAGAACGCGATTGGCTCACAGCAGCCGCCGGAGCGTCAGCTCGGCAACGGTGTCTACCACGTATTTTCGTTGTTGCTGCCGTACCTTGAGGCGGATGCCCGCGAGCAGCTGGGCGAACTGGCGCGCGCCTACGTTAGTTGACCCGGCCGGTTACGCCGCGTCGATAATCCGTTGCAGTTCGTCGAGCGTATCGTCCAGGCGGTTGCAGATCGCGGCGCGCCGGTCGCGGGTATCCAGGCGCTCGACAGCGGTCTGAAAATTGCGCCGCGAATCCTGCAGCACTTCTGTATTCAGAGTTACGCCATGGCGGGCGAACACTGGCGCGAGTGAATCGGCCTGGCGCAACAGATCTTCGCGCGTGCGCTGGTAAGCGTGCTCGACCATGCGCCGCCGGTCTGCATAACTGAATACATTGGTGAAAAACATCTCGTCGTCATCACGATCCGGTTCGAGCAGCAGGACGTCGGCGCGCGGATAACTGTGCCGGTACTGTTGCATGCCGACCTGCATGCGCGAGTGGATCAGTGCACGAAATGTCTGCGACAACACCAGCGGCAGGCCGCCGTCATTGAGGTTATGGCGGGACTTTGTGCGTTTCGGGTCCTCGCCGGACGTATACGGCACGAGGGGGTTCACACAGAACATCAGCGTGCAGCCTGCATCCAGCGCCAGCGATGCATGCATCGTGCGGCGCAAGGCGCCGTCGACATAGCTGGCATTGTCAATCTCGGTCGGTGGAAACAACCCCGGCAGCGACGCACTTGCCTGTACGGCGCGGGAAATGGGCACATGGTCATGCCCGCGGGCGCCGAATCGCCGCGCCTTGCCGGTGTTGAGATCTGTCGCGACTACCAGCAACCGGTTTCGCAGGTCGCGGAAATCGTTCGTCCGGCCCGGGGCCGAGAAGGCGCGTTCGAGGAACTCGTGAATGGCCTCACCGCGAAAAATGCCTGTCGGCACGACAGCCGTCAGCGGATTTATCGTCTCGGCGAGACGCCTGCTGAACGGGTGCTTCAGGGTTTCCAGAAGGCTCGAAAACGCAATACCTGGCAGCGTAGAGGCGCGCTGCCAGAATTCTCGAAACGCCGGCTGCAACAGCATTTCCGGCGCAAGCGCCAGATCCGGAGCGTTGCTGTTGATAAATATACGACCCATCTCGGGGGTCGAAATGCCATTGGCCAGGCTCGATGCAATGATCGCGCCGGAACTCACGCCAACATAGGCATGCAGATCGGTGAAATCGACACCCTCCAGCGCTTCATCCAGCGCATGAAGGGTGCCGAGTTCGTAGATCGCCCCCAGCGGGCCGCCGCCCGCGACCGCAAGGCCGATTTTGCCGCGATCGTGTACCGGTCGAGCTGCCGACTGGAGGTTTAACACGACGCCTGGACTCAGGCCGCCTTCTTACGCGAAGCACGAGCCTTGGATACACGGCTGGCAGGGGCTTTCTTCGCCACCGCGCGTTTTGCGACCGGGCTTTTCTTGCCAGCCAGTTCGCGAACGCTGCGGGTCAACGCGTCAACCTTGCGTGTCAGTGCCGCAAGCTCCTCCGAGGTCGGAACGCCGAGCTGTTTCAGGGCGCGGGCCACGCGAACCTGGAATACATGCTCGAGTCCATCCCAGGTCGTGGTGACCTGGCTGCGCATGCTCTCGACGCCTGAATTAAGCACGTCCTGGACCTCTCGGACCGTCTGATTGACAGCCTTTCCGGCGACTTCGCGGGTACGGTTCTGCACTTTGCTGCCCTCATCGACCAGTTTATCGAAGAACTTCGGGCCCTCTTTCTGAGCCATCGTGAAAGCGCCGAGACCGGCCAGCCAGATCTGCTGGGCAGAATCGGTCATGCCGACGACGGTCTTCTCGACCGGGCGCGCGATCTTCGCTGTCCTTGCGCCGGTTTTTTTCTTCGCACCAGCCAATCTACCTTTCTTTTTCGCGACCATGAGAGTTCTCCTGAGGTTGGGTTTCCGAAAACGTGGCGAATGGCCACGACTGCATTTCTGGAACTCAGGCTAGGCGACTTTTTTAGAATAAACACACTAAAATTAGAATCTGAATCGGGTGCCGCCACCGCAGCGGGCCGGGACCGCGCAGGAGCTGGGAAAATGGCGAAAAAAGACGAGTGGGCCGTGTTCCCATTCCAGGATGAGGCGTTCAATTACGATGGAAATGCGCTCGAAGACTGTTGGCCGCGGCTGCATCTGGGCGATTGCGAACCCTGGCCCTCGGCCGCGTATCTTGAGCGATTGTGTAATGACAACAAAAAGGTCGCTGCGACGATTCCCGGGTTCGACGGCGATTTCGCGGCCCTGGCCACCCAAATTCAGGACGCATGGCGTGCCTATCACGCCGGAGATTTTCGCAAGGCCCGCGAGCTCGGGCTCGCCGCGGGGGCGCCCGGGTTCAATGTGGCCAACAAGGCAACGGGAATCTATGCCCACTATCTCGAGGAAGACGAGGGCAGGTCGTTAAAGCAGTTTCGCGAGGCCGCTGACCGCGCGGCAGAGGCGATACGCCTGATGCCGGGTTCCTGCAATGCCCATTATCAGCGCGCATTCAATCTCGGCCGCTACAGCCAGGGTATTTCGATAGCGAAGGCGCTGACCCAGGGGCACGGCGGCAAGATCAAATCGAGCCTCGAGCATACGTTGCGGATTGCGCCATCGCATGCCGAAGCGCACACGGCACTCGGAATGTTCCATGCGGAAGTCATTTCGCAGGTCGGGGCGATGGTGGCCGGCGTAACATACGGAGCAAAAAAGGACACCGCGCTGAAGCACTTCGATGAAGCTCTGCGCCTTCATCCGGAGTCGGCGATCGCCAGAATGGAGTATGGCAATGGCCTGCTCGCGATGTTTGGCGACAAGCGGGTCGATGACGCGACTGCGTTGTACCAGCAGGCTGCCGACTGCGCTGCTGTCGATGCGATGGAGTGCCTCGACATCGAGCAGGCCAAGGCCGAACTGGAATAAAGCCGACTAGCGTTACACCGTGTCGGCCGCAGCAGAATTCTCGTCGATCCAGGCGGCGAGCTGGCGAAGATCTTCTGCCGGGTTTGCGCCCGGATCCCAGCTTCCCATAAGCACGATCAGCAGCAGTTTCTCGAATTCCACCGCGAACCGCTCTACGACCGCGCGTGGTTCCGGAATCAGGTTGGCGTCGGCGATAAGCCCGAACTGGACCCGGCCGTTGTAGCTGAGTATTCCGACACCGATCCCGATCTCGCCTGACTGCGGGACCCAGAACATTTGCTGGACGATCTCATGCCCGGCGAGGAAAAGCGGTTCCGTGGGCCCCGGCACATTCGACATTACTGCGCTCGCTTTGGAGCTGAAAAGGTCCATCGCGGTTTTCTGCACGATCGCGGGCGCCATACCGACTGCGCCGAGCAGTCTCAGCGAGACGAGTGGCTGATAGGAGCCCTTGAGCCGGTGCATATTGTCATGGACCCGGAGCACCCGCTCCAGCGGATTTTCGACCCCCACGGGCAGATCGAGATATACGAGGCCGAAATGATTTCCGAGTCCGATCGCCTGTTCAGGCGGACGCAAATTGACCGGCACGGTGGCCCTGATCTGCAGGCCGTCGATCTCGTCGCCCTGTTCGCGCAAATAACTGCCGATGGCGCCTGCCACGGTGGCCAGCAGAACGTCGTTGACGGTGCATCCGATCGCCTTGCCCGCGGCCTTGACTTCCTGCAGCGGCAAAGTGCGTGTCCAGGCCGTCTGTTTGCGGTTGCCGAGACGCCCCTTCAGTTGGGTGCGCGGATCTGGCGGCAGCATGCTGACATGGGCGAGTTCGCCGGCGAAAGCCGCACCCTGGCGGGCGAGCCGTGCCAGCTCTTCCGGCTCCTGCAGCAGGTGCTGTCCCTCGAGCCATAATCGCCGGCTTCGCTGCAGCGTGGCCTCAGCCAGTTCGGTTGCGGGTTCGTACAGGCGCTGGAACAGGCCACGGCGGCCGCGCTTGCGCGTTTTCCCGGTGGCCTTGCCGCTGGCGGCGGCGGGCTCATCGAGTTTACGGTCCGTCATCGACAGCAGCACCTGTACCAGCGCTATCCCATCCGCATAACAATGGTGCAAGCGCATTACCAGCGCCGAACCACCGTCGACATTGTCGATAATGTGGAATTCCCACATCGGTTTGTGGCGTGGCAGCGGCATGCTCGCAAGATCGCTGACAAGAGCCTCGAGCGAGTCGCGCCCGCCCTTGCCGGGCAGCGCGAGCCGGTGAATGTGATTGTCCAGGTCGAAGTCCGGATCGTCCTCCCAGTAGTGGCCGCTAAAGTCCGAGGTCACCCGTTGCATAAACCGCCGAAAACGCAAGAAACGCTTCGCCAGCAGCGACTTTAGCTCCGCGAATTCGAGGTTGTCGCGGAGAATCATGATCCCCGTGATCATCATCAGGTTGTCGGGCCGGTCCATCCGCAGCCACGCGGTGTCCACGGCTGTCATTCGCTCGCGCGATGCCATTTTTGTCCTCGGTCAATACGGTTTTTTTGTAACGTTTGCGATCGAGTATAGTTGCTCGCTCGGGATCAGCACCAATAGCGCAGAACGTCGGCCGCTCCACTCTGTCACGGACCAGGGCGCCGGCTTGCCAGTGATGGCGGGTAGCTTCACGGAGGATTCGATTGTGGTTTTTTTGCTAACGGCGGCAGCCGGGATTGCCGGCACGTCTCTGTTCCGGGGCCGGGTTCATCGTAAAGCCGCAGCTCGCGGCATGGACCGGCAGCTTCGAATCTCTGACTTCAGCAGGCATGCCATGAAGGGAATAACAGGGTCGCGGCGTATGCCCATCGCGGTGCGAATTGCGGCGACTTGTTTGCTGGCGGCGCTGGTGCAACCGCTTGCTGCGCAGTCCGCGGGCCTGGATTCGTTGTGGCAGGCCTACGTTGACGATCTTGCCAGCGAGAATCTGCAGCGTGGATGCAGTCCGGTGCGTATCGATCCGCCGCCGGCCACTGCGCGACGCGGTGTTGCGCTCCTCTATCATGGTTTTGCCGCCTGTCCACAGGAATGGTTCGGAATCGCGGAGCTTCTGAGCGCAAATGGCTACACCGTTTTGCTGCCGGTGCTCCCCGGGCATGGGCGCGAGTACCGGCATCTCGAAGAGGGCGAGAACC
>Ga0224504_10000696_pt1 | contig 15024 bp, 10 predicted proteins | sample SF_Oct11_sed_USG_3_FD_170160 | JGI IMG/M metagenome (GOLD analysis project Ga0224504, IMG submission 170160) | Sediment microbial communities from San Francisco Bay, California, United States - SF_Oct11_sed_USGS_24 | ecosystem: Environmental > Aquatic > Marine > Sediment | place: USA... | reverse complement strand
ACCCGCAACGCTGTCGCCAAGCATGAGCTGATCGAAATCATCCGCACCACCAAGGATCGCGTGCCGCTGCGCGACGCCCTCCTGACCGACGCAGAACGGGAGCAGGACATTGGATCACTGGTGCCGATCCAGAAGGGACGCAAACTGGTCGAGCAGGAGATCTTTGCCGCGGCTGCCGAGAAGGTTCGAGTGTTTGGTATCGAATTGCTCGATATCCGGTTCAAGCGGATCAACTACAATGAAAGCGTGCGCCCGAAGATCTACGATCGAATGATCAGCGAACGGCGGCAGATCGCGGAACGCTTCCTGTCGGAAGGTAACGGCGAGGCCGCCAGAATCCGCGGCAACCGAGTGCGCGACCTGAACAAGATCCAGTCTGAAGCCTACCGGCAGGTCGAGGAGATCCGGGGCCTTGCGGATGCGAAGGCCACCGAAATCTACGCGAGGGCTTACAACCAGAGCCCCCAGGCGGTGGAATTCTATGAGTTCACACGGACCATGCAAGCCTACAAGGCCATCATCGCCGAAAACACGACCCTTGTCCTTTCCACGGGCAGTGACCTCTTCAAATTTCTGAAGGGTATGGCCCCGGATGGCGACGTCGTTTCGGCCCAACCTACCGGCGACGCCCGATGACAATGTCGGTCAGATCCAAATGCATGAGGCTGAGCTTTCCAAACCAGAGCCGCAGTTTCGACGCTACGAGAAACCGCGTCCGCTTTTGGGGCTATGACAGCGCGATCGAGATTTCGTTCTTTGTGGAAGCGGACGCTCTCCAGAAGTTTAGTCCGGAGATGAGTGGCGCCGAAGCCGGATTTCTGAAGGCATTCGATGCCGCACGGGAACGGATCCATGAGGTTGCAGACAAAGTCTATGTGTGCGGCCACAAAGGCTCCTACGCCTACATCCTGGCAGCGGCGGATTTCTGAGAATCCCCGGTCGTTTCGGGCCCGGCCCGTTGGCGCGGTCCTTGCGCAGGCTAACGAGCTCGGGACCTCTTTGAGCCGCAGGCCGAGCAGCCGGCCGATGGCGGCATCGTACTCAGACGCGGACTCGATCACCCAAGGAACCGCGGGCTCACATCCACCAATAGCCTCACCGCTGGCAGGCTACTGGGAGATACAAGGGCAGCTCGCCGCGGTGTGCCCGACCGGGTCGCCGCGGTCAGGACAACACTAGACATGCCACAAATATAACGTCGCGGGCCGATGTAAAATTCGGATTGGTGCCCATATAATCATTTGATAGTTCAAGCAAAGCACCCTTCATTTCGGAATAGCGTGATCAGGGCGGCCGCTACAAATAGCTGGCACGCTCCACACACAAAACCAGCATGGCTGCCTGTGCGCCGAACCACGACATGCCGGCGCTCCACGAGGAATGCCATGATCATGGACCTTCTCGACCAATCGACACCGCGCCCCTTGAGCGCGCCGGTGCATTGTAAGGCCAAGACCGCGTCGGATGACGCCATCCCATCGGGTCCGGGACAACCGGCGCGAACCGCGATGGACGACGAAGGCTCTTGCGAACCAGGCGTGTCAGAACGTTGGCCCGTGTCAACGCTCCGGCAGCAGGAGCGTGGAACCATCCCGCCATATCAGCGCGAGCCGCCACCCGCCACTGAGCTCCCGGACGCACGGCCCGCCACATCAAATCCAATGCAAGGAGATATTCGATGAAGTTCCGACCGTTGCAGGACCGCGTCCTTATCCGCGCCGTCGAGCAGGAAAACAAGACAGCCGGCGGCATCCTCATCCCCGACACGGCAAAGGAAAAGCCAACCGAGGGCGAGGTCATCGCCGTCGGCCCGGGCGGCCGCTCCGATGACGGCAAGATTCACCCGTTGGACGTCAAGGTCGGCGACCGCGTTCTGTTCGGCAAATGGTCGGGGACCGAGATCAAGGTCGATGGGAAGGACGTCGTCATCATGAAGGAGTCGGACATCATGGGCATCGTCGTCCGTGATGCCGCTTCCACGCGCAAAGCCGCCTAAGAAAGGGATCAATTGACATGGCTGCCAAGGACGTAAAATTCGGCTCCGATGCCCGCGAGCGCATGCTGCGCGGCGTCGATATTCTCGCCAACGCCGTCGGCGTGACACTCGGTCCCAAGGGCCGCAACGTCGTGCTCGACAAGGCGTTCGGCGCGCCGCGGATCACCAAGGATGGGGTGACGGTAGCAAAAGATATCGAGCTCCCCGACAAGTTCGAGAACATGGGCGCCCAGATGGTCAAGGAGGTCGCCTCCAAGACCAGCGATCTCGCCGGTGACGGCACCACCACCGCGACGGTGCTGGCGCAGGCGATCGTGCGCGAAGGCGCCAAAGCGGTCGCAGCCGGCATGAACCCAATGGACCTCAAGCGCGGCGTTGACTTGGCCGTCGAAGCCGTGATCGAGGACGTCCGGAAGCGCTCGAAGAAGGTTTCGACGAATGCGGAGATCGCCCAGGTCGGCACCATCTCGGCCAACGGCGACCACGAGATCGGCCAGATGATCGCCGAAGCCATGCAGAAGGTCGGCAACGACGGCGTGATCACCGTCGAGGAGGCCAAGAGCATGGCGACCGAGCTCGACGTCGTCGAGGGCATGCAGTTCGACCGCGGCTATCTCTCACCCTACTTCATCACCAACGTGGAGAAGATGATCGTCGAGCTGGAGGATCCCTACATCTTCCTGCACGAGAAGAAGCTCTCCGGCCTTCAGGCGATGCTGCCCCTGCTGGAGGCGGTCGTGCAAGCCGGCAAACCGCTTCTCATCGTCGCCGAGGATATCGAGGGCGAAGCGCTCGCCACGCTCGTGGTCAACAAGCTGCGCGGCGGCCTGAAGGTCGCGGCAGTGAAGGCGCCCGGCTTCGGCGATCGTCGCAAGGCCATGCTCGAAGACATTGCGACCCTCAGCGGCGGCCAGATGGTCAGCGAAGACCTGGGCATCAAGCTCGAGAACGTCACCCTCGACATGCTCGGCAGGGCCAAAAGGGTCCACATCGACAAGGAGAACACGACGATTATCGACGGCGCCGGAAAGAAGAAGGAGATCCAGGGCCGCATTGCGCAGATCCGAGCGCAGGTCGAGGAGACGACCTCCGACTACGACCGCGAAAAGCTGCAGGAGCGGTTGGCGAAGCTGGCCGGCGGGGTCGCGATTATTCGCGTCGGCGGCGCGACCGACGTTGAAGTTAAGGAGCGCAAGGACCGCGTTGAGGACGCAATGCACGCGACGCGCGCCGCGGTTGAGGAAGGCATCGTCGCCGGCGGCGGTGTTGCTCTCCTTTACGGCACCAAGGCGCTCGCCAAGCTGAAGCCGGACAACGGCGACCAGCAGGTCGGCATCGGCATCGTCCGCCGCGCGCTCGCCTATCCGACCCGGTTGATCGCCGAGAATGCCGGCACCGACGGCTCGGTCGTCGTCGGCAAGCTGTTGGAGAAAGTCGACGCCAGTCAAGGCTTCGATGCCCAATCCGGAAGCTACACCGACATGGTGAAGACCGGCATCATCGATCCGACGAAGGTCGTTCGGCTCGCTTTGCAGGGTGCCGCGTCCGTGGCGGGGCTCCTCATAACCACCGAGGCGATGGTTGCCGAAAAGCCAGAGAAGAAGGCCGGACCGTCGATGTCGGGCGGCGACATGGACTATTAGGACACGCCATACCGAAGATCTCGCGGGCTCTGATTTGAATGCCGAGAGCGCCCGTCGCCATCGGGTCGATTTTCAGAGCCTGACGCCACGCCATCCAACCGCCTCGCGAGACTGATCTCGCGACATTCGGAATTCACCATCGATTGTCGGTCGCGCACGAACGGGGCATCATCCTCATGCAGCTCGTATCGTACTTTCGAGATGGCCGGGGCCCGTGGCGATCCCGAGAAGTTCCTGCTTGGGACCTAACTAGCCTTGAGCTGTGAGCAGAGTGTGTGTCGTCGAGTGTCAAGAAACACTCCAAGGTTTGGGCCGGGCTGCGCGGGCACCGTTCGAAGGTGCCCTGCCTCCCTACCGGCGCGACCCGCACGCAACGTGTGGCCGACGACGATTCATAAGGAGGTGTGCGCGGGACCGTGTGTGTCAGGTGGCATATGACATCGAAGTTCAGGAAAACTCTGATAAAAGATCCCAATTCTCCGGCATATTTCTGGCATGTAGATTCTCCGCCTCAAAGAAATCCACAAAACTCCATAAAGCCTGCTTGTATTTTCCTTGGTGTCAGGCCATATCAATTAGGTCGATAGACGGCCGGATGACTTGGCCTCGCGCTGACAAATCTTACCTGAAAATGCGATTTCGACTGCTCGCGATTGCGGGCAAGCAACACCTCTGTTTGTGAAAGGGTTTCCTGATGACTACGGGAACCGTGAAATGGTTTAACGTCCAGAAGGGTTTTGGCTTCATTGCGCCGGATGACGGCGGCAGTGACGCCTTTGTCCACATCAGCGCCGTGGAGCGCTCAGGCATCGCCGACCTGCGCGAAGGTCAGAAGGTGGGCTTCGAGCTCGTCTCCGACCGCAAGAGCGGCAAGATGTCGGCCGATAACCTCAAGGTTCTGGCCTGACTGCAACGCCGGTGGCCGTGGAGTTCCATGAGCCCGCCGGCGGCCAGCATCGGATCCACCGAGTCGACCACGGAGGTACTGGCGGCTTGAAACGAACGATGCGGCAGCATTCTGCCTGATGAGGCGCCCGGCGCCTTGCTGGCCCCGCGCCTCATCGAGGTAGCGGGGCCTTTCATTCTTTACCGACTGCAACGGGCGGATCCGGTTGGTGCAGGAGGACATCATGGCCAAGGGGCAGAGGCGCAGCAATCGGGAAATCCGAAAGCCTAAGAAGAAGAAGGAACCCGTAACGGCTCCCGCGGTGTCGACCAAAGGCATATCGGCTTCGATCGGAATTCCGAAGAAGAAGAGTTGAGGCACAAGAGCATGACTGTCGGGACCAAGGCAACGACGGTCACGTTCAGGCGCCCATTCAAGCTGAGCTCTTTCGACCGCCAGCAACCCGTGGAAAGCTATCGGCTGGTGATCGACGAAGAGGAGAGTCTTGGGCTTTCTCTTCTCGCCTCTCAGCTTACGGCAACGATGTTGCACACTCCCGCTATTTCGATCCTCAGCGGTTCTCACCAGGTTCTGGCGATCAATTCTGGGGGCCCAGAAGCGGCTCTGGAGGCGTATGCGCGTGCGCAGCCCAGCCTCTCTGAAGGAAAAAATCGATCATGCACTATCTTGCTGGACGTCGTGGCGCGGGCATTCTGACATGCAGGGACCAGACGGTCGCCCGCGTCGACTATGAATTTGACGGCTTCCTCACGAAGCCCGGCCAGGTGACTCGCTGCGGCGAAGTCCGAATGCCTCCCGAGGTCTTGAGGCAGGTTTTCGGTCGCAAGGATGTTCAGTTGTTGACCGATGACGGGCGACACTTCAGCTTTCGGATCTCCGAGAAACGGCTACATCCAACGAGCGATGCGGCCCATCTGGATGTTGCCGGCGAGCTGCTGCCCGTTTCCGAATGGCGCCACTAACCGGACTTCGACTGCCTCCGCTTCTTGACCGGCACCCTCGGACGATGCGAAGTCCTAGATCAACCCGCGGCTCTAGAGTTCCATCCGAAGGTACGTCGCGGGACCGTCTAGGAACAGGGCCCGCAGTTCCTCAGACAGGTTCGCTCGCCTCGCCGCCGATCGCGAGCCAACGCTGGCCGGAAAGGCGCTCATGAACTCGATCCTTCGCCATGCTCTCGGGCGTCGCTCTCCATCGCCTCCATGGAACGACAAGGCGCCGGTGAGGGAGGAGCTTTTCGGCATCGATCGGCTTGAGCAGCACGCGGAAAGCCTCGCTGCCGCGCAGCCGGTCACGACGAGACCGCCAGTCGTCCTATCCTTGCACACCCGACTCAACGACAATGCCGCGGTGTTGCTTGCGGTCTATCGCGCGAGCGCCTTGGAGCTGGAGAGCGGCCGAGGCGTGGTTCCTGCTGCAGAATGGCTGCTCGACAATTATCACCTGGTCGAGGAGCAGATCCGCGAGGTTCGGGATGACCTGCCCCCCAGCTATTACCGCCAGTTGCCGAAACTGGCTGAGGGACCATTCGCCGGTTATCCGAGGGTATTCGGCCTTGCCTGGGCCTTCGTCGCCCACAGTGACAGCCACTTCGATCCCGACATATTGCGTCGGTTCATTGCAGCCTATCAGCGGGTCCAGCCCCTCACGATCGGCGAATTATGGGCTGTTGCAATCACGCTGCGCATTGTCCTCATCGAGAACCTGCGCCGGCTGGCCGACCAGATCACGGCCGGAGGAAGGGCGCGCGCAGATGCCGACGCGCTGGCCGACCGGCTTCTCGTATCAGGAGACGCCCGATCCGCGCTCGAAAGGGACATCTCCACGCGCTCATCTGGGACTTTGTCCGAAACTTTCGCCGCACACCTCGCGAAGCGGCTCAGGGAGCAGGATCCAATAACAACGCCGGCGCTCGGTTGGCTGGAGGAGCGGCTCAGACTTCAAGACGCTTCGATAGATAACGTGGTGCAGCACGAGCAACGGAGCAAGGGCGCATCCAACGTCACCGTGCGCAATGTCATCACCAGCATGCGCTTGATCTCCGATATTGATTGGGCGGAGCTGTTCGAGAGCGTAAGCCTCGTCGATGAGCGGCTACGCGCGGCGAGCAACTTTGCCGCAATGGATTTTCCGACACGCAACCTATACCGAAGCGCAATCGAACAATTGGCCCGTGGTTCGTCTTCCACTGAACTCGAAATCGCCGATCTTGCGCTGGACGCGTCCCGCGCGGCGGCAGCCGGGGCGGTCAACACAGCGGAGGCGGAGCGCGCCGGCGATCCCGGCTATCATCTGATCGCCGAGGGTCGGCGCGCACTCGAGCGGAAGATCGGGTTTCGGCCGCCTCCCCGGCTGTGGATCAGCCGCTTCAACATCCGCCTCGGTATTGGCGGCTATGTCGGCGCGATCCTGTTTGTCACTATGGGGCTTCTGGTTCTCGCGTTGTCGGCGCTTGCGGTTCCCGGCCTCGCTGTCGGCTGGCTCGCGCTGTTTGCTCTGATCGGGTTCCTCCCGGCGACCGAGGTGGCGTCTGCGCTCGTCAACCGTGCAATCACTTGGAGCTTTGGCGCGACGACCTTGCCGGGCCTTGAACTTACGGCAGGCGTCCCGCCATCGCTTCGGACGCTCGTCGCCATGCCGACGCTACTGACCGGCGAAGCCGACCTTCTGGAGCAGATTGAACGGCTGGAGATCCACCACCTCGCCGGCGCCGGCGGCGATCTCACCTTCGCCCTCCTATCGGACGGGGTCGACGCGGACCAGGAGGTCCTCGAGGGCGATGCCCATCTTCTCGGCGTGGCCGCCGAGGCGATCGGACAGCTGAACCGCCGTTACGGACCGGGCCCCGGCGGCAGCCGCTTCCTCCTGCTGCATCGGCGCCGCGTCTTCAATGCGGGCGAGAACAAATGGATGGGATGGGAGCGCAAAAGAGGCAAGCTGCATGAACTCAACCGGCTTCTGCGCGGAGCTACCGACACGACGTTCATGCCCGTCGCAGAGCGCGCACCGCAGGTGCCGGCCGACGTGCGTTACGTAATCACCCTCGATGCCGATACCAGGCTACCGAGAGATGCAGCACTCCGGCTGATCGGCAAGATGGCATCCGCTGAACCAACCGAAATTCAGCAACGTCGAGCAGCGTGTCATCGACGGCTACGCCATTCTGCAGCCGCGCGTCACTCCTTCGCTGCCGGTCGGCCGCGAGGGTTCATTCTATCAAAGGGTCTTCTCCAGCCCCGGCGGTATCGATCCCTATGCGGCGGCCGTCTCGGACGTCTACCAGGACCTCTTCGGCGAGGGATCCTACACCGGCAAGGGCATCTACGACGTCGATGCCTTCGAGGCAGCTCTCGCCGGCCGCGTCCCCGAAAATGCCCTCCTCAGCCACGATCTCTTCGAGGGAGTCTTCGCGCGCGCCGGCCTCGCCTCTGACGTTGAGGTCGTCGAGGAATTCCCGTCCCGCTACGACGTCGCGGGCAAGCGCCAGCATCGCTGGACGCGTGGCGACTGGCAGCTCATTCCCTGGGTGTTCGGGCACCGAACGGGACGTCAAGCAGTTCCGTTGCTCGGCCGCTGGAAGATGCTGGACAATCTGAGGCGGTCATTGCTTGCCCCGTTCACACTCATAGTCCTCGGCTTCAGCTGGCTGCTACCAATGCCTTCCGGCATGTTAGGGGGCCTTCTTGTCCTCACCGCCATCGCGATCCCGGCATTCCTTCCGGCCTGCTTTTCCGTGCTGCCGCATCGCTCCGGCATTCGCCTTGGCCATCACATTCGCATGCTCGCTGCCGATCTGCGGCTCTCGGCCACGCAGACCCTTCTTTCAGTCGCGTTCCTCGCCGATCAAGCCTGGCGAACGGGCGATGCCATCGTGAGAACGCTGGCGCGCCTGTCTACGACGCGCCGCCACCTGCTCGAATGGACGACGGCCGCACAGTCGACGGGGAGCCCACGACTGGCTCTCCGCGGCTTCTATCGGCAGATGGTGGGTGGTACCTCGCTCGGGCTTGTCATGGCTGCCAGTGCGGTCGCATTCGCGCCGTCATCCTGGCCACTCGTCCTGCCCTTTGCACTGCTATGGCTGACAGCGCCGGCTCTCGCCTTGTGGTCCAGCCGGTCGCCGGTCGTCGCGCCGCGACTCGCGGTTTCAGATCCGGATGCGCGCGACTTGCGTCTCATCGCCCGTCGCACCTGGCGCTTCTTCGAAACGTTCGTGACACCATCAGACAACATGCTGCCGCCGGACAATTTCCAGGAGGACCCAAAGCCGATCATCGCGCACCGGACTTCGCCAACCAACATCGGTCTCTATCTGCTCTCCGCCATCGCCGCCCGCGACTTCGGCTGGGCAGGAACAACGGAGACCGTCGAGCGGCTGGAAGCGACATTCAGCTCGATGCAGAAGTTCCCGCGGTTCAAGGGCCATTTCTTCAACTGGTACGGGACAAAGGACCTGCATGCGCTCGATCCCGCTTACGTCTCATCCGTCGATAGCGGAAATCTTGCTGGTCATCTGATCGTGCTCGCCAGCGCCTGTGAAGAGTGGATGGATGCCCCTCTAGCGCCGGCTGCTCGACTTGGCATGACAGACAATGTTGGGCTGATACGTGAAGCCATCGACACCCTGCCCGCGGCGAGCGGCGAGCATGGACGGCAGCTCGCCTTCATCCTTGAAGAGATCGAAGCCCAGTTGACCGGGGCGCAAGCGACCGAAACGCTGTTGCCGATGCTGCAACGGCTTGCGGAAAAGGCCGCCGAGGCGACTCACGACGTCATGCCCGCAGTCGCAGACGACAGCTCTCCGGATCTGGTCTTCTGGATCGAAGCCCTGACGAAGGCCGTAGCCGAACATGGCCGTGACCGGCTCCAGATCGCCGATGCACCGGAAAACCTGAAGCACCGATTAAATGCGCTCGCGGACACGGCGCGCGAGATGGCGCTTGCGATGGATTTCGCGTTTCTCCTCGATCCTGAGCGGAAACTGCTGTCGATCGGCTATTCCCTTGCCGACAATAGCTTTGATCCCAGCTGCTACGATCTGCTCGCTTCGGAAGCACGGCTCGCCAGCCTGTTTGCCATAACAAAGGGGGATGTTGCGACACGACATTGGTTTCGCCTCGGCCGGGCAGCGACACCTCTCGGGAGCGGATCGGCGCTGATCTCTTGGTCCGGATCCATGTTTGAGTATCTGATGCCGTCGCTGGTGATGCGCGCGCCGGTCGGCAGCCTGCTCGAGCAAACCAACCGTCTGGTGGTGGAGCGCCAGAAGTCCTATGGACGGTCGCTGGGCATTCCGTGGGGCATCTCGGAATCCGCCTACAACGCCCGCGACATGGAATTCACTTACCAGTATTCCAACTTCGGCGTTCCCGGTCTCGGCCTGAAGCGCGGCCTCTCCGAAAATGTGGTGATTGCGCCCTATGCAACGGGTCTTGCGGCGATGGTGGACCCGCACGGCGCACGACGGAACTACACCCGCCTTGCCGAGATGGGAGCAGCCGGCCGCTACGGCTTCTACGAAGCCCTCGATTTCACCCGCTCGCGTCTTCCTGATAACGAGGACGTGGCAATCGTACGCAGCTTCATGGCCCATCACCAGGGCATGACCATCGTTGCCATCGCGAACACCCTGCACGATGGTCAGATGCGCGCCCGGTTCCATCGCGAACCGATGATCCAGGCCGGTGAGCTCCTGCTTCAGGAACGCATGCCCCGGGACGTCGCCGTTGCGCATCCGCGGGCCGAAGAGGTGAAGGCTTCCGCGGTCGACGCCCGTGCCCAGGCTCCGACGGTGCGCCGGCTCACGGCATCCGCCGGCGGCGCCCTAACAACGCATTTGCTGTCGAACGGGCGCTACACGGTGATGCTGACGGCCGCGGGGTCGGGCTATAGCCTCTGGCGCGATATTGCCGTGACACGATGGCGGGAGGACACGACCCGCGACGACTGGGGCTCCTTCATCTTCCTGCGGGATACGCAGAGCGGAAACGTCTGGTCTGCTGGCGCGCAGCCGGTCGGAAGCGATGCGAAATACGACGAAGTCGTCTTCGGTGAGGATCACGCCGAATTCATCCGCCGCGATGGCACGTTGACGACCACCATGGACGTTCTCGTCTCCGGGGAGGATGACGGCGAGGTTCGCCGCGTATCGCTGGCCAACAGCGGACGCCGTCCGCGTGAGATCGAACTCACATCCTACGCTGAAGTGGTCTTGACGACACCCGCCGCCGATAACGCGCATCCGGCTTTCGCCAAGATGTTCGTCCAAACCGAGCATCTCGCCGAATTCAATGCGCTCATCGCCACGCGCCGCCCGCGCTCGCATGAGGAGCCACGTGTATGGGCCGCCCATTTCGCCGTCGTGGAAGGCGAGATCGTCACCGATCCGCAGCACGAGTCCGACCGGGCCCGTTTCGTGGGCCGCGGCCGTACAGTCGGCGCGGCTGCCGCCATCGTGGATGGCCAACCGCTTTCGAACACAACCGGAACCGTCCTCGACCCGATTTTTTCGCTCAGGTATCGAGTGATGATTCCGCCCGGTAAGGTCGCGCGGGTCGCCTTCTGGACCGTTGTCGCGTCGTCGCGGGCCGAGCTTCTGGATCTCGTCGACAAACATCATCATCGCAGCGCGTTCGACCGGGCGAAGACCCTAGCGTGGACCCAGGCACAGGTCCAGCTTCGCCATCTCGATGTCGAGGCGGAGGAGGCAGCGGACTTTCAGCGACTGGCTGCACCGATCCTATACGCCGACCCACGCTTCAGGTCGCCCTCAGAGGCGATCATTCGCGGGGCGGGGTCCCAGTCAGGCCTGTGGCCGCACGCCATTTCCGGCGACTTGCCGATCGTTCTCCTGCGTATCGACGATATCGCGGACATCGCCCAGGTTCGCCAGCTGCTGCGCGCCCACGAATATTGGCGCATGAAAAGCCTCGACGTTGACCTTGTCATCGTCAACGAGCATGCATCCTCCTACCTGCAGGATCTTCAGATCGCGATCGAGACCGCCGTGCGGAGCAGTCAATCGCGGCCGCGTTTCGGCGAAGAGCTCGCGCAAGGCGCGGTCCACGCGCTGCGCGCCGACCTGATGAGCGGCGAAGCCCGAGCCTTGCTTCAATCAGCCGCCCGTGTCGTGCTGATCGCCCGTCGCGGGCCCATCGCCGACCAACTCGCCCGTGTGCCGCAATCGCCGATCGGGCCATCGCCAGTCCGTGGCCCGACGCCTCCGATGCCGGCACAGCGGCTGTCACCGGCGCGAGTGCCGCCGGATCTTGAGTTCTTCAACGGCCTTGGTGGGTTCGGCAAGGACGGCCGGGAGTATGTGACGATCCTCGATGGTGACCATGCGACGCCTGCGCCGTGGATCAACGTGATTGCCAATCCCGGCTTCGGCTTCCAGGTGGCGGCGGAGGGGAGCGGCTACACCTGGGCTGGAAACAGTCGCGAGAACCAGCTCACGCCGTGGTCGAACGATCCGGTCGGAGACCCGACAGGCGAGGCAATATACGTTCGCGACGAGGAGACCTTCGATCTCTGGAGTGCAACGGCGCAGCCGATCCGGGACGGCGGAACCTACATTGCTCGCCACGGTCACGGCTATAGCCGCTTCGAACACCAGGCGAACGGCATCGCGCTCGAATTGCTGCAATACGTGCCGCTTGGCGACCCGATCAAGATTTCACGCCTGACCCTTCGAAACCTCTCGGGAAAGCCCCGCCAGCTATCGGTCACGGCCTACGCGGAGTGGGTCCTCGGCACGTCCCGTGGCGCTTCGGGCCCGTTCATCGCGACGGATATCGATGGGACCACCGGCGCGGTGCTGGCCCGCAATCCCTGGAGCATCGCGTTCTCCGGCCGTATCGCCTTTGCAGATCTCGGCGGGCGGCAGACGGCGTGGACGGCGGACCGCACAGAGTTTCTTGGTCGCAACGGCGGACCTGCGGCGCCCGCGGCGCTCGTCGGTAAGACTCCTCTGTCCGGGATAACCGGCGCCGGCTTCGATCCCTGCACCGCCTTGCAGAGCGTCGTCGAGCTCGGCGCGGGCGAGACGGCCGAAGTCGTCTCTTTCCTCGGACAGTGCGGGTCAGCCAAAGAGGCCCGGGCGCTGATCGCCCGCTATCGCGAGACCGATCTCGACGCCGTTCTCGAGGAGGTGACAGACCACTGGGAGACATTGCTCGGGGCGGTTCAGGTCAAGACGCCCGACCGGGCGATGGACATCATGCTGAACGGCTGGCTGCTCTATCAGACGCTCGCCTGCCGAATCTGGGCGCGCTCGGCCTTCTATCAGGCAAGCGGCGCTTACGGCTTCCGCGACCAGCTTCAGGACGGCATGGCCTTGACATTCGCCAAGCCGGACGTGACGCGGCGCCATCTCCTGCGCGCCGCTTCCCGGCAGTTCGTCGAAGGCGACGTTCAGCATTGGTGGCTGCCCCGTTCCGGGCAGGGGGTGCGAACGCGGATCTCAGACGACCGTGTCTGGCTCGCCTTCGCGACCGCCACGTACATCGCTTGTTCGGATGACGCGGCGATCCTGGATGAGATCGTGCCGTTTCTCGAAGGTCCTACCTTGAGTCCCGGCGAGCAGGACGCCTTCTTCCAACCAATGGTCGCGGACGAAACGGCCTCGCTGTTCGAACACTGTGCCCGCGGCCTCGACCAATGCCTCGAACTCACTGGCGAACACGGCTTGCCTCTCATTGGCACCGGTGACTGGAACGACGGCATGAACCGGGTCGGCGAGGGCGGCAAGGGCGAAAGCGTGTGGCTCGGCTGGCTGCTGGTGCGGACCATCGAGCTTTTTGCGCCGCTGGCGAAACGCCGCGACGCCGACCGTGCCCGACGCTGGTGCGCTCATGCGGCCTCGGTGCGCGAGGCGCTCGAGCGGGAGGCCTGGGATGGCGAATGGTACCGTCGCGCGACTTTCGATGACGGAACCTGGCTCGGCTCGAAGACGAGCGAGGAATGCCGGATCGATTCTATTGCTCAGTCCTGGGCCGTGTTGTCGGGCGCCGCCGACCCCAAGTGCGCCGCTGAGGCGATGGCGTCCCTGGAGAGGCACCTGATCCGCCGTGACGACGGATTGGCCCTCCTGTTCTCGCCGCCCTTCGACAAGACGCCTCGCGATCCCGGCTACATCAAGGGCTACCCGCCGGGCCTGCGCGAAAATGGCGGGCAATACAGCCACGCCGCCATGTGGGCAATACTCGCGTTTGCGAAGCTAGGTGCGGGCGAGAAGGCCGGCGAGCTGTTCGCCCTGCTCAACCCGATCAACCATGCGCGCACGCCCGAGGAAGTCGAACGCTACAAGGTCGAGCCCTACGTCGTCGCTGCCGACGTCTATTCTGTCTCGCCTCACGCCGGGCGCGGGGGATGGACCTGGTACACGGGCGCAGCCGGGTGGATGTATCGTGCCGGTGTCGAGGGCATTCTGGGCATCCGCCGCGAGGGTGGTTTTCTTGTCGTCGATCCCTGCGTTCCAGCCGCATGGCCGGGATTTGAAGCCACGGTGAAAGTGGGATCGACCCAGTACGATATCCGCGTGGAGACGCCATCGCATTGTCGTCGCGACATCTCGCACGCCCTCCTCGATGGCTCGCGTCTCGACTGTGCCGAAGGGCGCGTCCGCGTCCCTCTAGACGGCGGGGCGCACATGCTGTTGATCGGCGTGGAACAAGCGCTGACTCACATCTGAGGCTGTGGGGTAGAATGTCCGGTCGGTCTCGGACGGGAGTTCCCTATGACATGCTCGGATTCGAGCTATTGTCGGGCGCCGGCGGGCCTGAAGGTTGACGGCATCCGGAGCGACACAGCGAGCATAACGTTCATCGTTCGAGCACCGCGGGTCGAGGCGGCCTGTCCAGCGTGCGGGAAGCCACTCCCGCCGGGTCCACAATCGGCATATGCGTACCGTTGATAGGCGGTCTCGACGCCATTCTGCTCGGCAGGCGCTTGGACCTTGATCGGCTTCCCACGGACCCGGTTTTTCTGCAGCAGGTGGTGCGCGATCTGGCGACGGCGCTGGAGCAACGCAACGAGGAAGTCGAGAAGCTTCGCGGGTATCTGGCCAAGTTGAAGCGCTTGAAGTTCGGCCGCTCCTCGGAGACGCGCGACCCGGGTCAGCTGGCGCTGGCCTTCGAGGAGATCGAGGCGGACATCGGCGCGCTGAGCGACGCGCGCCAGCCCGAGGCGCCTTCGCCGGAGGACAAGAGCCCGGCCAAGCGGGGACGCCGCCCGCTGCCGGATCATCTGCCGCGCGAGGAGCAGCGCCACGAGCCGGAGGGCTGCAGCTGCCCCAACTGCGGCGGCGCGCTGCACCGGATCGGCGAGGACGTGAGCGAGGTGCTGGACTATGTGCCGGCCCAGGGCGAGATCATGAATCGTTAACAAGTGAGGATGGTGTCTCGGAACATTGGGTTGAGGGCGGCTTTGAGACGTTTTCGCTTGAGGGAGATATTGGATGGCTCGCGCCTGAGGAGGTT
>Ga0224504_10000695_pt1 | contig 15025 bp, 11 predicted proteins | sample SF_Oct11_sed_USG_3_FD_170160 | JGI IMG/M metagenome (GOLD analysis project Ga0224504, IMG submission 170160) | Sediment microbial communities from San Francisco Bay, California, United States - SF_Oct11_sed_USGS_24 | ecosystem: Environmental > Aquatic > Marine > Sediment | place: USA... | reverse complement strand
CTGGGACAGCCGTCCCGGCCTGGCGCCGTCCCTGGGCGGAGCTCCCGCGGACACTCGCTGGGACGGCAGGCACTTCATCAACATCAGGCTCAGCATCCCGCTCGTCTTCATGCGCGTCTACGTGACCCTGGTCGCCGGCAAGGAGCGGCGCGACGATGCGCGCCGGCGCGCCGAGCGCGAGAAGCACCCGCTGCGCACCTGGGGAAACATGTTCCTGTTCGGCTACTCGGGGGCGCTCTTCGGCCTGGCCTTCTTCGCGCTCGTCGTCATCGCGACGGTGCTCGCCATCAACCATTTCTTCGACATCGACATCACGCTCCGTTAGGGGCGAAGGGTTCACGTCGTCTGTAGTCCAGCTTTCGATAAAGGGCACCTCACCCGGATTGTTTCGCCTGCCAGAAGGGCTCGTGCCTTCCTTGCGTGGCAGGCGCCATCAGAAAGGGTGTGCCGAAACTCACAGTGGAAAAACTCCTCAACAACGATACTAGTGCATCGTTCAAAGGAGGATGCCATGAAGAAGATCGTTGGGACATTCATGGCCGTCGTCGTGGCCGGAATTACCGGCTCGGCCCTGGCCCAAGTACCGGTCAACATCGTCTACCCAATCAATGGAGCCGGTTATCCAATCACCGATCCCGCCGTCTCGGGGCTCAAGTCCGCCTACTTCACGGCCAGCTTCGGCGCCACCTGCGGAGGCGATCACAAGATCCGATGGGGGTTCGACGGCTCGACCCTGGGCAGCACCGTGTTCTACGACCAGATCAGCGTCCAGTTCGTGCACAAACTGCCGGGCGGCAAACACCAGTTTTGGGTCAAGGCCGACTGCGGGTCCGACGAGGTCACCTTCGCCATCAAATAGCCCGCTCAGAGATCGTCCTTCAGGAGCGGTCGGGCGTTAGGTCCTCGCCTGCCCAGGGCCGGAACCGCGGTATCCAGCGCGGCACGTTGGCCTTGTAGGTCCGGTAGGCCGCGCCGAATCGGCGTTCCAGGCCCGGCTCTTCGGAGAGCGGCATGTAGAGCATGTTGACGGCGACGAAGAGCGCCGCCCAAACGCAAAGGGGCCAGGACCAGAATGCCAGCGCCTCGGCCAGCAGGGCGCAGATCACGCCCGAGATCATCGGGTTGCGCACATGGCGGTAGACGCCTTCGACCACCAGCTTGCGCGGCGGGTCCCAGGGCGCGGGGGTGCCCTGCCCGCGCCGCAGGAAGAGCCCGACGGTGCGGACCATGAGCATGAGCCCTAGCCCGGCCAGCCCGGCGGCGAGGGCGAGCGCGCCGAAGGTGGCGGGCGAGGCCTGCCAGGCGGCCGCGCTCCAGCCGGAAAGCCAGAGGACAAGCGCCGGCACCACGACGAGCACGTTGCCCGGCAGAATCAAGATCGCGCGCAGCAGCGCCGTGTTCATCCCGGCGTTATCCTTCGAGTGGCCAAGCGGCAAGATCCGCGCGCGCCTACTGCACTTCCCAGACGAGGGGTACGCCGCCGATCGCGCCCACGGCGTCCTTGACGAAGCCGTCCATGCGCCAGATAAGCGTGCTGCTCGTAGCGGTGTTGCGCCAAATGATATCCGACTGGCGGTCGCCGTCGGTGTCGACCACGTCTTCCAGGCTCCACACAAGCGGCGGCGAGCCGATCGACGCGACCTCCTCCTTCACCATGCCGTTCATTTTCCAGATCACGGTGCTGCCGGTGCTCGTATTGCGCCATAGGATGTCCGAACGGGCGTCACGGTTGAACGTTCCGAGGCCCGCGACCTGCCAGTCGAGGGGCGGCGCGCCGAGCCCCCCAGAGGCAAGCCGCGAGAAGCCGTCCATCTTCCAGATCACCGTGGCTCCGGTGCTCGTGTTGCGCCACAGGATGTCCACTTTGCCGTCGCCGTCGAAGTCGGCGGCGCCGGCCACCTCCCACACGAGGGGTGCCCCGCCGATCCCGCCTGAGGCATTTCTCGACAGGCCGTCCATCAGCCAGATGACGGCGGCCCCATTTGTAATGTTGCGCCACAGGATGTCGGCGCGGCCGTCGCCGTCGAAGTCGCCCGTGCCGACGATCTGCCAGTCGAAGCTGGGCGCACCGATTGCGCCCCCAGCGAGCTTCGTGAAGCCGTCCATCAGCCAAGCGACGGCTTTTCCCGTGGCGGTGTTTCGCCACAATACGTCGGTCTTGGTGTCGGCATTGAAGTCGGCCAGGCCTTGCACCTGCCAGTCGGTGCTGGGCGCGCCGATCGAACCCGTGGCCTCCTTGGCGAAGCCGTTCATCTGCCACAGGATTGCGTTCCCGGTGTCGGCATTGCGCCACAGGATGTCCGACCGGCGGTCGGCGTTGAAGTCGTTGTCAACTTGATCTGCGATCCGAGCCACAAACACATCCATCCCCCCTGCTCGGGCCGCTTGAAATGGATTGACGGTTGGAAAGTCGTCAGAAAATGTGAACCCCGTCAAATAAATGTCGCCGGTCGGACCGATGGCAAGATCGAGCCCCTTTTCGCTTCTTGATCCACCAACTAAGCCGAAGAAGGTGATTCTGGAACCCATCGGATCTAGGACAGCAACGGCCGCATCTCCTAGGGCTGAATTGACAATATAGGCATTGCCGTTACCATCCGCGTCAACCGCATAACCGATGCTGAAATAGCCAAAATAAGTTGAATATTCGAACGCTGAGCCGTCGGGATTTAGCTTCGAAATGAAAGCATCACCGTAGGGACTGCCACTAAAGTCCGGCTGGAGAGCGTTTTGTACGGGAAAGTCGGTCGACTTTGTTTGTCCGGTGATATAGGTATGCCCCAACCGATCAACCGCGATATCTGCTGCGGAGTCCAGATCGCTGCCGCCAAGGTACGTCGAATAAACAAGAGCTTCACCGGCGGGATTGATTTTGGTTACGAATGCGTCAGTTTGGAGGCCTTCTGATGTTCCCTGTATCGGCTTTTCGGTTGGAAAATCGTTCGTGCAATCCGTGCAAGAAGCCCTGAAAGTCTTACCTGTGACATAAGCATTACCATCCCTATCAATAGCAATACCCTCTGGGCTATCGCTCCCTTTACCTCCGAGATAAGTGGAGTAGATGGCTTCGGTTCCCGTCAAATTCAGTTTCGTTATAAAGCCGTCCCGACCACCTCCGAACGTGCTTTGAAAGGCACCCGGAGTTGTTGGAAACTGATCTGAAAGGGTGCTTCCCGTAACAAAAGCGTTCCCAAGCGAATCCACTGCAATCCCGCGTCCTTCGTCCCAGGCGGCTGTCCCTGCTTGAACGTTTGCACCGCCGGAAAGATAGGTCGAATAGACTAGCGCGGATCCATCGGCACTGAATTTGGTCACGAACGCACCATTGCACGTACCTACCGGTGTAGGCGGACAGGATTCCTGAAACGACCCGGGCGTGGTAGGAAAATCCTCGGCATATGTCATGCCCGTAACGTAAGCGTTGCCACTAGAGTCGGCCGCAACGGCGTACCCCCATGCGATATGGCTACCGCCCAAAACGTTCCAATAGATCAGTTTGCCATCGGCGCCTATTTTCACAACCAAGGCATGGTCACCGGTGAAATCGCCCAATGGAGAAAGAAGAACGTCGGTGCGTCCAGTCAAATAGGAGTTCCCGAAATCGTCCACGGCGATGCTAGGCATATCGTCGTTTTTCGTGTCTCCTAAGTAGCTTGAAAAACCAACAGCGGATCGATGATCAACGGTTTGGTGTGATCATAAGAAGCAACCTCAAATCCAACACCGTGCTCTCCATGCGCGACGTAAAGTCCATGGATTTGCCGACGCTTTTCGCCATGCTCTTGATAGACCACCGGGGCGCGTTGCGTGATTCTCCTTCCTGCCAGTTGCAGGACGAGATTGCCCTCGCGATCGATTTCGAACGCATCGGCGCCATGAAACGAGAGAGTGATAGTCCCGGGATCAGCACCCGGTTGAACGATGAAATCATACTCCAGATGTCCATGGTTACCGTAGAACAGCAAATCTATCCCCGGATAGACCTGGTGATACCGAACCTTGGCGAAGTGCGGAACGTTTCTCTGCCATGTGTTGGGATTGTTGCCGACGAAGTAGTTGCTCTTGCCGGGAAGCTGCTCCTGCCCGGTCATTTCTGGGTCCGGCTTGGCTCCAAGGAATTTCATGCGGAGCAAAGCCTGCCTGGTCGTGTCAATCTGGCTGCGTCGCCCGAATGCCTTGTCGCCCGCTTCACCGTCTGCCCTAGCCCCGCTTACGGACAGCACCGCTTCTGTTGGAGTGAGAAACAAACCATAGCCCGGACCTCGGGCCAGGAACCTCACCTGGGAATCGATTTGTCCGTGGTTGGCCTCGAAGTGCAACGGGAGCTGACCGTAGGTCTTCACCAGCCTGGCCTTGGCGGCAGGGTCCGGTTCGTTAATGGCGACAGGCGCCCCCACAACGCCCGGGCCCATTGTTTCGCCAAGCACGTCGGCGCCATCTTGCTCCAGGCATCCCCCGACAGTCACCAAGACGGCCATCAGCACCGCGGCCCGAACGGCTCCCCCTTGCATAGCATCCTCCCTGGCACTCCCGATAATGCCCCCGGGAACTTCTGGCAGTCCCGTTCAAGAAACCCAACAAAAATTCATACAGAAAATTGAAATCAGTATAGCCCTCACTCGTAATAAGGACAAGCCGCGGACAAGAGACGATGAGATATCGAGACTAGGGTCTGGATGTGGGAGCCCGCGAAAGCTGACTGGTCTCTGGCCGCATCCAATGCCTGGCCGGCACGGCTGCCCTCACGCCGCCGCGCGGCCGCGCTTCAGGTCCTTGGCGATGGCCTTTGCCGCGTGGTGGCCGGGTAGGCCCGAGACGCCGCCGCCCGGGTGCGCGCCCGAGCCGCAGAGGTAGAGGCCCTCGACCGGCGTGCGGTAGCGGGCATAGCCCGCCGCCGGCCGGAGCGAGTAGATCTGGTCCAGGTGCAGCGCGCCGTGGAAGATGTCGCCGCCGATCAGGCCGTAGTCGCGCTCGAGGTCGAGCGGGCTCAAGACCTGGCGGCCGACCACCGCCTGGCGGAAGTTGGGCGCGTACTCCGTCACGGTCTCGATCAGCAGGTCGGCGACCTCCTCCTTGACCTCGTCCCAGGAGCGGCCGTCAGGCAGTTCCGGGTTGAAGTGCTGGCAGAACAGGCTCATGACGTGGCGGCCCTCGGGCGCCAGGGTATCGTCCAGGAGCGAGGGCAGGCACATGGAGACGACGGGCCGGCGGGACCAGCCCAGGGTCCTGGCGTCGTCGTAGGCCTGCTCCGCGTAGGCCAGCGAGGGGCAGATGTCGATCGTGCCCTTGAGCTTGGGCCGCGCCTCCTCCTCGGAGAGGCCGCAGAAGCGCGGCAGCTCGGACAGCGCCACGTTCATGCGGAACGAGCCCGAGCGGCAGCGCCAGCCCTCCATGCGGCGGCGGAAATCCTCGGGCAGCAGGCCCGGGTCCATCAGCCGGAGGAACAGCAGCTTGGGGTTGGTGTTGGCCGAGACCACCCGGGCCCGGACCTCCCGGCCGTCCTCGAGGACCACGCCGCGCGCGATCCCGTCCTCGACGATCACCTCCTTGACCGGGGCCGAGACCTCGATCTCGGCGCCGTGGGCCTCGGCCGAGCGGGCCATGGCCTGGGTGATCGCGCCCATGCCGCCCTTGGCGTGGCCCCAGGCGCCGGTGCGGCCGTTGACCTCGCCGAAGGCATGATGCAGCAGCACGTAGGCGGTGCCCGGATGATAGGGGCTGACCATGTTGCCGACGATGCCCTCGAAGGCGAAGACGCCCTTGAGCTCCTCGCTCTCGAACCAGCGGTCCAGATAGTCGCCGACGCTCATGGTCATGAGCTCGGCCAGGGTCGCCTGCTGCTTGGCCGAAAGCTTGCGCAGGCCGTTTCCGAGCTTGACCGCCTGCCAGACATCCGCCCAGCCGCCGCCCAGGTTGGGCGCCGGCTGCAGCAGGATCTCGCGCAGGATCTCGGCGATCTCGGCGACCTCCTGCTCGAAGGCCGGAAAGGCCTCGGCGTCCTTTTTCGAGAACTTGGCGATCTCCGCCTGGGCGAGCGCGCCGTCGCGGGCGACCTGCAGGTAGGCGCTGTCCGTCAGCGCGCTGAACGAGCCCGAGTCCCGGTCCATGATGGTCAGGCCGTGGCGCTCCAGCTCGAGCTCGCGGATCACCTTGGGGTTCAGCAGGCTGACCACATAGGAGCAGACCGAATTACGGAAGCCGGGGTGGAACTCCTCGGTGACCACCGCGCCGCCGACCACGTGGCGCCGCTCGACCACCTTCACCTTGAGGCCTGAGCGGGCCAGATAGCCGGCGCAGGTCAGGCCATTGTGGCCGGCGCCGATCACGACGACGTCGTAGGTCTGGCTGCTGGTGGACGCCATGGCGGGCCTCGCTCGGAGAGTTGCAGCCGCCAGATTTACCGCACCGCACGCGATCCCGCCAGGGGATTAGCCGCCGGCCGGCCGTGCACGAGGACCGGACCGCTTTCCCGTGATCCCCTCGCCTCCTGACGGGCCGGGAGCGTCGCTGAATGCGTTTCTACGCTAGAGGCGCTTGTAACGGTCAACGGCCTCGCTGAGTTCCGCGGCCAGTTGCCGGCTCTTCGCGGTCACCTCTGAAATGCACTCGGGGTCGACTACGCCGCCTTCGGCGACCGACTTGGTGATCGACAACAGGTCGATCCACTTCTCCCGGGCCGCGCGAAACCGCTCTCTCAATTTCACGTCCGGCGCCGGCAGCAGCTTGAGCCGGGGATTGCCCTCGATCAATCCTCTCAGGACCATATCGAACTGGACTTGATAGGCCCAAAGCCTGGCACGGTAGCTCTCCCGCTTGTGGCCATAGGCGACCAGGAGAAACCCGGCGGTCATCTCCTTTAGGAGCGCGTGCTGGGCTTCGACCTGACTCACCATTCCGGTCAGCACGGAAAAGGTGCGGCCGCCCGTCGCGTAGTACTCGTAGACGTCGATGAGCTCGCGGGTGGCTTCGGCGATCGGCAGGATGCATTCGGCGACGATGGCGACGTTTTGCGCGGTCGCACGCTTGCTGTCGATGATGCTCTGGACCGCGGGCCCGAAGATCGCCCACTCCCGTTCCAGCCTGTCCAACTTCTCCAGGATCTTCGGGTTCTCGGTCGCGCGCAGGCCCAGTTTCTCGTCGCCGTGACGCAGCGCGGTGACGGTCCGCACGAACCTGTCGCGGTCCTTGGCCAGGATCTTGACGTTCTTCTTCTTGTCGATCGACAGTGCCGTCAACAGCGAATGCGTGATCATCGATTGAGACAGCGCCTGCAGCTGACCGGACATGTGCACGGACTGCAGCGGGCTTCCGGCGCCCTGTGCCGCGGCCGGACCGCCCGGCACGAGGGCCGCCAAGACCGCCACGGCGATCGAAACAGACAACAGCTTGGTTACTGCCTTTCTGGCAATCATCATGGCCTCCTGCCTATGTTGCGGCGACCGGACCTCCTCGAAAGCCCGGCCTTCCGTGCGCCATGCGCCGCGTCATACCCTGCCATATCGTGAAGCGCTCTCGATGGCCGGCTTCCCCGTGGCGCGCTTCGGCATTACAAGATCTGATATCGTTTAAACGCGCTTAAAACAATAAACTCCAAAATTTGATCAATTATGAATATGCCGAACAACAAAAATCACAATTTCGTGAATTATTAATCATTAATTTACTCCCCTCGAATTTCTACGTTTAATGGTTATGTTATTTTTACTATAACAAGAAAAGATGCGCAACTTTCTATTTATCGGCGCCTCGCCGCTTCGATGCCGTACGGGAGAGCTTGTGGGATTGGGTGTTGGTCCAATCGGGGCCCTGGCGTCTCGGCGCCGGCTCCAACCGCCCGAGCAGAAGCCGGGCGGCGCAACTCCCCCCGGATTCCCGGATATTGGAGATATCAGAAGAACCCGACCGACCGCGTGGCCGCGATCACCTTTGCGACCTTCGCCTCGGGCTCACCCATGGTGATGAAAATCAGAGGCCGTTCGATCGATCTGTCCACCCGGAGCTGCCTGACGCTTGTGACCACCGACTGCTCCATGGCGATGCCGATCGCGTTGGGGTATTTCGCCACGGCCTCGATAATCTCCGTGCCCGTCTTGGTTTCCAATGCCGTGCCTACGACGTCGCCGCCATAGAGGAGTTTCTTCTCGACCATGGCGCGCGTGCCGGTTCCCTTGATGTCGATCACCGGAATGATAGGTGCGTCTTTGCCGCCGACCTGCTTCCAATTGGTGATTCGGCCGGCATAGATGTCGGTGACCTGCTTGATCGTCAGCGACGTGACCTTGTTCGCCTTGTTGACGATGAAGGCGAGCCGGGCTGCTCCGACCAGATGCGTGACGAGCAGCGACCCGTCCACCGAACCGGGGTCTTTTTGGTTGAGCTTGGAGACGACGGCGTCCAGCGGCGCGGAGATCATGGCCACCTGCGCCTTGCCGGCCATCAAGTCCTTGATCCCTTGGCCGCTGCCGTTGCCCAGGAGAGACAGGCGCTGGCCCGACTTCCGCTCGATCTTGGCCTTGTTCGGCTTGACGATCATCTCCAGGACGGTCGTGGAACCGTGAACGGCCACGTCTCCCGCTTGCGCGTGCGTGGGTATCCCAAGCGCCAGGGCGCCGGCCAACACCGCGCACGCGGTCAACTGTTTCAACATTGGCGAACTCCAATCATGTTTTCCTGCTCGTACCCTTGGCGTGGTTCTGTCCAAGCGTCCACACCTAGGGCATGGTGTTCGGTCCAGGGCGATCCACGCGCCCGCAGGTGGTGGTCAACCGATTCCCCTTGAGCTCCAGCGGTGCATGTTGTGAACATAATTTGTTTATAAAGGACTAATCCTTTTCGTCATATCGATGACCTTTATTCCCTATACGTTCTAACGGACAGTAAGGCGCGCACTGCGCCGTTGTGCGGATACAACAAGCAGGGCGCAACGCGGCTGGCGGCTGGGAGTGCCCGACCTTTCAGTGGGGCATATCGGGGCAATCGGAGTCAGGACTTGGGCGGCGCTTGCCCGATACATGCATCGCCCCCGAGAGACCCACTGCGCACTGCGCCCATCCGTGCGACCCGATCTGCTCTCATGAAATGGGCTGTTATCAATGCATTTGATCTAGTCGATTATAAATCTTTTATATAGAAAACAACGCTTAAGAAAGCCTACACAACTTGTGGGGTCAAATATAGGATCGGAGTTTTCGGCATTCGTCAATGTCGCGCCGACCAGGCGTCACCGAATCAAACGTCCTCATCGCTGCTCGAATCGAGCAAATCTGGACCGAAAAAGTGACCTTCAGGCCAGCCTGCGACATTTGAATGGATCGGGCCAAGTTTTCGGAGATGAGGTGCCAAAATGTTGAACAGGATGTTGACCAAGAAAACGGCCATGGCCGTAACCGCCTTCGCCAGCCTAGTGGTCATTGGGATCTTGACCACCGCCACGCCTGCCAGCGCGCAGGGAAAGCGCTTCCAGCATGTGATCGATATCGCGGACCTTCAAAGCATGCTGACCGAGAAAATGAGCAAGGAACTGATGCTCGTCGCCCTGGAAATCGATCCAGAGGAGAATCTCGGCAATCTGCGATCGACCCGTAATCTGTTCCACCGGAGGCTGTCGGCGCTGCGCAACGGCGACGTCGAGCTGGCGCTGCCTGGAACGCTAGATCCAGCCATTTTGGACGATCTCGACAAGGTCGAGGAGCTTTGGCCGTCGATGGACACGGCGATCAAGCAAAGCCTTCAATCGGAGAAATCCACGGCGGAGGCGGTGGAGGTCATTGACGAATTGGGTCAGCCCCTGCTTTCAGCCGTGGATGAAACCGCGGCGGCGTATCAAGACCTGTCCAAGAACTCCCGCGCCATATTCTCGATACTCGAAATCGCGCTCGCAAAGGCAGCACGGCAGCGTATGCTGACACAGAAAATGGCCAAGGAATACCTGATGATCGCCTATGGTCACGACGTCGAGGCGAATTCGGCGGCCTTGATCGGGTCCATCCGGGATTTCGATCGCACTTTAAAGGGGCTAATCGCGGGTGACTACGACTTGCTGATCATGCCGGCACCGACACCGCAACTCCAAAGACAACTGAGAGATGTCGACCGGCTTTGGAAAGAGTTCAAGGAGCTTATGTTGGCCGCGGCAAACGGCGCCAAACCCACCCGCGACGCGATTTCCGAAGTGGCAAGCAAGAATATGGCGCTGCTGAAAGTGACTGACGCGACTGTCTTCCTGTACAAGGCCATGTAGTCATCCATGAAGATACCCGATTTCGCGCGAACTCTGCGATACCGCAGGTTGGCCGAAGCCGCACTGGACGCCGCGTGGGCCGATCGGAGCCGAACCCGACGGCCCTGCGCGCGCCCGTAACGCGTCATCTGCTGGCGCCACGGCCGTGCAGTGACTACCCCCATCAACGCCCAAGGCCAGTTGCCGGATTGGGCGCTTGGCGCTGGCGCTACAGCTCGAGCTACGGCAGGATCGATCCGTCCATCGCATCGGTCATCTGTAGGCCGCGATAGGCGATCTCGAGACCCTGCTCCCGGTCAGCCCCAGCCCTTCGTGTCCGTGGTGAACGCCGGCGAGGATGCGGCGGCCCCCTTGCCGGAGCCGACTGGAGATGTCATGTCTTAGAGAGGCTCGAACAACCGCCCGAGAGACCATGCCCGACGGCCGCGAGCCCGTGACCATCCAAGTGGCAAGCCGCATCGCCGAGCTGCCGGCCGAGCAGTGGGATGCTTGCGCGGGCGAACGCAATCCCTTCATCAGCCACGCCTTCCTGTCCGCGCTCGAGGAAAGCGGCTCGGTCAGCGCCGAGACCGGCTGGCTGCCGCAGCATCTGGCGATCGCCGACGAACGCGGCCGCCTACTCGGCTGCGCGCCGCTCTACCTCAAGAGCCATTCCTACGGCGAGTACGTTTTCGACTGGGGCTGGGCGGATGCCTACGAGCGCGCCGGCGGCCGCTATTATCCCAAGCTGCAGTGTTCCGTGCCCTTCACGCCTGTCACCGGGCCGCGCCTGCTGGTACGCCCCGACGCGGCGCGCGAAGCGATCGCCGAGGCGCTGATCGCCGGCATGGTCGAGCTGGCCGAGCGCCACGGCACGTCCTCGCTGCATATCACCTTTCCCCGGCCGGACGAGTGGCGGGCGCTGGGCGCCGCCGGTTTCCTGCAGCGCCGCGGCCTGCAGTACCACTGGGTGAACCACGGCTACGCAGACTTCGACGCCTTCCTGGCGACGCTCAACTCGCGCAAGCGCAAGGCGATCCGCAAGGAGCGGCGCAAGGTGGCCGAAACCGGCGTGGTTCTGCGGCGGCTCACCGGCGCGGCGATCGAGCCGGGGCACTGGGACGCCTTCCACCGCTTCTACCTCGCGACCGCGGACCGCAAGTGGGGCCAGCCCTATCTCAACCGCGCGTTCTTCCATCGCCTGGGCGAGAACCTGGCCGAGCGGGTCGTCCTGGTCCTGGCCGAGCGGGACGGCGTCGCGGTCGCCGGTGCGCTCAACCTGCGCGGCGGCAGCGCACTCTACGGGCGCAATTGGGGCTGCCTCGGGCAGTACCGCTTCCTGCACTTCGAGGCCTGCTACTACCAGGCCATCGAGCACGCCATAGCGGAGGGGCTGAAGACCGTCGAGGCCGGCGCCCAGGGCGAGCACAAGATCCAGCGCGGCTACCTGCCGGTCGAGACCTATAGCGCCCACTGGATCCGCGACCGCGCGCTGCGCGAGGCGGTCGCGCAGTTCCTGGCGCGCGAGCGGGTCATGCTGGGCCACGAGAAGGCCGCGCTCGAGGAGCTGAACCCGTTTCGCAACGACGAGGCATAGCCGGGCCATCCCCACCCTTTCCGGGAGCCGCGGACGGCCGGGGATCAGAAGACCAGGGTCACCGTAATCGTGTCCAGGTAGCTTCCAGCCGTCACCACCTGCCCCGCGGGAACGCGCCCGTAGACCGTATAGCTGTCGGTCTGCGTGCTGCCGGGCGGGGTCAGGTTGTAGTCCGCGGTCACGACCGCGGTGCCGCCGGTGCCGTCGCCCCAGACCGCGCTGCGCGCGGCGTCTATGTAGAGATTGTAGGTCAGCTGGCTCAGGCCGTTGGTCATGGCCCGCGGGGCGAAGGACCCGGCCTGTCCGGTATCGAGCCGGACCTCGTAGGTCACGCGCGGCGGACGATCGCTGGTGCAGGTCACCTGTACGGTGCTTGTGCTGTCGAGCGGCGCCGCGGCCAGGGGATCGTAGACGCCGAAGGCCACGCCGACTGCGCTCACCGAGCAGGTCTCGGCCCTTGCGCCCGCACTCGCCAACAGGCCGGCGGCGGCCGCCAGCAGGGCGACTAGGCTTTTTCGCGTCCGCGCTGTCATTGGACCCTCCGCCGGCAGGTGAAGGCGCCCAGGTCCGGCATCGGCTCGTCCGGCAGCTCGACGTCCAGCACGAACTCGCACAGGCCGTCTCCCGTATCGACGACCACGCGGTCGCCCAGGCGCGGGTCCCGCAGCTGCACCTCGCCATTCAGGCCGATCGGGAAGCGCCGGCTGCCGCGGCCGAGCATCGCTGTGGCGCCCGGCGGCACGGGCGCCCCGTCCTCGGCATGCACGCTGAGCAGGACCGTGCGCGACGTGTCGACCGGGAACTCGACGGTAACGCCGCTGCGAAAGCGCGGCGCGATGGTTGCGGTCGTCTCGTCGACCTGGGCGTCGAAAGGCAGGTCGAGCGGATCGATGCCGATTCTGTTGGCCTCGTAGGGGCGCAGGTTGTGGATCAGCAGGTGGCCGGCGGAATCGGTCCTGCCAACCAACTGGTTTTCGTAATAGACCCGCACGTCCGGCTGACCGGGCACCGAGGCGACCGCGAAGCTGTTGTCGAGTCGGCGCGAGAAAAACATGTCGCCGTCGGCAAACGCCAGGCCGCCGACCGCGTTCAGGCGCACGCCGGTGTCGTCGTCGATTTGGCTGACAGCGACCGAGGCGACGCCGAAACGGGAGGTGTAGGACACCTCGCCCCGCCCACGGGTGAAGTCGTTGTCGCTCGCTTCGGCCCTGGCGCCGAAGCCGCCCTCGAGAGGCGCCGCGATCTGCGCCGACGCCGTCTTCAGGAATTTCTGATCCCGGCTCGCCTGGAGGGTGGCCGAAGCGCTGCTGCGGGCGCCCAGAGGCACGGTCAGATTGACCGCCACCACCGTGTCCTTCTCGGCGCCGAAGGTCGAGAGCGCCGTGAGGCCGAGCCGTCCGATGTGCGGAATGCCGACGGAGTAGCTGGAGGACACGATGTGCCGGTCCGCCTCGCCATCGAAGGCCTGGAACGTGTGGCTCGAGCTGAGGTTGCCCCAACGGCCCAGCGGAATGCCGAGCCGCAAGCGGGTCTCGGCCTTGGGCGAGCGAAGGTCGTCGACACCGAAATCCTCATAGCCCCCCGTGGCGAGCCGCCCCGACGCCGTCACGCTGACCTCCCGGGCCACGCGCTCGAAGCCGATCTGGAACAGGCCGCCGCCGCCATCCTCCTCCTGGCTGGCTGCGACCGCCCCGGTCAGAACGCCAAACGAGCCGAGCGGGGCGGCGCCGGCGATGCCGAAGGCCCTGCGTTCATCGTGGAACTCGGCGTGGGCTTCCGCCGTGAAGTAGTTGCAGTAGCCGTAGCGATAGGTGCCGGAAAAGAACGGTCTGTCGTCGTACCAGTAGCCCTCCGTGCCGTACCGTTGGCGCAGAAATCCTGTTTCGAAGGAGAAATCGTGCACACGTTGGCGCAGCAGCCTGGGCGAGGTGTAGTACGGCTGCGAGATGACCGTCTGGCGGCCCAGGACGTCGCGGACAACCGCGGTCACCTCTCCGGCCCCGGTCACCACGGGGACGTCCTCGATCGTGAAGGGCCCGGCCGGCAGCGCCTCCGTGAACCGCCGACTGTCGTTGACCAGGATATCGACCGAAGAGGGCAGTGCTGCGTCGCCCGAAAAAGCAGGTGTGGGAAAGGTCACGAAGTACGGCTGGGTGGCGAAGTTGGTGCCCATCTGCAGGCCGCCGAATCGCACCGGCCGGCCCCACTGGCCGCCGCGGCTGATGCTGTCGCCGAAGCGCAAGGTCACGCGCTGATCGGGCAGGTCTTGCACGACCGTGGTTTCCAAACGCACATGCTCGGCGTCTTCGGTGGCATTGCGCAGAACATGGCTCGACGTACCGACGAAGCCCGCCGCATAGAAGCCCAGTTCGAAGGCGCCGCCCGCCACGTAGTCGTCGGGCTCCGAGAAATATTCGGCCAGCAGGTCGTAGTTCAGGAAGCCACCGTAGTCCGAAGAAGCGAGGTCCATTTCCGGCTCCACGCTGCGGCTTATGGTGGTGGCCATCAGATACTTCGTCGAGATCGACAGGGTGATGGCCTGCCGACGCTCGTCGATCTCGTAGGCACTTCCCGGATGGGCGTCGAGGGGATAGTACCTGGCCTCCTCATAGTGAAGAGCCGGCCGGCGGGGGACCTTGATCCGGAGCTTTTGGAAGACCTGCGCCGTGACGTAGGCGGTGTCGTCGAGGAAGAGGACAGGGGCGATGACCTCCGTCGCCTGCGCGTTCAACGATACCGCGAACAAGTCCACTTTCGTCGTCTCAGCATAACTGGGATAAACGACAAAAGTGAGAAACATCCAACCCAAGCACCATCTCTTGAAGTCGCACATGCTCAATTGGACCGAACATTGTTCACCCGGGACGGTTTAACGGACCGTCGGCCGGCTCATCGAAGCGCCTCTTCGACCGTCGTGCTTACCCCCAAGCTGAGCGCCGCCTGCAGCGGCCCGCGCCGGCTCGAGGCCGTGAGGGTGACCGACTCGTCCGGGCCGGCCAGGCTGCCCGGGACGTCCCAACGCCGCGCTTGGCCCGGCAGCACGTAGAAGCGGCGGTCGATGGACGCCAGCGACTCGCCGCTCTGGCGCTGCAAGGCGATCGTGGAGACCACCGCGTGCAGGTTGCCCCGGTTCTCGACCTGCAGGGCAAGCCGCGTCGCCGACGTCTGCTCCAGACGCCAGATCAACAGGGGCGCGTCGGCCCGCTCCG
>Ga0224504_10000693_pt1 | contig 15033 bp, 10 predicted proteins | sample SF_Oct11_sed_USG_3_FD_170160 | JGI IMG/M metagenome (GOLD analysis project Ga0224504, IMG submission 170160) | Sediment microbial communities from San Francisco Bay, California, United States - SF_Oct11_sed_USGS_24 | ecosystem: Environmental > Aquatic > Marine > Sediment | place: USA... | reverse complement strand
CAGGACTTGCCAAGACCACGGCTATCAAGGTGCTGGCGGAACGTATCGAAGGTGATTTTCACCGTATCCAGTTTACTCCTGACCTGTTACCGGCTGACTTGACTGGTACGGAAATATACAGACCGCAAGAGGGTACCTTTGAGTTTCAGCAGGGCCCGATTTTCCATAATATGATTCTTGCCGATGAGGTAAACCGGGCACCGGCCAAAGTTCAGTCGGCCATGCTCGAAGCCATGGGTGAACACCAGGTAACCGTGGGCAGGGTCACCTACAAGATGCCGCCATTGTTCCTTGTAATGGCTACACAAAACCCGATTGAGCAGGAGGGCACCTACCCGCTGCCCGAAGCACAGCTCGATCGTTTTCTGATGCATGTGGCGATCGAATACCCCAATGCGAAAGCGGAACAGGATATTCTCGAACTGGCCCGTGGACAGGCCCGTGACGAACTGGGTACAAAATCCGAGCCCAAAACGCTGGTAACCCAGCAACAGGTTTTTGCCGCCCAAAGACAGGTGCTGGATCTACACATGGCGCCGGCCTTGCAGGAGTATATCGTGCAACTGGTGCTGGCAACCCGTGATGCGGGCAGTTGGGACGAGGAACTCGGCCGCCTGGTCAGTTATGGCGCCAGCCCACGAGCCACCATAGGGCTGGATCGCTGCGCACGGGCACGGGCCTGGATTGATGGTCGTGATTTTGTATCTCCAGACGATATTCACGCGGTGATACACGAAGTGATGAGACACCGTGTATTACTGTCTTATGAGGCGGAGGCAGATGGTGTCACTGTCGATGAACTGGTCAACCGCCTGCTGGATCTGGTTCCTGTTCCATGACAGGTTTTCAAGGGGATGGCATTCATTTAAGCGCCCCCGAGTTGATCGCGTTAAAACCCCGCTGCAACGCACTTAGCCTGCCAATGCACAGCCCTGCCGCATCTTCGTTGGCGGGTGCCTACCGCTCCCGCTTCCGTGGGCGGGGAGTGGATTATGTTGAGTCGCGTCACTACCTTCCCGGTGATGATATCCGCAATATGGACTGGCGTGTAACAGCTCGAACCGGTAAGGCGCACACAAAGATTTTTCAGGAGGAAAGAGAGCGGCCTGTACTGGTCGTGGTTGATGCCAGTCCCAGTCTTTACTTCGGCACCCGAACACGGCTTAAGTCTGTTGCTGCCGGACAGCTGGCCGCTGCTGTCGCCTGGGCTGCAGTGCGCCGGGGTGATCGTATTGGTGCCTTCCTGTTTACCTCGGATGATCATCGTGAATTACGCCCGACAGGCGGTCGCAGAGGAGCGATGCGGGTTATCCAGGGGCTGGTTGACTGGCTGAACCCCGAAACGGCTCAGCAGGGACAAAAACCACTTTCTGTATCACTCGAGCGTGTCCGGCACGCGGTGCGCCCGGGCAGCCTGGTATTGATCATCAGTGATTTTTTCAACCTGGATGAACAGTGTCACCGTCACCTGTCACGCTTACGGCAGCACAACGATGTAATCGGTTGCCAGGTTATGGATCCTGCGGAAGAGTTTCTCCCCGCCGGCAGATTCCCCATTTCTGATGGGGATAACAGCGCCATGCTCGATACACACCAGGAGCAGTCACGCCGTCAGTTTGACCGGATGAGCAGTGAGCATGGTGAAATACCACGGCGTATGTTTCATCGTCACAAGTGTGGCTGGATGGTATTAAAAACATCCGACGACCCCGTGGAAGTGCTGGGCCGTGAATTACGGCTGTTGGTAGGGCGTCGCGGATGAATCCGGATCTGTTATCACAATTACGTGATATCCATTCGGCAGCACCTGTTTCATGGTGGCCGCCGGCGCCGGGTTGGTGGGTGCTGGGCCTATTGCTACTGGTTTTACTGAGCTGGCTGGGCCGGCGTGTTGTTGCGCGTTACAGGGTTCATAAGCGTCGCAGGCAAATGCTGGGATGGATTGACCATTTGAATGCCAATATCGATCCTCAAAAAAATCCACAGGCATATTTGTCAACACTGAATCGTATTTTCAAGCTGGTCGCGCTGAGGGCATTCCAAAGTGAGAATTGTGCTGCGATGGCCGGTCAGGACTGGGCGGATTTTCTGATTGAGAAAATGAAGAAATCACATTCATCAGAGTCACTTGGTGTGCTGGTCTCGGGGCCTTATGATCCTGCACCGAAGTTCGATCCTGAGTTGATGTGTGAACTAACCCGTAACTGGATCAGGCAGCATGGCTGAAGAAGCGCTCACAACAGGCTTTGCCATCGCCTGGCCCTGGTTGCTTTTGCTGGCACCGGTACCTTGGTTGTTGCGCTATCTGCTGCCAGCCTCGCCATCGGGTGATACACAGGCATTGCGTGTGCCGTGGTTTTCGGCAGTAGCCGGTGGTAAGGCCGGCTGGATGCGTAGACCGCTACTTGCCCTGATGGCCACATTGGTCTGGTTACTGCTGGTACTGGCAGCGTCCCGGCCGCAGTGGATTGGTGAAATCGAAAGTCTGCCTGTGACCGGCCGTGATTTGCTGCTGGCCGTTGATATTTCCGGCAGTATGGATACACAGGACATGATCCTGAACAAAACAGCAGTCAATCGCCTGAAAGTCGTGAAAAAGGTTGCGGGAGAGTTTATCCAGCGGCGTCACGGAGATCGTGTCGGGCTGATTCTGTTTGGTAGCCGTGCTTATCTTCAGACACCGTTAACCTTCGATACTCAGACCACCGCTACATTGCTGGATGAATCTGAAATTGGTCTTGCAGGACGTGAAACGGCCATCGGTGATGCCATTGGTCTCGCGGTCAAACGCTTGCGCGATGACGCGGCGGCCGATCGGGTGCTTGTATTGCTAACTGATGGTGCAAACACATCCGGTGAAGTCCAGCCCTTGCAGGCATCCGGTTTTGCCGCCCGTGACGGGCTGACCGTCTACACAGTTGGTGTCGGTGCAGATGAAATGATGGTGCAGGACTTCTTTGGTAGCCGGGTGGTAAACCCTTCTGCCGATCTTGATGAAGATACCCTGCGTGCGATTGCAGACCAGACCGGCGGACGTTACTTCAGGGCGCGTGATGCGGAAAGTCTTGAAAAAATTTACGCAATACTGGATGAGCTTGAACCTGTTGAGAGCGATGTTGAAACCATCCGCCCGGTCGATGAGTTGTTCTACTGGCCCATGGGTATTGCCTATATCCTGGCATTGTTGGCAGCCGTGTTTTCGATTAGGCCATTCAACCTGCGCGTGCTGACATCATGATGGATGCATTACCACTTCATTTCATACGGCCATTATGGCTGACCCTCGTGCCCATGGCTGTTATTTTACCCTTGGTATGGCGGCGATTACGTCGTCCTTCGGGCGACTGGAGCAAGGTATGTGATTCACATTTATTGCGCTGGTTAAGTGTTGGCAAGGCGGCGGCAAAGCCATCTCGGTTCGGTCCGTGGCTGGCAGGACTTGTGTGGCTGCTTGCTGCAATCGCACTGGCAGGACCGAGTTGGGAAAAACTACCGGATAGCGCTTTTACGTCACGTGACGCGCGTGTGCTGGTTCTGGATTTATCCCTGTCAATGTTGTCCGAAGACCTGAAACCCAACCGGCTGGCACAGGCGCACTTCAGGTTGTCCGATATGCTTGAAGCGACAGCGGAGGGTCAGACCGGCCTGGTCTCTTTTGCTGGAGATGCATTTGTTGTCTCACCGCTTACCAGTGATACCAACACCATCAGAAACATGCTACCCGCATTGCGACCGGATGTGATTCCGGTTTCCGGTAGCCGACCTGACCGTGCACTGGAACTGGCAGCTGAATTGTTAAAACGATCCGGTATGGCCCGGGGCGAAATTCTATTGATTGCGGACAGTGGTAGTCGCGCGGCCGCGAATGTTGCTGCGAAACTGGCAAAGCAGGGGATTTTCACGTCCGTATTGGCTGTTGGTACTGTACAAGGTGCACCGATTCCAAGTGGCGAAGGATTCGTCAGTGACAGCAATGGCAATATTGTCGTTGCCCGTCTTGAACGTAATGCCTTGCAGGCCATAGCCAGCGCCGGTGGTGGAAGATACTCGGAACTCACAGCAGGAAGTGCCGCGACTTCACCCTGGGCAGCAGTCGAGGGAAATGAATTTTCACGCAAGGATGATGCATTGGGTGAGCGCTGGAAAGACGTAGGGCCATGGTTGCTACTCGTACTGTTGCCCCTGGTTGCTTTCAGTTTCCGCCGGGGGTTGCTATTTGTCGTTCCATTGCTGGTTTTACCTGGCTTGATGATTAGCACTGATGCGGAAGCGGGTTTCTGGGATGATCTGTGGGCCACCAGGGATCAACAGGCCCAGGCTGCTCTCCGGGACGAACGTGCAGTAGACGCGGCGGTACTTGCAAAGAGTCCGGAAATTGCCGGTGAAGCTTTTTACCGGAGTGGCGATTATGCCAATGCCGTCCAATCATGGTCACAGACGAAAGAGGGGCAGGAACTGGCGAACAGTCATTATAACCGCGGAAATTCAATGGCTCAGATGGGAGAGTTTGAAGCTGCCCTCGCCGCCTATGATGCAGCGCTTGCATTGGATCCGGAGATGGAGGATGCCAGTTTCAACCGGGACCTGGTGGAACAGATGAAACAGCAGCAGGAACAACAAGAGCAAGAGCAGCAGGAACAACAGGATTCGGAAAGCGAGTCCAACGAAGAGCAGTCGGGCGACGAGTCCGAAGAAAGCGAAGAGCAGTCCTCTGAAGATCAGCAGGAAGGCGAGCAGGGCGAAGAAGAATCTGAAGAGCAGGAAGAGGGTGAGGAGTCCGGCGAGCCCTCGGAATCTGAGATGGAACAAAACTGGTCAGAAGAAGACGCACAGGCCATGGAGCAATGGTTGCGGCGTATTCCGGACGATCCGGGTGGATTGCTGAGGCGTAAATTTCGCAATCAGCATGAACGCCGGGGTGCACCCGCTGATGAATCTGAGACGTGGTAATCAGGAATGAAAAAGATGGTTTTTAGTCAAACACGCAGGCTGCTCGGCAAGCTGACCCTGGCCTTGGTTTTATTACTGGCATATTCAATGGCCCAAGCCGCTGCAGTTACGGCCAAGCTGGACCGCAGCAGTGCAGTGGTAGGTGAAACGGTTACCCTGATTCTGGAAACCAGCGATACCAACCAGAGCCTGGATTCTGATTTTTCGGTATTACAAGCGGATTTCGATGTATTGAACCGGCGTTCCGAAACCCAGATGTCATTTGTGAACGGTGCTCAAACGGCAAGTGTCCGCCTGGTGATTACGCTTGAACCGAAACGCGAGGGCAATTTACTGATACCTGCTTTAAAGTTTCCCGGCACCAGCTCAAACCCGCTGACCTTAAAGGTTTCAGCGGCACCAACCCTGGCTCCAGGTGCTGCCGAGCCGGTATTTATAGAGGTAACAGTACAGCCTGACGGGGGTCCGTATTACGTGCTTTCACAAATCAGCCTGATGGTCAGAATTTTCTACCAGGCTAACCTGACAGAGGCGGCGATCAATCCACCGTCACCTGCACAGGCCTCGGTACGTTTGCTGGATGAGGTTCCATATCAATCGGATCGTAATGGTGAGCGTTACCGTGTGCTTGAGAGGCGTTACGCCATTTTTCCCGAACGCTCCGGCACACTTACCATTCCTGCTATGCAACTCAGCGGACGTTTGATTGAAAGGCCGTCAGACCGCCTATGGCAGCCGACAGTACGTGGTCGCCGTGTGCAGGTAGAAAGCGAACCATTAACACTGGAGATCAGCCCGCGACCCTCGTCGTTCACAGGTGATTTCTGGTTGCCGGCACGGCGGATCACCCTTTCACAGCAAATTACAGACAATGAAAAACTGCATGTTGGCGAACCAATTACACGCACCGTAATAGTCGATGCCGTGGGGCTTGAGGAGAATATGCTTGAAGAGCCTGTGTGGCCGGAAATAGCCGATGCACGTATCTATCCGGACCAACCACAAGGTATTAGCCGTGATGACGGAGAATGGGTTCTGGGTCATAAGGAATTCCGCTATGCCATCGTTCCGGAGCAACCCGGCGAAATGGTTTTACCGGAAATCAGGCTGGACTGGTGGGACACAGTCGCACATAAGCAACGAACTGCCGTATTGCCGGAGCACCGGGTCAATGTTTTACCTTCCGAATTGAACACGTCGGTCAGTATGCCGCCGTCAACAGTGAACGGCACTACCCAAGTTCCTGCAGGTGTATCCTTTGAAAATACGGGCGTACCAGCTAATACAATCCTTTGGAAAGCCAGCACCGCAGGGTTTGCAGTTTTATGGCTACTGACCCTGTTTTTTTACTTCCAGCGAGGCAGAAATGGCACGGAACCATTGGTTTCAAAGCGTTCTATGTCCCTGGGTGAGACCGACTTGCTAAATCGTTTTCGACAGGCGTGCCGGAACAATGATGCTTCGGGAGCACGTAAAGATCTTGCTCAATGGATCAGGAATTACGCACCGCCAGCACAACGCGGAAGTATGCGGGACTTTGGTTCAGCCTGTGGTGATTCGGTATTGCAGATGGCAATTGCTGAGCTTGATACAAGCGGCTTTGCTGATGATGCTGCCGGTTTGTGGAAAGGCGAAACATTATGGCGGGCATTCAAACAATGGCAAGTCAGGGTAAACAGGCCAGTAACGGCCAAAGTCGGTGAAAAACCGGACTTGTACGCACACTAGCCGGGAAATGCCACGGGTGTCTGAACCGAGCAATGGATCGAATGTGCAAGCATAAGCTTCGGGTCGCGCTGCAGAATTCCAACACGACCCGTTACCGTATTACCTTACGAGCGCTTTAACATGCGCCGGTAAGACCTCTGGCGCGTTTACCGCTCCCCTTTCTTCGGTACTTCGTCAACCTGGCTTTGACCTGAACCGATTGGTTCGAACAGGCTGGCGGCCCGATAGCGTTCAGTAACACAGGTAAACCTTAATGCAGGCATGCTTAATCTGCGCTTAAAGCTCCATAAACTTGAGTTAAATTTCAGCTTAAATTGTTTCTGACAGGGGCAGGGTTTGCCGGGGAAGTATCAGGGGTTGGCCTTCATGACAAGGGTATCGATCTTGTTTTCGGATAACAGACGGCGCATATCGTCAGCTGCACGGGCTCCCTGGAAAGGTCCGATCCGTACCCTGTGCCAGGCCTGACCATTAACCGTTACTTTTTGTACGGAAGCCGTTGAACCGAGCAGTGCGAGTCTCGCTTTCATTTGCTCTGCATCTGTAGCGCTGCGGAATGAACCCGCCTGCAGAATATAATAATCTTGGGGTTTCTCGACTGTTGTACTGCCAACCGGATCAACTTTATCGGCCTTGCGGCTTAGCTCCTGCTCAGGAACGACGACTTCCATTTCAGGTAATACCGTAAAGAAGTCATAACGTGGTTTTTTGGGCTCGTCAATTTCGTCTTCAACAAGTGCTGATTCAGCCTTACCGGCGCTGCTGTCTACCGAGGGTAAATGCTGTTTAATCTCAGGCAAATACCCTTTGATCATCAGAAAAGCTGCAACACCCAGGCCGATTAGTATGCCACCGAGCAGCCAGAACCATGCCGGGATACCACCGGAAGCTTTCTTTTTGGTTCCGCGGCGGTTACTGCCTGATCTGCGCTTGGCTGCCATGTTACATGGCTTCCGGTGCCGAAATACCAAGCAAGTCCAGGCCATCAGCCAGGACAATCCGCGTGGCAAGTATCAGGTTCAGCCGCACATTCCTGATGTTTTCATCATCAACAAGAAATTGTTGAGAGTTGTAATAAGCGTGGAACTCGGTTGCCAGTGCCTGCAGATAGTGAGCAAGCTGGTGCGGCGCGCGCAGTCGGGCTGAAGACTCAATAATTTCCGGGTACCTGCTCAAAGCACGTAACAACCGGGTCTCATTGGGAGTGGTCAACAGGTTTAGTGCGGCCTCTCCGATAGCCGGATTGTGTGTTTCATCCATTTGCTCAAGATTGCGAAATACACTGCAAATTCGTGCATGTGCATACTGGATGTAATACACCGGATTTTCATTAGTTCGTGATTTGGCCAGGTCGAGATCAAAATCCAAATGCTGCTCATGTGAGCGCATCACGTAAAAGAACCGGGCTGCATCACTGCCAACTTCCTCGCGTAACTCCCTCAGGCTGATGAACTGACCTGAGCGCGTAGACATGGAGATTTTCTTGCCGTCACGGTAGAGGACGGCAAACTGAACAAGCAATATTTCAAGACGGTCAGGGTCTTCTCCCAGTCCAAGTGCTGCGGCCCTCAGACGGGCAATGTAGCCGTGATGATCGGCACCAAAAATGTAAAGTGCCTTTTCAAAACCGCGTTCCATTTTGTTTAGAAAATATGCGATATCGGAAGCAAAGTAAGTTGTCCGGCCATTTTCACGGATGATGACCCGGTCTTTTTCGTCACCGAGTTCAGATGCGCGGAACCAGGTTGCTCCATCTTTTTTGTATAGATGTCCATTTTGGTCCAGGCGCTCAATGGCGTGTTCAATGGCACCGGTGTCCTCCAGTTCCTTTTCTGAGAACCAGTGATCAAACTCTACCCCGAAACCCGAAAGGTCTTTTTGGATGTCCGTTAGAATACTGTCAACCGAAGTTTCAAAAAATGCCTGGTATCCCGCACTTCCCAGTAATTCCCTGGCCCGGTCAATAAAGGCATCAATATGAGTTTCCCGGTTGCCACCTTCAGATTCATCCGGCGGTAGACCATCGGTGACTTCCTGCCCCTTGAAACGCCACTTGTCACCTGTCTCCTGCCGTACTTCACGGGCGATATTATAGATATAGTCACCACGGTAACCATTTTCCGGGAAACGCAGCCGCTCGCCACATAGCTCCAGGTAGCGTAGCCAGACACTGACAGCCAGGATATCCATCTGACGCCCGTTGTCATTAACATAGTACTCACGTTGAACAGGGTAGCCGGAAGCCTGAAGAATACTGGCCAGGCTGGCGCCATAGGCAGCACCGCGACCATGGCCGACATGCAATGGGCCGGTCGGATTGGCAGAAACGAATTCAACGGTAACTTCGTGCTTCGGGTTCGGAGGAACATGTCCGTACATGTTGCCCTGGTACAGGATGTCTTTGACAACGGTGGTTAGTGCAACGTGGTTCATATAAAAGTTTATGAATCCGGGCCCGGCGATCTCCGCATGACTCACCTGGCGTGAACGCGGCATCTTGTCGATGATGATTTGCGCCAGTTCACGGGGCGGTTTACCTGCGCGTTTGGCAAGTACCATGGCAATATTGGATGCAAACTCACCATGTTCTGGTGTGCGTGTGCGTTCTAATTGAGGTGCAATATCGCAATCCTCGTTTAAGACGCCATCGCGCATCAGGTGCAAGAGAGCCTGAATCAATAATTCTTCAATGTGTTCTTTCAAGAAAAAGTCCCGTGAGCAGTTGTCTAAAGACAACACGAAAGCGATGTATTGTAAACGTTTGAGCCAGCGCTGAAAACGATTGGCGCAAGTTAGCTGGTAATTTGTTACCCACAGCCTGCCTGCATCATGGCCGCTATTACCCCGAGTAGCCTTGGTTAACCACCAATTCGCACCGGCCTGTGGATAACTCTGTGAGTAAAATCAGTTTGAGCACTCAGCTTATAGTGCGTGCTAGTATTGTCTCAGTTCGGGGGCGAGTAATAAAATCATGAAAAATTATAAAATACAAATAGATAGGCAGTGTTTCGCATAATCTCATATCAACAAGCACATTAAACCCATGTTTTTTGCCTGGTGCCGATAACTGTGCATAACAATCAGGAGTGGCAACACCGTTGGCAGGTGAGATATATGAATAATGCACTTTTTGGGCATAAAAATCTAAACCATTGCATTAACTCAATTAAATTTTCCAGGACTTATATCCTGGCTTGGAATTTGAGACTGCCAGTATGTCTGGACTGATGTCTCTCGGATTGTTTATTGCCGCCGGTATTTCTTTGCTGGCGGGTTTTCCCGTTGCATTCACGCTGGCGGGTGTCGCATTAATTTTTGCCCTGATTGGTATTATGACCGGTAGCTTTGATCCGGCTTTCCTGAGCGCGTTTCCCAGCCGCGTATTTGGGATCATGACCAATGAGACACTTATCGCAGTGCCTGTGTTTGTTTTCATGGGAGTGATGCTGGAGCGTTCAAAACTTGCTGACCAGTTATTACAGGCATTGGCACATTTGATGCGCAGGGTTCCGGGAGGGTTGGGTCTGGCAGTGATGCTGGTGGGAACCCTGATGGCCGCGAGTACCGGTATTGTGGGAGCAACTGTGGTCACCATGGGACTACTGTCCCTGCCGACCATGTTGCGGAATCAATACGCACCTTCCATCGCCACCGGCACCATCTGCGCTGCAGGTACACTTGGACAGATTATCCCGCCATCCATCGTCCTGATTCTGCTCGCGGATGTGTTATCCAATGCTTATCAACAGGCACAGATACAAATCGGAATTTTTAGTCCTGAGACAATATCAGTGGGTGAGCTATTTGCCGGTGCGTTATTGCCTGGTTTGGTTCTGGTGGGTCTCTATATGCTGTACCTGGCACTGCTGGCATTTTTCAGGCCTGCAGCCATGCCGGCGGTTGAGCAAAAGGAAGGCGAAGATATCTCTCTTTTCACCCTGCTTGGCCTACTGGCCGGGCCCTTGCTATTAATTGTGGCGGTACTCGGTTCCATCCTGATGGGGCTGGCAACACCCACCGAGGCAGCGGCCGTTGGTGCAACCGGCGCAATGTTGCTGGCTTTGAAACAAAAACAACTGTCAGTAGCAACGCTGCGTGCTGTTGTTTATCAATCGGCCAGGGTCAGCGCTATGGTGTTCATGATTCTGATCGGCGCTTCACTGTTTAGCCTGGTGTTCAGGGGATATGGAGGTGATGAATACGTACAGTCCTTACTGACAGCTTTGCCTGGTGGTGAGGTGGGTGCGCTGTTTATTGTCATGCTGGTATTGTTTCTTCTTGGCTTTATCCTCGATTTCATCGAAATCACCTATGTAGTGATTCCCATCATAGGGCCGGTTTTACTGGCAATGGGTATTGATCCCATCTGGCTGGGTGTCATGATCGCGATTAATTTACAAACCTCTTTCCTGACTCCACCATTTGGTTTTTCCCTGTTTTATCTGCGTGGTGTAGCTCCGCCTGAGATTGAGACTTCATCGATTTATAAGGGGGTAATTCCATTCATCATCATTCAAGTGCTGATGCTTGGATTGTTGGCCTTGTGGCCAAAGTTGGCAACATGGTTGCCGGAGATGGTTTATTCCTGACTAGCGCTGCATTGATTCGCATAAATTTAAAACTCGGGACGCAGGTTCAGCAGGGTACGTTCAGAAATGTCGGTCCAGGGTTTCACGATATCCATGTAGGCTTGAAACGAGGCCACGATGCGTCCCATCAGTTCCGATTCCAATGCCAATTCATTTATATACTCACTACTGATGGTTCCCAGTCGTTCAAGTACTTCATCAGGGAAACGGCGTAACTCAACATCGTGATCATCAATCAGTTTTTTCAAGGCCACGCCATTGTTGTAGGTAAAGTCAGACAAGCCATCCATGACGGCGGCCTTGCAGGCTACTTCGACGATTGACTGCAGATCCTTGGGTAGCCTGTCCCAGGCTGCCTGGTTAATCATGCATTCAAGCCCGGCCCCGGGTTCCTGCCAGCCGGGGTAATAGTAATATTTTGCCGCTCTGAATAAACCAAATGCCAGGTCGTTATAAGGACCAACCCATTCAGCCGCATCAATGGTTCCGGTTTGTAAAGCCGTGAATAATTCGGCTCCGGGAATAGTGATGGGCGTTCCACCAGCCCGCTTGAGTATCTCACCACCGGGGCCGGGAATACGCATTTTCAGACCTTTAAGATCGTCGATACTGTTGATTTCGTGGTTGAACCATCCACCCATTTGGGAACCTGAATTTCCTGCCAGGAAAGGAACTAAACCGTGGGGTGCGTATGCTTCCCTCCATAGCTCAAGCCCGCCGCCAAAATAAATCCATCCATGCAGTTCCTGCGCTGTCATACCAAAAGGCATACCTGAGAAAAACTGTGCTTCCGGTGCCTTACCCTTCCAGTAATAGGTTGCGGTGTGGCCTAACTCTGCGGTGCCTTGCTTTACCGCATCAAAGACTTCAAATGGCGGTACCAGCTCGTTCCCTCCGTACACCTTGATTTTCAGGCGGCCATTGCTGAGGTTGTTGATGGCTTCGGCCAGGCGGTTGGCCCCGGTTCCCAGGCCCGGAAAATCACGCGGCCACGATGTGACCATCTTCCATTCGAAACTCTCAGCTGTGGTTTGATTGTCGCAAGCGGCCTGTGTTCCCGGTTGCTTTCCACAGGCACTTAGCAAACCTGTCGCTCCCGCCAGGCTTGCCGTGGTTACAAACTTTCTCCGATCCATGAATCAACCTCTTCCTGTTTGGATTGATCTGATTAATTTTTTAAGAATGTTACCTTGCTCAAAATAAATCAGAGGCTCCTTAATGGTATAGTGAAAACAAGGAAGTCTATATGAGATCAGAACTTCATGAAATCAGAAGATACTTCAGAGACAAGGCAGTTACTTTTAGAGTTGAGGGAAGAGCACCGTGACCTTGACCTGGCGATCAATCGTATGGCGCTGGACCCGCGGCAGGATCAATTGCACTTGCGGAGACTGAAAAAACGCAAGTTGAAACTCAAGGACTGGATTACGAGGCTGGAATCCAAGTTAATACCGGATATGGATGCCTAGTTGAACCCTGGCATCGTTATTCAACCTGGTCGGTTACTTCCGTAAACGGAGTCTGCCGGTCAATTTCCAACCTGATCCCTTCGCCCAGAATGAATTTTGCGTCTTGACTAATCTGTTCCAGACGCTCGTCAAACACCAGCTTGTTATCGTGGTTTGGTGACAGGTAGCCGCTGCTGCGTAATTCTGCGATAAACTGTTTGAACAGGGCCTTGTCATAAAATTCCGGGGCATTGAATTCATGCAGCATGGATATTCTCTGGGCCGTTTGAATACACAGTCTCTCAAGTTCTGCACGGCTCAATACGCCCGAACCATATCTCGCCAATATTGAAATGGTGATCAGGTAGCGGTGTATTGTTTGTAACAGGCTGTGCGCGAGGACATTGAGTTGTAAAACCGCTTCGGGATTGTCTTTAGCGCGCGACAATGTTTCGCCGTCGGACTTCCGGATCAGCAGACCACTCTCAACAAGCTGCTCAACAGAATCATCCAGCGCCTTGGTGATCTGGCGTTGTCCCCAGGGCAGGAATAGTTCGGCCTGTAAGAATGGCTGGATGATTATTGCGAACTTGTGCAGGTGTCTGACCTGGAAACTACGGTGCTCGAGAAAGCAACAGGCAACCAGCGACGGTAATGCCACAAGGTGGGCGATATTATTACGGAAGAAAGTCTGACTTACAGCACGATCGGGAAGAATCGAAATGACATCACCCAGGTCATGTTCCTGACGATGCAGGATTTTCATTTCAAACCCGTATGCGATGATTTCCTTTGCGCTCTTTTGAGTTACCGTGACTTGCTCCGGTGTCGGTTTATGGTTTAACAACACCTGGTAAAGCTCGATTTGCCTTTCTAGTTGTTTCTCACCCATTGCATGCCGGGGTGTACCCAATAACGCCAGTGCCAGCAGATTCACCGGGTTTACATCGGCACCGGTATTGATATTGGTCATGATTTTCTGGCCAAGGTTTTCTATGACGTTATTGAGCCAGTCGGGCCGTCTGGCTTCCTTACGTATCGTTTCCTGCCATTGCGGATCCTGCTGGTTCAGCAAATCGTCAAGAAATATGGGTTCGCACAGACTGACGTGGGCCTTGCCGTAATTGTGCCGGGTTAGTCCAAATATTTTTCCAAGATCAGAAAATTTTTCGGACCGTTTTGCTTTTCCGGACAATTCCTTGTTGTAACTATCACCTTCTGCCAGTCGCTCGTAACCGATGTAAACCGGTTGAAACATAATCGGCATGACAGGTGCGTTCAGATAGCTCCTGACTGACATGGCAAGCATGCCGCCTTTCGGCGGCAATAAGCGACCGGTGCGACTGCGCGTGCCCTCGACGAAGTATTCAATCGAAACACCCTGGGTTTGAATAATGCTGAGATATTCATGAAAAACGGCGGCATAAAGTTTTTGTGAACGGAAAGACCGGCGTAGGAAAAATGCTCCGCATCGCCGCATCAGGGGACCGACCACGGGCAGGTTCAGATTGATACCTGCAGCAACATGAGGGGGGATAAACCCGTGTTCATGCACCAGGTACGATAACAGCACGTAATCGAGGTGGCTGCGATGACAGGGTACATAAATGACCTCATGACCCAGTGAATTGTGTTGAAAGCTATCAAAGTTATTAACCTTGATGCCGTTGTAAATGCGATTCCACAGCCAGGAAATAAGAATCTCTGCAATGACAATGGCCGAATAGGAGTAATTGGCTGCGATTTCACGCACGAATTTTACTGCCCGCCGGCGGGCCTGATCCTGTGTTATACCGGCACGTCGAGCTTCCTCTTCTGTTGCTGCACGAACCGTGGGTGAATTGACAACCTGTTCAACCACTGTGCGGCGGTGTGAAAGGTCCGGCCCGATGGCGGCGGTTCTCACACGTTTGAAATGCACCCTCAGTATGCGGGAGACCTTCCTCAAGGCAACTGATGAATCCAGACCTTCGGCGGCAAGGTCTTTCAGGGAGATAGGGCGACTGAACTGAAGAAAGGTTCTACGGCCATTGACCAGGGTGCTGAAAAAACGACGAAGACGTCCGCCGATTTCCCAGTTCTCGGTAAAGATCACTCTTGTTAAGCCGCTGTCCTTGGTTGGTCTATGCCCCACCAGTACAGTCACCGGAACCAGCTGAATATCCAATTCCGGATTTGCCCAATTTTTTTCGATCATCAATTCCAGCATCTTGGAATGACTTCGCGGGTCCGGGCTGCGGAACAACAGGCCTTTAAGTCTCTTCAGTACGGCATAGGACCGGATTGGACTCTCCGGAATATCGGCTACAGACAACAAG
>Ga0224504_10000691_pt1 | contig 15045 bp, 8 predicted proteins | sample SF_Oct11_sed_USG_3_FD_170160 | JGI IMG/M metagenome (GOLD analysis project Ga0224504, IMG submission 170160) | Sediment microbial communities from San Francisco Bay, California, United States - SF_Oct11_sed_USGS_24 | ecosystem: Environmental > Aquatic > Marine > Sediment | place: USA: California... | reverse complement strand
CTTTGACGTCGCCATTTCTGGAAACATGCGGCAGGTAGTGAATCTCGAGTTTTCGCGACTCTCCGTCGCGTTCGGTGTCGACCTTGAAACTGACATTCTCACCGAACAGGACTTCTTTTATTCTCGGACGCACCTCGCGATAGGCTTCCGCGCTGACGATGTCGCTGATGCTGGCGCCAACAAGCTCCGAGCGCCGCTTATCGAACCATTGCTCGTAAGCGTGATTGAGATAGCCGATCGTTTCGTCGGCATTGGCATAGGCGATTCGAATCGGAATCGTATCGAGAATCAGCTCGTAGAATTCGCGGCTGTCGCGCAATGCGCGCTCAGACTTCTTGCGCTCGGTAATGTCCTGATAGATTCCGGACAGCCGATACCGGTCGCCGTCGCGTTCGTAGGCCTTGCCCCGGACCCGTACCCAGACCCTGCGTTCCTCGCCGGTCTCGAGCTCGACTTCCAGATCGAATTCCCGCCCCTCGCTCAAGCCGCGCTCGATGGCGGTCTGCAGGGCCTCGCGATAACCCTTGCGACAATGTTCGACCGCCTGTTGCACCGATACCCGTGTACCCGGTGACAGGTCGTGAATGCGGTAGGTTTCAGTGGTCCAGTGCAATTTCCCCGATGAAGGATCGAGCTCCCAACCGCCGACCTGGGCGATGCGCTGCGTCTCTTTGATCAGGCGCGTTAGCCGCAGCCGGTGGCTGATGTCGCTGAATGTCACCACGGTCCCCAGCAACCGTCCTTCCTGTATCACCGGCGTACAGGTGTATTCGACCGGAATCGAGCGCCCGTCGCGGCACACGAAGCGCTGGTCGTCACCCGCGGCCGGCTCGCCATTGCGTATCGCGCCAAGCAACTTCTTACCCGCGCCGCCGCCATCCGGGCCATCGTCATCCTGATCCAGAAGTGCGCGAAAATAGGTATTGGAAAAATCGCCAGTCTCGTAACCGAGCAGTCGGGTGGCGGCGGGGTTTGCGAACATTACCTGGCCGGTCGTATCGAGTTCGACAATGCCTTCCCCGGCGGTATCGAGAATGCCGCGGTTGCGCTTGTTGGCGCGTTCCAGCGCCTGGATCATGTTGCTCTGATCAAACCGCCGCAGCGCTCCCATCAGGCCCACGACCGCCACCGCGAACAAGGCAGCAACCAGCAGGCGGCCAAACAGTAGCGGCAGCGCCGATGCTTCGGCCGCGACATCGGCGCCGAAAACGACGCGCCAGTCGAACCCGGCAAACCCGGTAACCAGGCTCAGTAGCCCGCAACTCACCGCGGCGAGTATTACATAATGCAGCCCGCCGACATCGCGCAGCCAGCGCAATTTTTTTGCCGCGGCAACCGCGAACGCAAGCGTGCAAAGCAGCAGCCCGGGGACCAGCAATCCCAGCCATGCAAGCTGCGAGAAGCTGGCGAACGAAAACCCCGAGACACCGATAAATACAATGGCGGTAAGGCCAACAAACACCTGCAGGCCAGGTCCGAGAGGATGCCCAAAACTCGACGGCGAGCGAGACTCGTCAATGGCGGCCAGGGCGAGTCGGCGTGAATATTCGATCAGCAGCACTCCCGACCCGGCTATAACCGCAATTCGTGTAAACGCCACCGGAGCGAAATCGCCGCGTACGAGCGTCCAGGTAAAAAGCCACTCACCGAAGCCGTGCGATAGCGCAAACGCGGCGAGCAGCCATACCGGCATCTGCAGGCTGCGTCCGACCGCGCGCTGACCCGCCAGCGCTGCCCCCATAAATACGAAGACGAGGCCGTAGGCGAAGGACAATAACTCCAGGTTATCCTTTACAAGTTGTGTCAAAAACTCCACGCACTGTCCTCTGCGACGGAAAACGGGCGCACCGTATTACGCATGGCGCTCCCGGGCACCGAGTCGGAACCAGATTAAGTCAAGGTCGGCAACGGTTATGTGCCGCATTTCTCAATCGCGGCAATTGCCGGGGGGCCGCGACCGGCGTGGCGGCATACCGAACAAGCCGCAATTCAGCTACAGTCCGTCGCGAAAAAGATCATTTAGTTCGGAGCGCCAGGACGGCGCGGGAAGATTCGTCAGCGATCCGGGTGCAGCAGAAGGGAGCCCGTATCACGGCTGGCCGGAGCGGCCGGGTTAGCTAACAGCCGCTAATGTCCACGGCCACTTCGGGGGTATCGCCTGCTGCCGTCGATCCGGTGTAGACCACCGAACAATTGTCCGGCGCGGGAGCGCCGATTTTGCGAAACCGGCCCGCACCGTCATAGTCGAACCCCGGGTGATCGTGCATCGCCTTCGCTATGTCGTCAGTCAGCGGATACCCATGTTCGATCGTCACGACATTGCCTTCCATCGGCACCGTGGCAGGCCCGCCATGCGCCAGCCACAGACCATGAGCCAGTGCAGCAGAACTGCGTACGCTCTGACCCAGAGATTCAACCATCGCCGTACGCGCGGTGAGTTCGAGCGAGACAAATTTCGGGACGGCAAAAGCAGCAAGCATTCCCAGCAGAGTGATGAGCACAACCAGTTCGATCAGCGTAAAACCGATCCCGCGGCGTGAGGCGTGCATCCCGGGTCTCCCTGAATCTAGTTCGAATTCGTCAAACACAATTTGTCGTCTGCTTCGCTGATGTTGTTTTGGACACTGCCGAGACAGTACGTCGTATTGTCGGACTGACATAACATCCGGTTCCATGATCACTGTCACAAAACCATGGATCCGGCCCGGCCACAGTGGCGTCCGCTGCGCGCTGAAAAATGCGACGGGCAGGCGGCCTGGGCCGGCGTCGTATAACCACTCTTTAGGTTTTAGGGAGCGCACGGAATCGGGATTCGGAACGCGGTGTCAGTCTAGCAACTTCCCGGCGTTTGTCAGACTTCTCGCGGACTCGATCTGAAAGTCCCGGGCCAACAACTCAATTCTCGCCGGACTCGACTCCCGACTTAGCCTCGAGTTCCTCGATACGCTGCTGCAAACGACGCTGGATCTCATCGCCTCGCTGACTCGCAAATCCGCGCATCGTCTGCCGGGCAGCCTCGAGCGAAGGACCGAGAGTGCGCTGGATCGCCTCCACCGTACTGATTCCGCCCTCGGCAGCGCCGACATCCTCGATGACCAGCGCGGGTACCGACAGCCGCAATTCGCCGGCCAGCTGCGACTGCCCGATCACCGATGCGTTGATCAGCTCGAATCTGCGGATGATGACCGAGCGCAGTTTGTCCGTGTCGATACCTTCGACTTCCCCGGCATCCTCGATCACCGCCGAGCTGAGGCTTTCCAGCAGTACCTGCAGGTTGGTGCGCGGCTGCCCGGCAATTTCGAATCTGATCTGCGCGTCAGCGATGCGGAAACTCTCTATCACCATGACGTCGTCGAAATAGGAAATCTCCTCGACGTCGACTTCGATCAGGGGAGCATCGACCGCGTTCTCGCGGAAATAACCCGGAGGATTGGCAATTCTCAGATTCGTCAGGTGGCCCTCGCCACCCCAAGGCGAGATTTCAACGTCCTCAAGCGACCATGCGGTGCGCGTGACTACCGGTCCGAGAATCACCAGGCCGTTGCGAATGACCCGCCCCAGGTTGCTGGACAACAAAAACAGCGCTACCAGCAGAAAAATCGCGCTGCTGAAACTGATAGCAATCAGGACCTTTAATCGGGTGAACATTGAGTGGACGCTCTCGCTCGAATTGAATTGACTGTGATGCAGCGGCGCTCGTGACCAGAAAGCGCCCGGTAAGGACACATTATAGTTTCGGTCTTACATTAAAAAGCCACTGCCCGATCAGCGTATCGAGGCGGCTATTGTCTCATAAGCCTTGCGTACAACCTCGGGCCCGTATTTGCGCTCGAGCCGGCGCACCTCGAAATGGCCACGCGCCATATCCTGAAAGTGCTGGATAAACACCGCGTTGAGCGCCGCACCGCCGAGAGCCCCGACCAGCGGCACAAACTGCAGTGCCACTTTGTCCGTGACCACAACGCCGAAACGCGCGGCAACGGCACGCACCAGACCGAGCATCGCGGATGCTGACTGCCGGGTGACCGCGGTCACCTCGAGCGCAAGAGCAACACGCATACCGTAATAGCCGCTCTCAGCGGCATCGTCGGTGCTGCCGGGCCCACCCAGGGCAAACACCTCGACACACGCAAGCCGGGTCTCAGCGCTGTCCGGATCCTCGCCGAACTGCATGGCAATGTCGGCAATCGAGCGCATCATTACGCCGGTCGTCACCGGCAGTTCCACGACAACGCCGGGAAGCCCGAACAGCCCGCCAACCGCACCGGTCCCTATCGCAACAGCCTTGTGCAAGCGGTCGCTGGTCCCGGTTGGCGTTCCAAGCGGCGCGCTGGAAAGAGCCAGCCGCATAACCTTCTCGATACTGCTGCGTGCTGCGGTCTGGATACTTTCCGCCAGCGAATCCGGCAATTTTTCCATGGCCCGGTCGAGCGGCGTTCCAACCAGCGCGGTCAGCCGGGCGGCAAGCCCGGGATGCTCGAGTTTTTCGCAGGCCGCGCGCAGCCGCTGCACATCTGCCGGGAGCAGCTCTGTCAGTGCCTGCGGCGGTTTATCCCGAGAACTCATCGAAACCGTCCGTCGTGTCACATTGGCCGGATCATCGTACGCCAGGCAGCCGAGGCGTGAACGACCGCAACTCGACTTCGCCGCGGGCGACGCTCAACGCACAGGACTCCGGTACTTCGATCCAGGCATCGGATACGTCGTTGAGCGGCTCGGAAACTACCGCCCGTGCGTCGCTCGGAATATTGGCAAGACGGGGACTGGAAGGATACAGCTCACGCAGCGCATCGATTTTTTGGTTGTAGAAAAGCGTTCGCGAGCAGCCTTCCGACGAGTACCGGACCGCCAGCAGTCGCTCGCCGTCTGCAAGACCGAGACTCATCTGCAGAGGATGCTCGATCCCGGCCTCGCGACCGATCCGTTCGACTACCGCGGCCATCTCCTCCAGCGCCCTGAACGGATCCTCCTCGAGCCCGTAAGACAGCGCAAGAAAAAACATCAATTCGGAATCCGTGCTCCCGCCTATCAGCGGAAAGAGCTCCGGATTGATCGCTAGCACCAACTCACGCTTTATACGCCGGAACCCGGTGATCTCGCCGTTATGCACGAACAGCCACTTGCCGTGGCGAAACGGATGACAATTGGTACGCTGGACCGGTGTGCCGGTTGAGCGCCGCACGTGGGCCAGGAAAAGCCCTGATTCGACCTGCGCCGCGAGATCCCGGAGATTCTCGTCATTCCAGGCCGGCTGGATCGCCCGGTACAGGCCGGCCCGGCCGGCCCGGCCATACCAGCCGACACCGAAACCGTCCCCATTCGTGGGCTCTACGGAGCGGCGGGCGGACAAGCTCTGATCGATGAGTGAGATTTCCGTCTCGAGCAGAACCTCCGCGAGCGCAATGCTCGCCCCAGAGTAAGCCATCCAGCGGCACATATCTTTCTCCGTATAGTCGTGCCCGGGCGGCGGCGCAAAATTCGCGCCGACAGGTACTATCGTGCGGCAATCCGGTCCGCTCAGTCCGTCGAACTCGTATCGTCGCCCGGTTGCAACGGTTTCTCCACGCCGATCCCCAGTACATTTCGCAGCACCGACCAGCGTGGTTCCACGCTACTATCGTCTTTACCAAGTATCCAGTGCTCGTAAAACTGCTTCAGGACACCGTTTTTTTGCTTCAGATCGAACCAGGTGTTGAGGAAGCTCAGTAATTCCGGCTGCCCTTCCGGCAGCGCGAAGCCGACGGGCGCTTTATAGGACAGGCCGCGCGGCACAATCACCGAGTAGCGTGGATAAATCAGCGTCCACGCAGCCCCGGTCTCGGCTGAATAAACCAGCGCATCGACATCTTCGAGTTCACCGCGCAGGAACTCGCGTGGCGATTCGACCTCCGTAACGGCGGCATTGGGAAGAAGCCCGCGCACCGCGTCCTCGTAATAGTCCGATTTCATCATCGCGACGCTAAGTTCCGAGCGTCCCGCGACCGAACTGAGATTGGCAAAACTGTCACGATCGTGGTCGCGCACGATCAACGCAAGGGTCTGATCAAGGTAGGAGTTGGTGAACGCGAAAACCGACGCCCGGGCAGGCGTCACCGCAATGCCACCCACCAGCAGGTCGATACTGCCGTCCTCGAGCGCGGCCTCGGCATCGGCCAGATCGAGTCTCACGACTTCCAGCGTGACGCGCAGATCGCGAGCCAGGTCATTGATGATGTCCATATCCAGCCCGACCACCTCGGCCGCGCTGTTGCGAAACGCGAACGGCAGGCGATCCGGAGGATAGCCGACTCGCAACGTGCCTCGTTCGCGCACTACATCCAGGCGCGGTCGATCGCCCTGAGGAGGCGGCAACGGCACAAGCGTATCAACCTGGACGGTATACACCGGACTGCCGGCAAGGCTCATCGCGACGAACGACTTGTCTCCGGTGTATTCATAGGGGATTGTCCGGGTCAAACCGAAACCCAGAATCAACATCGCGATCCCGGCAATCGCCACCCCCACGGCACCTACTTCGAACAGGCGGCGCCAGCTCATCCGATTCATCATCGCGCAGGCGCCAAGCAGACAGATCACGACCCCGTGCATGGCCGCAAGCGCTGTGGCAAAACGCGCCGTCACCACGCTGCCAAGCAGATACAGCTGGAACAGATCGGTCGGCAGGCGGAAAAAATCCAGCATGAAAGGCAGGGCGACCGCCATCGTGCCAAAAGCCGACAGTGCGCCGATGACCGTGTATCCCGGATACTGCGACGGGCTCAACGGCGACCCAATAAACCACGCCGCGAAAAGGATGAAGGCGAGGCCGAGCAACGTTCCGGCGCTGGGGAAACTGTAGGCAGTCGGCACAAGGACATCGACCGTGGAATCGGCCTTCTCATCCATCAATTCGCGCTCGGTAAGCAACTCCTTGCAGCGTTCCGCGATCATCGGCAAAACAACCAGCACGGTTCCGGTGGCGAAAGCAGTGACCATGGCAACCCGGGCTTCACGCAATACGTCGCGGTAACTCAGCGGCGTTGCCCAGGCCACCAACATCGGCAGCGTCACCATCGCGAGCACCAGCCAGGCACCCAGATAAGCCCACAAATAGACCTGCAACCGCCCGAGTTCCTCGAGTCTGAGCGTGCCCGCCGCAGCGGCCGAGATGGCAAAAATTCCGAGCGGCGCCACTTTCGCCACGAAGGACGCGATTCGCATCAACGCCTCGCTCAGGTTATGGAGACCGCGCAGCAGGCCGTCCTTGTCCGGCACGGCGATCAGTGCCAGCCCGAGGCAAATACTGAAGAGCACCACCGCCGGCACAATCGTATTCGACAGGGAGAAAAAGGGATTCGCGGGTATGTACAACGTCAGCGGATCGAATGGCGCACCCTCGTCGACCAGGCTGGCGCTGAAGAATGCCGATGCGGTCCAGTCCGGGTAGGCAAACGGCATCGTCAGTACGGTCATCAGCGTGATCAGCCACAGGAACAGGATCAGACTTCCACCGAGCGCCCCGATGTGCTTCGCCATCTTCGCGTCGAGCCGCCCGAGACCGCTGATCAACGACACCAGGATGTATGGCAGAACCGTCATCTGCAGCAGCCGGATATACGCGTTACCGACAATTTCGAGGGCGCCGGCCGGTTCGCCGGCGAAGACCCCTAACAGGATGCCCAGCACGAGGCCGGCCACTACTTTCGAGAACGGGCTCAGGTTGCTGAAAAACTTCACGGGGAGGAAAATCTCTCGTCGCCATGGTTGAAGCGGGTACCTGGCATGGGATTTCGCTCAGATCTCGCCGCCACGCGGATAAATCGGACGCAAATCGATTACCGGTCAGGCCGTAAACGTCAGCTTAGTCAAACGACGCCGACAAAACCACCGCACAGGCAACCGCGAGTTGCGGCGTTCCGGCCCGGCCGGGTCGGCAGCTTTCGCCAAAACCGGCCGTACGGGCCACCGCGACCACTGCGCTGGACTCGTCAAACTCCGCCCTCGCGGCGTAACATACGCGTTTTGGGCAAGCGTCCGCTCAGGCCATGGCGCCGTGCCGGACCAGACGGAAAGCGATATGAGATATCTCGACCGGGACAAGCTGAACAGCATCGACGCAGGGATTTTCCAGACCCAGGAACCGTTCCCGTTCACCAACCCGCAGGGCTGCCTGACGGACGAGGCCTTTGCGACACTTGCGGCGACCCTGCCCGACGTGTCGCAGTTCCAGCCTTTCTTCGGCAAGCAACGCAAGCACGGCCAGGCCAGTCATGACCGGTATGTACTCGAATATGTCGACGGACTGGATCTGCCTGCACCCTGGCAGGAGTTCGTGAACGAACTGAAAAGCGACATCTACCGCGATTTTATCCGGCGCCTGCTCGGACGCGGTAATTTCCGCTTTCGCTTCCACTGGCACTACACCCCGGACGGCTGCGTCGTGTCGCCGCACTGCGACTCCAGCGGCAAGATCGGCTCACAGATCTTCTACATGAATACACATGAGGACTGGGATCCGGCGTGGGGCGGCGAAACGGTGATTCTCGACGACCATGGCCGGTTCGAAGCCGAGTCAAACCCCGACTTCGAGGATTTCGACACCGCGGTGCCGGCCGAGACAATGGATAACCGCAGCCTGATATTCGGCCGCAAGAACAACTCCTGGCACGGCGTGCGTCCAATCACGTGCCCCGCGGACAAGCTCCGCAAGGTCTTCATCGTGGTGTTCGAGGATGTCAATCCGCGAAAAATGCTGTGGAAACGTGCCCGCCGGCTGCTTCGTGGAAAGCCGATGATCACCGAAAAAGAGCGGGCGATGTATTGAGTACCTGGGCTGAGACGGCATGTCTGGAAACAGCATCATTGCCAGGACGCTTTTCGCACATCGGGAGCGCCGGGTCAGGGTGGCGCTCTGCGGCGGGTAAGGAAAACTGCCGCTGATGCCTTCTGGCAGCAATACCGGAGACGGCTTCGAGTCCGGGCAAAACCCGGTGCCGTTCAGCAAGAGCCTGAGCGGCCGGATCCTGCTCCTTGCCGGCCTTCCCGCGCTTGTTATCCTGCTGGTGCTGATGTCGTTCATTGCCACTACGACGGCGCGGCAACAGCGCGGCGCGCTTGAGGCCTCATTGCAACAACTGTCACAGGAAGTGGCTGGAGAAATAGAGCGCGGCAACACGCGCGCGACGCTGGCGGTGCGCATCATGGCGTTCGCCCAGCAAAGCGGGATGTTCGGGAAGCGCGCCGACTCGACCGCCCACGCGCGCGAGGTGCTTGCAGCATTTCCGGAGTTCACCGGCGCCTATTTCGGTTACGAACCCAACGCCGATACCGACGATGGCGAATTTCGCGACAGCGCCGAGGGGCTTGCGATTGCGTCTGCGCTCGACTCTGACGGGCGCTTTCTTCCGTATTGGTATCGCTCGCAGCAGGACGGCGCCATCGAGCTCGAACCGCTGGTCGACATGGAGTCGAGTCTCTACTACCAGGGCGTGAAAGACCTGTTTCTCGAGTCCGGCGTGGCTCAGCACCTGGTAACCGAACCCTACGAATACGAAGGCAAGATGATTGTCGAACAAGTCTTCCCTATCGTCATCGACAACCGTTTCGCAGGCATCGCCGGTGTAGATCGGGCGCTCGACGACATCGAAACCCTGCTGCAGGAGATCCGCGACCGTGAGAATGTCGATATCCTGCTGATCAGCCGCAGCGGCCGGTTTATCGCGGCAACTGCCGGTATGGGTCTGAACCTGAGAACCTACCCGGTCGAAGAGACGCCGTACTCCGAGCTGCTGGGCCGCCTGCACCAGTCGGAGGATCGCTCGATCCTGCGACTGAGCACGGATCCGACCGACGGCGAGAATTACTATTTCGCCTCGGCGCCGGTTAGCACCGGCAACTGGACGGTCGTAATCAGGCAGGCCGAATCGTACCTGCTGACATCGATCAGGCATGCACTGCTGCCGTTGATAGCGAGCGCGCTTTTTGCGCTGTCCGCAATCATCCTTATCGCCGCGGCAATCACCGGCCGCACTGCGCGGCGCATACGCGAGACCGTTCATGCCGCCGACCTGATAGCGACCGGCCAGTCCGCTTCGGGAGTCCAGCTGGAGGAACAAGGCGACGATGAAGTCAGCCGGCTGAATCACAGTATCAACCGTGTGCTGCAGAGCTATCGGGAAATGAGCAGGGTCTGCGGCGCGATTGCCGAGGGCGACTATTCGCAACGTGTCAGGCTGCGCTCGGCAGCCGACACCCTCGCCCTCGCGATAAACGAAATGGCCGACAAGCGCTCGGAAGCGGAGTGCGCGCTGCGCCAGTCCGAGCATCGCAGCCGCCTGCTGCTCGAATCGACGACCGAGGGCATCTTCGGCGTGGACGAAAACGGCATCATTCAGTTCGTCAACGAATCGGCCGCCGCCATGCTGGGATATTCACGGCAAGAACTGCTGGGCGAGGGCGCTCACGAACTGATCCATTTTGCTTACACAGATGGCAAGCCGTACCCGATCGAAAACTGCCCAATGCGCCATGCGTTCACCGAGGGCCGCACCAGCCGGGTTCAGGACGAAGTGCTGTGGCGCAAGGACGGCAGCAACTTCGAGGTCGAATACTCGAGTGTTCCGATTCGCGATGACGAAGGCATCGTCGGTGCAGTCGTGGTTTTCCGCGACATTACCGAGCAGGCGGCACTGGGCCGCAACCTGATGGCAATGCTCGACAATGCGGTGGACTTCATCTACGTCAAGGACTGCGAGCACCGGTTCACGGCCGCCAGCCAGACCGTCGCAGAGTTGTCCGGGCTGGAATCCTGGCGCGATCTGATTGGCAAGACTTCCGCCGACATCGTCGGCGAGGAATATGCCAATTCGTACGAGGAAAACGAAGACAAGGTCATGAAGGAAGGCGAGATCGTATCGGGACTGGTCGAGCCATACGAGACGGCGGACGGCGAACAACGCTACGTGCGCTCGAACAAGGCGCCGCTGCGCGATCGCAACGGTCGCATCGTCGGGATGATAGGCATCAGTACCGATATCACCGAAATGAAACGCCTCACCGACGAACTCGAGTCGGCTCGCGACCAGGCCGAATGCGCCAACCGTTCGAAGAGCGCGTTCCTCGCGAACATGAGCCATGAGCTTCGCACGCCGATGAATGCAATCATCGGCTACAGCGAAATGCTGGTGGAGGAGATGGAAGAAGAGGGCGTCACGGAATACACCGACGATCTGAAGAAAATTAACGGTGCCGGCAAACATCTTCTCTCTCTTATCAACGACATCCTCGATCTGTCGAAGATAGAAGCCGGGCGCATGGACCTGTACCTCGAGCGCTTCGATCTGAAGGACATGCTGGTCGAGTCGGCGCAAACTGTCGAACCGCTGATGGGCAAAAACAACATTCGCTTCCAGACCGATTTCGACGGCGACCTCGGTAACGTTCGCTTGGATCTGACGAAACTGCGCCAGGCCCTGTTCAACCTGCTGTCCAATGCCGCAAAATTTACCCGCGAGGGTGAGGTCACGTTTTCCGCCGCGCGGTTTGCCCGCGCCGACAATGACTGGATTCGATTGGCGGTGACCGATACCGGGATCGGGATCGCAGCGGACAAGATCGAGCACCTGTTCGAGGAGTTCATTCAGGCAGATCTTTCGACCACCCGCGAGTACGGCGGCACCGGGCTGGGCCTGTCGATAAGCCGCCGCTTCTGCCGCATGATGGGGGGCGACATTGCGGTGACCAGCGAGCCCGGCAAGGGATCGGTTTTCACGATCGAATTGCCGGCACAGGTCAACCCGCTGGAAGCGGCGCAAGCGGCCGCGGAAGCGCCCGTCCGGGCGATCGAGGAGCCCGCACCAGCACAACTCGAATGCCAGGCCGGCGATGCCCCGCTCGTGCTGGTCATCGACGATGACCCCGACGCCCGCTCCCTGATGACCAAGACGCTGGAGCGCGAGGGCTACCGGGTCGCGACGGCAGTGGACGGAGAGGACGGACTGCGCCGCGCCGCCGAACTTTCACCGGCGATCATCACGCTCGATGTGATGATGCCGCACATGGACGGCTGGTCGGTATTGCGGCAACTGAAGGCCGACAGCCGGTTACGTCACATCCCGGTCGTGATGGTAACCATCGTCACCGACAAGGGCATGGGCTATACGCTGGGCGCGGACGACTATCTGACCAAACCGGTCGATCGCGAAATGCTGGTACACGTGCTGCGCCGGTTTGTCCCCGAAGGCGCAGGAAAGATACTGATCGTCGAGGACGACCCCGATACCCGGGTAGTATTGCGACGGACCCTTGAACGCGAGGGTTTTGCGGTCGTCGAAGCGGGCGACGGCAGGGAAGGCCTGCAGGCCGTAAGAGAGTCCAGCCCGAACCTCGTGCTGCTCGACCTGATGATGCCGGTAATGGACGGCTTCGAGTTCCTCACGACGCTGCGCCGTGACCGCAGCGAACGGGCGCTGCCTGTGATTGTGCTGACCGCCAAAGAGCTGTCCGCGGCCGAACGCGACATCCTGAATGGCAAGGTCAAACAGGTGCTGCAGAAGTCTGCCGATGACCCCGAAAGGGTGCTGGGCGAAATCCGCAAGGCGCTAAACCCGGCGTAGAACCGGCGCCCGGCGTTACCGGTCATGCCGCAGTAGGATTGTATTCATCGCCGCGCAAGCGGGCGCGTACGAACTTCATCAGCGCGGCAGCCTCACGCCCCTTTTGCCACCCCCTCGCGGGGTCCGAACGCTTTGCCGACCCTCGCGGCAAAGCTCAAGCGCCGATCGACGACCTCCCCACGCGTTTCCCGGCTCTCGGCGGCGAGACAGGCTCGGCTTCACGTCGGCGTCGAAGATCGGATTTCAGAATTCTCCTTGACAGTTCTCATATTTGTGCTTAAATGACACATATATAAGATTTCATCGGAGTTAGTTCGCGCAATATGACCACGAATCCACGTCATGCCTGGAACCAGGCCTGCCGGCGCCTGATGCAGCCCATCGCGCGCATGTTGTTGCGTGGTGGCATCACCTGGAAGGAATTCTCTGAACTTGCCAAACAGAGCTTCGTCGAGGTTGCAGGAAACGATTACGGCCTTGCCGGACGGCAGACCAACGCGTCACGCGTGGCACTGATGACAGGGCTCAGCCGCCGTGAAGTCAAGCGCGTCAGGGACCTGCTGGAAGCGGAGGAACCGGAGATGGCGCCACAGAAAAGCAAGATCGCCCGCATTCTGTCGGGATGGCACCAGGACCCTGATTTTGTCGGGCCTGACGGAAGTCCGAAGGTGCTGGCCGCGGATGGCGACGGAGCGACCTTCGCCGCGCTGCTCGACCGCTATGCGGGCGACCTGCCCGCAGTGGCAATCACGAAAGAGTTGTTGCGACTGGAGTTGATCGAGCATGCAGGCAAAAACGGATTTCGCGTCCTGCAGCGCAGCTACACCGGTAACGCGGCGGATCCGGACATTCTCCGTCAGATGTCCACGGCGCTGCACGATCACGGTCAAACACTGGCGTGGAACATCGACGCGGAGCGGCGCGGACCCACACGATACGAACGCATGGCGTTCAACGGGAACATGTCCCGTCGCGCCATGGCCAACTTTGAGAGATTGATCGAGGAACGAGGACAGGCATTCCTGGAAGATATCGATGCCTGGTTGTCGGAGCACGAGTCAGAGGAGACGCCCGCCGAGCGCGAAAGACCGATAAAACTCGGAGTCGGCGTCTATCTGGTAATGGACGAGGAAAACTGAGGAACCAGCTAATGAAACGACAGCAGCGACAGGCGTTAGCCACACTATTTGCGACGGCGATCACCGTCACGGGATGCGGCGGCGGTGGCGGCGGTGGCAGCGACCCCGCAGTCGTTCCCCCGCCCGAACCACCGCCGATCGGCGGTATCGAAGGCACCGGGCTGGCGGTCGGCGTGATTTCCGGCTTCGGTTCGGTCATCGTCAACGGCGTTCGCTATGAAACCAGCGATGCGACGATTACCGTTGACGACAACCCCGGCAGCGAGAGCGATCTCGCAGTGGGTCAGGTCATTGTCCTAAAGGGCAGCATCGACGATAGCGGCACGACGGGCACCGCCGACACGATCGACTTCGACGCTGAGGTCGAGGGCCCGATTGCGAGTATTGCAGCGGACGGAACGAGCTTTGTCGTCCTTGGCCAGAGCGTGCTCACGGACGCGGATACGGTTTACGAAGACAGCCTCGTCCTTCCGCTGCAGGTCGGTGACGAGATCGAAATCAGCGGATTCCGGCTGGCCGACGGCACGATACTGGCAACTCGCGTGGAGCTACAGAGCCAGGGGAGCGAACTCGAGGTCAAGGGCAACGTCGCCAACCTGAATGCAGCCGGTTTGACCTTCGAGGTCGGCACGCTGACCGTCGATTACAGCGCTGCCACACTCGAAGACTTTCCAGGCGGCGACATCGGCGAGGGCGATTGGGTCGAGGTCCACGGCACCGGCTTCAACGCGCAGAATCAGCTCGAAGCGACGCGCATCGAGTTCGAGGACAACAGCATCGACGGCGACGACGGCGATCACGTCGAGATCGAAGGGTTAATCACGCGCTTCGCAAGTACCACCGACTTCGATGTCAGCGGCCAGGCCGTAGTGACGACCGCGGGCACCGAGTTCGAAGGCGGTGCTGCCGGCGATCTCGGTATCGACGTGAAAGTCGAGGTCGAGGGTGAGTTCAACGCGGCCGGCACGATTGTCGCCGACAAGGTCGAGATCAAGAAGGCAAGCAGTGTAAGGATCGAGGCGACGGTCGACGTCGTCGATACCATGGCCGGCACGGTCACGGTATTCGGTGACCTGTTGATCAAAACCGGTCCGGGCACGCAGTTCGAGGACAGCAGCGATCTTGATCTGGCCCGTTTCTCGGTCTCCGACATCAACGTCGGCGATTTTCTGGAGATTCGTGGCGTCGAAGACCCGGCCAACAGCGTCGAGGTGCTGGCGAACCGGATAGAGCGCGACGACCCTGATCCGGATAGCGGAATGCGCGGAATCGTTACCAGCGTCAATCGCCCGGTCATCGTGGTCCTTGGTGTC
>Ga0224504_10000687_pt1 | contig 15077 bp, 9 predicted proteins | sample SF_Oct11_sed_USG_3_FD_170160 | JGI IMG/M metagenome (GOLD analysis project Ga0224504, IMG submission 170160) | Sediment microbial communities from San Francisco Bay, California, United States - SF_Oct11_sed_USGS_24 | ecosystem: Environmental > Aquatic > Marine > Sediment | place: USA: California... | reverse complement strand
AGGGTGTTGTGCAATGCACTGTCACCCTTATCCAGGGTTTTTGGCGATAATGCCAGTTCACCACTGGTATTGGAATCGTAGTACAAATAGTTGAAACCCTCGGCGGGCCCACTACCTACACCGGTAGGCAGTTTATAGATAAACCACCAGTCAACAGGTTTACCATCAGTATCATTTAGCGCGGCTAGTTTTGTCATTCAACAGTTATCCATAGTGTGATGCTGGCCATCTTCTTTGCCTGTATATCTATTTAGCACCGGCTGCTTTGCGGAACTCCATCAAGCCTTCGATTCGTTCATTATTGGCATCTCCGCATCGCTTGATATACAGATGTGAAACAACATCTGTCGAATCCTTTTCAAGATACTGTTCAAATTTCTCTCTTGCCAAATCCCACTGTGCTGCGTAGTAGTGCTCCAATGCAGCATGATAGATGTCCAGCAATTCCCCGCGTTCATCTGCGCTTTCCTGTTTAGCGTCGAACACCTCGAAGACGATAAGCGGTTCGTCACGGCCTTTCACACGTAAACAATCCAGCTCCCGCCATTGGAATTCATCGTGTCCCAGCAACAGGCGGCGTGTTTGCGCCGAGACAATGACGTTGGAACCATAAACCTTGTTCAAGGATTCCAGGCGTGCGGCAATGTTCACGCTGTCACCGAGCACGGTCATATCCATCCGGGTATCAACACCCACGGTACCCATGATGACAGGTCCCGTATGCACACCAACACCGACTTCGATGGGTTGGTAGCCCTCTTCAATGCGCTCCAGGTTATAAGCATTCAAGGCCAACTGCATACCGAGGGCGGCACGCACAGCGTTGGCCGCCTGTGATTCCTCAGTATCTCCACAGGAATCAAAAAGTGCCATGATGGCATCGCCGATGTATTTATCAACAAAGCCGGAATTATCATGTACCGGTTGACTCAGTCGACGGAAACAGGCGTTGATGAGATTCAATACATCCTGTGGCGGCATGGTTTCCGACAAGGTGGTGAATGAGCGGATATCAGAAAAAAGCATTGAAACTGTTTCGCTCTGTGCTTTGCCGATAACAAGTTCATCCAGGTTCCTGACGCCCTCGGTGGCCACCCGGTCGAGAAACTGACGGGGTACAAACTTTTCGAATGCCGTCACCAGGCTCTCCACTTCGTCCACGCGTTTTTTTAAATCGATAACCAGTTGTACATTGCGTTGTTCAAGTGAGTAGTATTCCAGTGAACGGCGCACGGTTACCCTTAAATCTATCGGATCGATCGGTTTGGTCAGGAATTTATATATCTGCCCTTCGTTAATGGAGGAAATGATCGCGTCGGCATCGGTGAAACCGGTCAGGATGATTCGTACGGCATCAGGAAGTAGCTCACTGGTTTTCTGGAACAGACCAACACCGGTCAGTTTCGGCATTCTCTGATCCGAGATAATCATGTGGATCTCGTCGGGATAATCTTTGTTCTCTATCAGGTTGAGGGCTTCCAGACCGTCATTGGCGAACAGGAGGTTGTAGTCACGGTCGAGTACCAGTGACAGGGAATCAAGATTCTCCTTTTCATCATCAACCAAAAGGATGGTGTAATCCTTGTTGGACCTGCGATCAGCAAAGTGCTTGTTGAATACGTTTTTCTTTAATTGCAATGCCATATTCTGTGCTCAGCTTTTTGCGTCGGAATTGAATGCGAACATGCGTTCAACCATTACTCTAACGGTAGTAAAATTGTGATGGTAGTACCCTCGCCTTCCTCAGAATCGATTTCGAACCGCCCATGGTGTTTCTCGATAATCTGATAGGAAATGGACATGCCCATTCCGGTGCCTTCACCAACCTCCTTGGTGGTAAAGAACGGTTCAAAAATCTTCTGCTGGACCTCTGGACTCATGCCCGTACCGGTATCGGTGAAGCTGATCGCAACCTCTTTGCCGCGAAACTCCGTGCCAAGAGTGAGACTTCCAAGAATCTTCTCGCCATCCCCGGTTGTTGCATCTGCGCTTGAATCCATCTCACCGTGAACATCGGTATATTTCTGTCGAATCGCCTGGCATGCATTCATCATCAGGTTCATGAATACCTGGTTTAACTGGGCAGGAAGACACTCGATCTCGGGGTTGGCCTTGAAGTCACTGATGAAATTAATTTCCTTTGCATATTGTGCACGTACCAGTCTTTGAGTTGATTCGAGGTTTTCAACCAGGTAAACGGTCTTCTTCTCTGCTTCATCAAGCCTGGAGAATGTTCTGAGGTCCTGTACGATCGTTCGAATTCGGTTGGTGCCCTCGTTAATATTTTCCAGTGCCATAAAGAAACGCTTAAACTGGTCTTCGAAATGAGCCACAACATCCGGATCGTTCTCGTCTCCAATCAGATCAAATAGCAGTTTTTTGAAGTCCTTCAATTCCTCATCAAGACTGGCTGCGCCAAGATTAACAAAATTAGTCGGGTTGTTGATTTCATGTGCAACGCCGGAAACCAGCGTGCCAAGCCCGGCCATTTTTTCAGAATTGACCAATTGTGTCTGGGTTGTTTTGAGGTCATCCAGGGTGTGGGTCAATTCCGAGGTCCGTTCCTGTACCTTGGTTTCCAGGCTGTCATACAGTTGCGCATTCTCGATTGAGATTGAGGCCTGTTCAGACAGCAGGTTCATTACCTCGATCCGGTCCTCGGTAAAGGCGCCCGCAGTCAGGTTGTTTTCCATGTAGATCACACCCACCAGTTCGCCATGACGCAGAATCGGCATACAGATTATGGACTGGGGTTGGTGCGCAACAATGTAGGAGTCAGACGCGAACTGATCAGAGTTCAGCGCCTGGTCAAGTACGACATGTTTGCGGGTACGCAACACGTAATTGATAATTGAAACCGGAAGCACGGGAGTTTCTTCATCCACTACGCAAGGCAGTTCGATCTCTTCCCCCGCTTCGCTGCCATCGGCCTGGCTCTGCGCTTCGATAACAAGATCTCCATCACGTTTAAGCACAAAGTAACCCTTCTGGCCACCTGCGTTTTCCAGAAGAATCTGCATGACTTTCCGCAATAATTGCGAGAGTACAATTTCACCTGAAATCGCCCGTGATGCCTGCATGACCGAATCGAGATCCAGGGTTGCCAGATCAACGACATTTGATGGTGTTGCTCCGGAGTGCACCTTGGTTGTGGTCGATCCCGCTTTTGGCTCAACTGCCTTGCGGAATAGCTTGGGGTATTGTTCTTCCATCTGCTCAACTTTTCGTTGGGCTCCCCAACGGTAGAACAGGTAGTGTGCTGTGCGCAGGTGGCCCTCGGCCGCCTGTTGATGCCCGTCTTCGAGGTAGTAACGGGCCAGCAGTTCATTCGCAACAGCTTCATCACGCAGAAATCCGTTATTCCGTGCACCATCAATAGCAGCCCGGAAGGCTGAGACTGCCTTTTCCTTTTGCTCGGAAAGACGCGCGAGTTCACCGGCCATACACCTTTCCAGGTGGGCAAAATTTTCAGGACAGTTTTGTGCCCAGGCTTGCATCTGGCGGTGGTCTTTTTTCAGGCGCTTAAGGGTCTTTGATTGCCTGGCGGCATTCAAACTCCGATACAAGGCCGTGAGCGTAAGAAACCCGATAATACGGAAACGTACCAGTTGCGGTAACGACATGGAGGAACTGACCAGTTTATCCTGTTCCAGAACATACTCCAGTGCCTGTTCAAACTCACCATAGAGAAAACAGATCTCCGCTTTATAGATCTGGTAGTTGGCAATACCGGTCATGAATTTTCTCTGACGCATCCCCTCAATACAGGATTGCTCGTCAAAGAATTCATCGTTCAGAGACAGTTTCTCATCGGTTAAACCCTGGAAGTTGAGTTGCATCTGCCGGAACAGAGTGCCGGAGTCAAAAGAGTCCTGATAGTCGCAATCCTTAACGATGCTCAGGTATTTCTTCTGTTCGGCACTGGCCCTGGGTAAGTCCATTCCCGGGTCCCAGATAATACAGTCCTGCGCACTGTATGCCAGGTAAAGCAGGTCACCGGACTGGTAACCTGCCTCGATACCCTTGCGAAACCAGGGCGTCATTGTGGCCCAGTGTTTACTCCAGTGATGGATAAACATGCCGTACACGTAAATCACTCTCGATTTGAGCTGGATGTCTTTAAAACGGTCGTTCATGGCTACCGCCAACTTGCCATACTCAAAACCAAGTGCCGGGTTATTGAGCGACCCACAAAGCAACATCCCATAGGCAGCGTATGCGAAAGCAGATTCCGGTGTGTTGCCGTGACGAAGTGAAATGTTGACCGATTTCAAGATCAGTACCGGTAGCAGTTTATCGCTGCCCGAAAGGAATGCCGCGGGGAATATCTCCATTAATAAACGAATCGCCACCATTTTTTCAGGCTCAGTCAATTCATTTGCGTCTATCAGGTCCGGAATCGACCTTCTGCCCAGGTTCCAGCGTATTTGCCATAATTCACGCTGAACATCGAGCCAGCCAGGATGGTCACTGATATTCATGCCAAGCAGGTTCAGACCGGCAATCGCCGCCTGGATGGACGCCTCCATTCTACCAATGGTTGCATACTGCCGTGTGCGCCTGGATAAGACCTCTGCTTTTTCAAGGTTTGTACGGACGCGCTGTAACATCTCATCGATCTTCAGGTCCGCATCATCCAGATTGCCTGTCAGGTAGGCACATTGCTGATGTTCAAGTCCCAGTGCCTTGGCGAGTTCATAGTCGTCCTGCCAGGGATTGCCAGTGAGTAGCCCCTGACCTGTTTCCAAATACTCGAGTGCCGACTGATAAGCAGATGAATGCCTGGCCTTCTGGCCTGCCCGCAGGTTCAGCACAGCCAGATCCCGGCGTTCAGAAGGATCAGTAATGAGCCTGCGGCCAATATTCAGATGACCAACGATATTGATCAGCTGGTCTTCCTTGTCCGAATCGTCTGAGTGTTCCTGTATCAAGCGCCCAACAGAAAGATGGACCGATTGTTTCTGATCCTCATCAATTAAGGCATAGGCTGCCTGTTGAACACGATCGTGCTGGAATTTGTAAACAGGATTGATCCGTTGTGATTCAGCCCTACCCTCCGGGTTCGTGTTCGCATTTGAGTGGACGAATTTATAATCCTCACCCTGCGGAATGATCATATTTCTCTTCAGAGCATAGTGAAGTTCGTCACTGGTTGCCTCCATCGATTGTTCATTGATGATGGAAAGGGTTCTCAGGTCGAAGGTATTGCCAATACAGGCAGCCAGTTGCAATACATGCTGGGTTTCAACGCCAAGCTTCCTGAGGTTGGTAATCACAAACTCAACTACGTTCCCACTCATTCCAGTGCGTTGAACACTGTCCATATCCCATGTCCACCGACCAGCTTCAGGGTCAAAAGATATCGAAGATTCCTCATGAAGAGTTTTCAATATCTCATTGATATAAAAAGGGTTGCCTTCTGACTGCTGAAACAGTAAGTCTGCTAAATCCCGGGAACGAGCGACTTCGCAGCGAAGTGTATCGGCAACTAACTGATGCACCGACCCCTCCTTTAAAGGCTGCAATTCCATCTCGTGGAAATCCCGGGACTGGCGAATTTCATTCAAGGTCAGGATCAGCGGATGGCCAATATCTACCTCGTTACTGCGATAGGCGCCTATCAACATCAGGTGAGACAACTCACGGGATGTGACCATACTTTGTATCAGGTTTAGTGTTGGTGCATCACACCACTGAAGATCATCAAGAAAAACAACCAGGGGATGATCGGCGGTGGCAAAAAGCTTCACAAAATTGATGAAAACTATCTGGAAGCGATTCTGTGCTTCGGTCGCCGGCAAATCGGGTACTTCTGGTTGCTCACCGATGATTTGAGCTAACTCCGGCACCAGGTCGGTCATAATGCGGCCATTCGGTCCCAATGTTTTCAGCAAAGATACCCGCCATTGCTCCAGGCGTTCGTGCGATTCAGACAGTAACTGGGAGATCAGGCCACCAAACGCACCCGCTATCGCCGAATAAGGCGTACTGCGTTGAAATTGATCGTATTTACCCTGGATCAGGTAGCCGCTGCGACTCACCACGGGTTTATATATCTCGCTGACCAGCGCGGATTTACCCACACCCGAGTAACCTGATACCAGGCACAAACCGGTGACACCACCGCTAACCTGTGCGAACAGGGATATCAGTTGATCCAGTTCGGATTTCCGCCCGTAAAGTTTTTGTGGAATTCTGAAGTTTTTGGACAGATCATTTTGACCCAACTCGAAGTCGGAAATGCCACCGCTTAGCGCAAGCTCACGCTCACATTTCTTAATATCGGAAATCAGCCCATAAATACTCTGGTACCGGTCTTCAGGGTTTTTTGACATCAGTTTCAGAACAATGCCGGACACGGCAGCAGGAATATCGATATCTTCCCGTTCAGGTAGCGGCGGGCGCTTGCTGATGTGGCTGTGCACCCACTCCAGGTTGTGCTGACAATAAAACGGGAGTTTGCCTGTTAACAACTCGTAGAGAGTGACACCCAGAGAATAATAGTCCGATCGATAGTCCAGATCGCGATTCATCCGGCCTGTTTGTTCTGGAGAAATGTACGCTAATGACCCTTCCAGTTGTTTTGAGAGATTGACGCTTTGTCGTTCTGAAGACAATTCTGAAGATATATCAAAATCTATGATCTTGATCTGGTCATTCTCGGGATCAAACAGGATATTCCTTGGTACGATATCTTTGTGCACCACATTCTTTTGGTGAATATTTCCCAGCGCACGCGCAATTTGTGCAGCCATATTCAAAAAGCGCTGTAATGGTATTGGCCTGTTTGACGACTCTTCGATGAGTTGCGCCAGCGACCGTCCGAAGGGCTCCATTATGATGGCTACATTGCCGTAACCATAGGATTCAAGAGCATGCGTCCGGATCACACCCTCAACATCTGCCATGATCTGCAGGATACGATATTCCCTGCCAAGCATGGCAACGTCCTGGTTGCGCGGGTATTCGGCCGTTAATGTTTTTACAATAACGGCAACACCGTCTTTCTCACGTGTGGCGCGGGCAATCGTGGATTGCCGCGTCTCGTTGAGAGTCTCTTCCAGTTTGTATCCGGGGATATTCATGAATAAGACGGTACCTTTGCTCTCATGTGTATTACTACCCCGCCGGTGTCCGCCTCAATGAATTTCAAACTCCGAAAAGCCTTTCAAAAGTTGCACTGTAGTCCTCATGGGCGGTTTCTAACAGCGGTTCACCATGACCCGTCAGGGCATGTCTGAAAGGGATTTGTTTAAGACGCTGAAAATCTTCTGCTTCCGGTTCATTAAACTGCATCCAGACCGGGCCGACATTGGCCTTCGTAAAAAAGCCCATCTCCTGCATCATCGCGCGTGATTCGTCGCTGAAAAAGTCATCCGGACTAAGCCAATTTTGCAGGGCATCGCAGGCGATCATGATGCCACCTTCGCGATCCAGTCTCAGGATACACTCGGGCAGCTTTGTGGTCTTGAATTCAAATACTGAAGCACCGGAAAATGGCATCTCGCCATCCGCAGTCAATTCGACATCAGTCTCAAGTTCCTGCTGCATACCGGGCATGGCCCAGAATTTTGCGTCGTAGCGATTCTTGTAGAAGACATCATCGACACCATGCATGGAACCGATCTTGATGATATTGGTAACCTTGCCAAGACTTTCCAGCGCCTTGAGACCGTCATCATCGAGACGTACCGTATTGATGAGCGACAGGGCATTCCCGTCGCGAACCACTGTCATATTGCGGCTAAATCGCCAGGAGGCTCCGCCTATGTCACCACTGTAGGTGCCGGTAACAAAAAATACGTCAGGAAACACTTCTCGAATTTCGTCGTGTGGAAGGCAGGAATAATAGCTACTCATTGATCTCTCCTCATTATTATTAGTTAGTATTCAAAGCGGCCAACACAGGTATATTCCCTGTTGTACTCGTGCAGATACTCATTGAGGTACTTGCGTTGCCCGTCCCCCAGTTTGTCATGACGGATATCGTCCAGTGTTTCGCTGCCATCACTGCTGTCGAGTCTTTTTAAATGCCATAGTGTCATGTCACTGCCGCCAAACAGGTCGACAAGGTGCTCATGTTGCCATCTTGCGCCACTCATATCGAATACATACCCGGCAATGGCCGTATGGTCCGGGTACTGTCCAAGGCTTTGCTCGTTGAAAACCTTTGTAGCATCCCCTGGCCCCACAAAAGGCAGGCGCATCTTTTTAACGTGGGTCGGGAAGTTGTTCAGCATGGTGATGTAATCTTCTGGGAGCCCGGCACTCCTTGCCCCCTTTAATAATATATTCATATAGCGTTGAGTGGGGCGACAAGTATCATCTATGAACCCGGGCATGCCGGTGTAGACTACTGCATCAAGGAGTTCATGATCGCTTTCTACCCGTACGGTAATCCGGTCATAACCGATACCATATGCTTCCACAGCATCAAGCCCTGGCAGGTCAGCATCGTCACAAAGGTGCACAACACCCTGCACTTCAACACCGGCACGGGTGGTTTGCTGTATATTTCCCACACCACCTTCGTGCCGGAAATAATGCGCTACATTAAATAAAAGCTCCCATCCGCGAAGCACTGCACGTTCGGAGGTCAGCGGTTGCACACCCTTCGCCCTGATCGAAGTCAGGTCCATATTTGAGCCATAGCCGAAATAGTAAAACAAAGCGGTTTAGTTCCCCTGCAAGGTCTTTGACCCCGTTGATTTTGTTTTTATCACGCGTTCACGCAGAACGAAGCATCACTGACCATTGTTATTCTCGCCAACTGGCTTGTCAAATGACTAAAATTACCGACCGGAAATCCCGAGACACGATTCGCTGCCGCGCCAGGACTTCCATTATTTGATGTAAATCTGGTATCCGGCCCAATCCTGAAGATCGTTATCACGGTTATTTTTCAGATGCTGCAGTTTCGACATCTGCAGAGATTCTGCAATATTCCCTGAATCCTGAAGCCGCTTGTAGAAACCGGTGACAAAACCCTCAGTTGATTCAACAGCACCCGGCCAAAGATTGACGATCACAGAATTGGCACCTGCGGCCAGGAAGTCTGAGACCAGGCCGGGTTGGCTGGAGAAGCTGGAATGCGTATCCCCCCTAAAACTGCCTGAGCTCATAAAAACCAGCGCTGCGACCATTTTCTGGTAACGAATACTTTCCGGGGTCAGTGACAGACGACCCGGCTCATACTCGCTTTCAGAAAGTTCGAAAGCGGACTCACCGGGGTGGTTGAGGTTGATAAGAGCTGGCATCGTCAAATGCACCAGGTTCGATTGACGAAAATGCTCTCCCTGGAACTCATCGGGCAGCAAGGCAACTCCTTGTATGATCTGCAAGCCCGGTCCGACAAAAATGTCTGCCATCGCTCTGATCTCTGCCGATGTTTCAAGCCTTTCCGCATAGCCGCCCGAGTAATCCCGGGGGTCGCCGGCCAGGAATATACTTTGCAGGGAGGCGGTTTTCAGGCTGTTAACCGGATTGGTATTTGCAGGAAAAGATAATAGGTTTACAACATTATGCTGCTCTACCAGGTAGCGGCCTTTTACACGCAGGGCATCGAACGGAAACCCGAGCAGCGGCCCGGCAGGAATTAAATAGACCGTGTCTGTCAGTCGATCGGCAACCGGTTCAATAAGGTACTTCCCCAAATCATCCATCTTGCGTTTGAATGCAGCCACACCGGTATCCATCAGTTCCCCCCGTGTTGACTGCAGGGTTTCAAAGACCCTGGCAGGGTTGGAAATATCCCGGCGCAGTACCCTTCCTTTTTGCCCGATCCATACCTGGGCCATTGCAGGGCTGATGTGATAGGTCAATACGACCTCATCTCCGTCCAGACTGCGCAGGTATTTTTGCAAACCAGCAGCTGATAAAAACTCAAACTCCTTTGCAAAGCTGGCTCGAAGTTTTTCAAGCCCCTCGTTTATTCTGTCATTCAGGGCAAATGCGGCTTGTCCGCCCCCGGGGTTTGCGCGTTGATTCAACTGCTCCCGTAACTGCCCCGCCTCAGCAGATGCTTCCCCGGAATCCATCTCCTGACCGGCGTAGCCATCTATGTAACGGATTTTGCTCAATGCCAGCAATGAAGCCAATCCATCAGACCCACCACCCTGTCTTGACGCCGTTACCAGCGTACGGAGCCATGTATCAAATATCAACTCATGCCGCTCCCAATACCAGGCACCCAGCACACCCGGAAGCGAACGGCGTAACAGGTGAATTTTATCAATCAGTTGATCCAATACGGAAAGTGCTGAGCTACGCTGTCCACCCAAGACCAGTATCTGCGACCAAAGGAACATCGCCTCAGCGGAATACCTTGGGACGGCTGCATCATGCAGCCATTCATAGGAGGTCTTGAGAGAGGCTCTCGAGCATAGACCACCTTCTGAACCAGGTACGGCACAATACTGCAGACGCGCGAGGTGCTTGAGGTCTACATGCCCCGCCCTGTCTGCCGCGGCCTGGCTTCGACTGAAAAACTCTGCAGCCTGTTGCCGGCTTTTTCCTGCTGTGGCGAGAATATCCAGTCCCTGATCATAGTTAAATTGATCGGCTGGTGGCTGGTAACGAGCCTGTGCTTTGCGAGCCTGACGCATCCGCTCCAACTCACCCTTTGCACGATGAATATTGGCCATGACCCGCAAACCCTCACCGACATCAATGAGAGGGTTGGTGCGTCTTTTACCGGTGGTGTCCGGATTGATTCCGGCAAGACTGAGATATGTCATGGCTTCATCAAAACGACCGGTTTCAAAATGGATTCTCGCCAACTCAAAATTGATCTGTCTGCGGATAGCGCTGTTATTCTCATAATTGAGTGCACCGGACAGTATCCCCATGGCTTCGCCAAAACGATAGTTGTCCATCATCAACCTTGCCTGTGCCAACAGGTTCAACGCCAGATCATCACCACCCCCGTCTTCAACCAGTTGTGATTCTATTTCCTGGAGAATTTCGCTGGTGGCAGGTGCGTCTCCCTGGATAGTATGTACCTGGACAATGCTTTCCCTTACTGCTGTTGCCAGCTCCGCGCTATTGACCGTATCAGCGATCTTCACGGCTCGTTGAAATTGCTCAAGGGCATTTGAGTAGCGTGCCTGTTCGGCGTATTCCACACCGCTGGCATAGAGTGCACGAGCCTGCTCAAAGTGGTAGCCCATGTTTTCTGCGAGTTCTGCCGTTCGCGCCAGCACCGATTGAACCGGGTCGCTGTTGTCCGCTGTTTTACCCACCAAACCGGACTTGCGCAGGCCAATCAGGGCAAGGCTTTGAAGTTGCAGGGTTGCCAGTTCAACCTTCTGTGATCGCCCTCCTTTTATACCCGCAAGAATGTCACGGGTCATGCTGTAAACCAAACTGTGATCATGCAGGTGAAAGTAAATAAGGTGAGCAGCCAGGTAATTGGCCCATAAACGCATCTCGAACATTCCGAACTGCTGAAACAGCCTTCCCGCCTTTACCAGGCTATCAATTTTTACCGTCCAATTCGCCTGGCTGTCAACACCGTTGTATTCAGAGCCAAACGAAAGCAACTTGTAAGCCTGCGATACTGAAGTGCTTCGACTATCCCAGGGTTGCAAGCGGGTTAGCTCGATTCCAAATTCGGTCCGCCCGGTGTGCAAATCAGAAGTAATTTCAATATCGATTTGGCGCGCTGTTTTCGCTGCATAAACATACTGAAAAACAGGAACTATTCTGCTGCCTGGAATACCTGACACCACCAGAACCACGTCGTTTGGGCCTGAAATTCTGGACTCAAACTCCGCTTCAAAGGCACTGATTGTGATCAGCAGGTCTTCATTGGCCCCCTGTTGTATAAAATATTCCTGTGTGCGCGCCGGCGCTTTGACCTGGGCCTGCACAACGGAAATGCTTGATCCCATTACAATGATGACCAAAGACAACAGTTGTGTTAACAGGTACCGCTTGGTCAAAAAACTAACTCCATGACAAAAAGCTCATCGTATTCAACTTGTATATCACTAATGGGACGGACATTTAAACAACATTTTAACGTAGCCTGCCCGCAAGGCAGGTATCATATGGCCGATGCAATGGAAGCTCAAAACCAGAATCAACATTGAACAAAACCATTGTCCATATTGTCAATTTCTTTATTCTTAATATAAGTAACAATACTCTTGAGAATCCCGGATAGAGACACAGCAGTATTTTCAACTTCGGCCATTGATTTGTTCGCATCAGCCCTTGGTGCGTTCATTCTACTGGTTATGCTGCTGTTTCCCTATTATCGGCACGCCGGACCGGATGATTCTTTTGCCAGGACACAGGACATCATGGAGAAGCGCCGCCTGGCTTCCGGACAAGTCGAGGACCTGAAAGCCCAGCAAGAGGAACTGCAAAGTGAACTGGATGAGTTAACAGAATCCAACCAGGGCCGTGAAGAACAAATCTCCCGGCTCAGAAAGCAGTTGATGGACATCTCAAACCAGTTGGCAGCTATGCCAACAAAAATAACCGAGCCAGTCGAAATTATCACACCCGAACCGGAACCGAAGGCCCTGACCGACGGTGTCGAATTTTCGATACTCGGCCTCGCCACGGAAGTGAAGTCGTTTGTTATTGTTGTGGATATGTCAGGCAGTATGCTCGCCTACGAGAAGCTGATGATCGACTCGGTACTGGAGATACTCAAACCCCTGAATGAGAGCAATCAGTTCGCAATTGTCGGCTACCATGGCAACCCGCAACCGGTTCTCTGGAGTTTTCCCACAGGTAATAACCTGCTTCCGGCAACTCCGGAAAACCTTGAACTCGCCAAGACATTCACGCGCTCGCTGGTGCGTAAATTCGTTGGCTCAACTCCTACACATTTTGCGTTGCAGGCGGCGCTGGACTACCCGGCAAGCGCGATCATCCTGATGAGTGATGGTGAGCCAAACAGTCCACCGGGGTTTATCATCGAAAATGTCACACAGCTCAACCAGTTCAGGCAGACCGAGATTCACACCGTGGCCATTGGTGAGTACACACATAACCGCAACCTCGTGCTTTTCATGCAGACACTTGCGCGTCTGAATGGCGGTGACTTCGTGGGTGTCTCAAAATGAGGTCACGCTTGCGGCATATGGGTGTGTTTTCGCTGTCGGCGATTGATCTGTTTGCGTCCGCCATGGGGGCATTCATTATCATCACCATCATCCTGATGCCCGACTACCAAAAGGAAGTCCGACTCGAGGGCCACCTGGCATACATCGAGGCACTCAAAGGCGAGACGGATGCCATGCTGAATGACACCGAACTGGGCATTGTCTCTATGAACGAGGCCCTGACCACTGCGCAGGCCCGTGAGATGGAACTGCAGGCGGAGCAGGAAATCGTATCGAGTGAGCTGGAAACCATTAACGCCAGGCTACAGGCAAGAAATGATGAACCGCCTCCCCCGCCACCCAGTCCGGTGGAAACGGAAGAGGAGCTTGGCAGTAACCTCGTGACCTTCCGCTTCCTGGGATTGAAGACCGATAAGACACGTATCCTGTTACTCATCGATATGAATAAATATCTTTCCGATCACCAGGCACTGGTTGCCAGAACCGTTGTACGCGCACTCGAGTCACTCAAAGCAGGTTACGAATTCGGCATTCTCGGTTTCCAGCAACTGGACTCCGGCCCCCGCTACCACCGCTGGCCGGTAGGTGGCGACCTGGTTCCAATGAACAGGGCAAACCGGGCGGAGGCCCAACGCTTTGTCTCTCAACTGGCTGGCAATTTTGAAGGTTCATCATCGGTCAGGGATGCCTTTGCCCAGGCCTTTGAAACACCAGCAGAGGCCATTATCCTGATCAGCGACGGTTTGCCCAATCCGACCTACAACGGTGGCCTGCCGCCGAGGGCACTGATTCAGGATATCGTTCTGGCAAACACCGAGGGCAAGGAAATTCATGCGGTAACCCTTGGTGATTATTTCAAATACAAGGGCACGGTTGATTTCATGGAAAGCCTGGCGCGCGCCAATTCGGGCAGTTTCCTGGCGTTGGCACAATGAGCACACAACGATTCTTTGAATTGAATGCATTATACTGGGCAGTTGATCGTCAGATCGGCCAGGCCGGCGTGTTTACATTCGATCACCGGGCTGAATTAAGCAGCAAAGAGAAGGATTACAAGTGTCTGTAAGCAGCGCAAAAGAAATCAGAACATGTGGTCGGGAACCCTCTTGTGACCTCGTCCTTGAGCACTCGACCCTGTCGCGTCTGCATGCCCGAGTTGAACTCTCAGATGATGGCCTGGTGACCGTCAGCGACGCCGGTTCGAGCAATGGGACATTCCTTAACCGGAATGATCGCTGGGTTCGTGCCAGCAAAGTTACGCTAAGTATTGGCGACCGCATCCGTTTCGGGGACATTGAAGTTCCACTGGAGCAGCTTACGGCTATTTTTGGCCGGCGTGCCAGCACCCGGCTTGAGGACAGGCGCTTTCCACACCGGCACGGCAAAGGCCTTGGCCGACCATCTGCCGGAAAAGCCAATGCCGGGGCCTCACTCAATAAACCCCGGCGCAACCCGGCAACCGGCAAGATAGAAGACAGCACTGCAAATCAACAGCCATGAAAATTCAGGGAACCCAATGACACGTCAAATCACACTTTTAATCAGCCTGGTTTCAGCCATCCTGGTCATCGCATTACTGGCGCGGATATTACCACCAGGTGCTGCGGCTATCATGCTGGATGTCAAGCGTGCCTCATGGCCATTCACGGTTCAGAACATCCTTTGGATCGCGTTCTTTTTCGGGCTTGGCGAGTTATCGCTCCGCTGGCGTGCCGGTCGTCTGGATGAAAGCCAGTTTGACCGGGATTATCTGCCGCTGGATGATGAAACAGTACTTCGACCCGGTGATGACCTGACCCCGATCTATCAGAAAGTTCACAGCAGCAAATACCGCAATGTCTGCTTTTTACCCCGTTTGATTGAAAGGTGTGTACTTAATTTTAATCTCGGCCAGTCAGTCGACCAGACCAATGCCTTGTTGAACTCAAGCCTGGAACTGTTTTTGCACGAACTCGATCTGCGCTACAACATGATCCGCTACATTACCTGGCTTATCCC
>Ga0224504_10000686_pt1 | contig 15080 bp, 14 predicted proteins | sample SF_Oct11_sed_USG_3_FD_170160 | JGI IMG/M metagenome (GOLD analysis project Ga0224504, IMG submission 170160) | Sediment microbial communities from San Francisco Bay, California, United States - SF_Oct11_sed_USGS_24 | ecosystem: Environmental > Aquatic > Marine > Sediment | place: USA... | reverse complement strand
TCGATATCGTCGTCCACCTCGGGCGAAACAAATACCGACCCGAACGATGTGTGTCGGCGGTTACCTGAGTCGAACGGCGATTTACGAACCAGCCGATGCACGCCTGTCTCGGTGCGCAACCAGCCGTAGGCATATTCTCCCTTGATGTGCACGGTCGCACTCTTGATGCCCGCCACTTCACCGGCAGACGCTTCTATTACCTCAGCCTTGAACCCATGTGCTTCCGCCCAGCGCAGATACATACGGAGCAACATTTCGCACCAGTCTTGTGCCTCAGTCCCTCCGGCGCCTGACTGGATGTCAACGTACGCATTATTCGGGTCCATCTCACCCGAGAACATGCGACGGAACTCCAGGCCTGCGACCACCTTCTCGTAACGCGTGAGATCATTGACGACTTCGTTGACCGTGTCGTCGTCTGCTTCCTCGATGGCCATATCGAGGAGTTCGCCCGCATCGGCCAGCCCGGTACTTATCGTGTCGAGCCCTTCGACGACCTGCTCGAGTTGCGCCCGCTCCTGTCCCAGCGCCTGCGCGCGTTCGGGTTCGTTCCAGACGTCGGGTTGTTCGAGTTCGCGTTGAACTTCGGTCAGGCGTTCAGCCTTTCCCTCATAGTCAAAGATACCTCCTCAACGCATCGGAGCGCTCGGCAAGGTCGGCAATCGTTTGTTTTATCTGGCTGGTTTCCATGAGGATATCGCTGGTTTCGTGCTGTGCAAAAGGCGCGATGTTAGCACGCGTCAGCAGCGGTTAGCGGAGCAATTTGCTCGACGACCAGCTGCGGGTTCTCAACTCCACGAAACTCGTTAACGTCAAGACGAAAAGCGAGCTGGACCGTACCCCGGTAAACCGGGCCCGCCTGATTGAATGCAATCGCGTCGACAGGCTTGCCACCACCGGCCGGCCGCACCCTGAGCTTGAGGTGATTTTCCCCAACCGTGCGCTGTTCGATGACCGCGAAATCCCCGCTCCACATTGGCTCCGGGAATGCCGAACCCCAGGGGCCCGCATCCCGCAGTGATCGTGCGAACCCGAGGTTGATGGCGTCGCCGGGCAGTTGACCGTCGGTCACGATGGCGCCGCTGAAATCGGCCTGAGGATACAGCCTTGCCATCTGTTCGGCCGCCGCACTTTTGAATTTCTCAAGCGCGCCTTCTGCGATGGTTAGCCCAGCCGCCATGGCATGTCCGCCGAATTTTTCAATCATGCCAGGGTACATTGCTGAGACCGCCTCCAGCAGGTCGCGAACATGCACGCCCTGGATGGACCGGGCAGATCCTTTCAAAAACTGGTCGTTCTCGCGAGCGAACGCAATTACCGGTCGATGACAACGCTCCCGAACACGGGCCGCGATCAGGCCGACAACCCCCTGGTGCCAGGACCTGTCGTAGACACACACGCAGGCCGGCCAGCGCTGCGATCCCATAGAGTCGACGTAGGCGAAGGCCTGTTCCCGCATGGTGGCTTCGATATCCCGCCGCTCGCGATTTATGCCGTCAAGCTGATGCGCATAGGTCATCGCGGTGTCGAAGTCGTCGGTCAACAGGCACTCGATGCCGACAGAGATATCCTCGAGGCGGCCGGACGCGTTGATACGCGGACCAACGGCGAAACCAAGGTCGGTGCTGACACACCGACCCGCCTGTCGACCGGACTGTTTGAGAATAGCCTGGATACCCACCACAGAATGACCGGCGCGAATCCGAAACAGGCCCTGTTGCACGAGTATGCGGTTGTTATGATCGAGCGGCACCACGTCAGCTACCGTGCCAAGAGCAACCAGGTCCAGGTATTTCGCGGGAATTTTGGCGGCACCGGCGACACCCTGCTCCTGCAGCATGCGACCAACGCGAGCCATCAGGTAGAAGGCCACGCCCACCCCGGCCAGGTGGCGACTCGGGAACTGGCTGCCTGCGAGATTCGGGTTCAAAATCACTGCGGCGTCCGGCAATTCCTCTCCGGGCAGATGATGATCGGTCACCAGCACCGGAATCCCGAGTGCGTTTGCCGCGGCAACACCGGCAAGGCTGGACACGCCGTTATCGACAGTAATCAGCAGCGCGGGCGATTTGTCTGCGGCAACGCGCACGATTTCCGGCGAGAGTCCATAGCCGTACTCGAAACGATTCGGCACCAGGTACTCGACATCGGCGAAACCGAATTCTCGCAGGCAACGCAGCACGAGCGCCGTACTCGTCGCGCCGTCGACATCAAAATCACCAACGACAATAATCTTCTTGTCGCGCTTGGCGATGACGAGTTCAGCGGCCTGATCGATATTCTCAAGGCCGCCAATCGGGGCGAGCTGGGCCAGCCCATAATCCAGTTGCGACGCGTGGGTCAACCCACGCATGGCGAACAGCCGCGCGTGCAGCGGGTCGATATCGCCGAGTGCGGCGATGTTGTCGGCGCTCGGCACTGGGCGCGCCATGATCGGTCTTGAGGTTTGCATGATCAGTCGAGCAGCTCGCTGTCACGGCGCCAGAATTTCAACGTGTCGGAACGCCGGACATCGGCCCGTAAGCCGTCGCGGAACAGGAGTATCAATCGACTGACACGATTCGATCGCAAGAGCTCCTGAAGTTCCTGCAGGTACCGATGTAGATACTCAGGCGACGATTCATACTCGGGTATCACGGCAACAAAGCCATGCAAAGAAGCGTCTGCGCAGGCCTCGAAACTGCCCGGCCACAAGTCGGCGACCGCAGTTGCGCTTTCCCAGTAACCCAGCAGCAGCGGGTCTTCAGTGAACACCGGTGGCTGGGGACGCGTGATTTTCTCGGGGGCCATGCCGCCGCCCCAGAGCCACAGAGAATTCACCGGCGCTTTCCCCTCCTCTACGCGACGTACATTCACTGGGTGTTCGTGCAGCGCCATCTCGATCTCGCTGAGGATGTTCCGATGCATCACCGAATGCTCACCGGTCGGCAGGAATTCTCCGGGTTCGCGCTGATCTATGACATAGGCCGGCACCATCGCGGTCGAAATGGGTGATTCGGCCCGCAGGTAGCCGCATGCGCCCAGCCTTGCGAAGCCATAACGCTGATCCTCGGCCAGCGTCTCCTGGAGGTGGTCGAACAATGGCCTGAGATCCGAAGGTGGAATGCCCGTTCGTTCCAACGCATGCAGGCAAAGATGATCGAGCCGCGGCTCAAGGTAGACAGGATCCGCCGCCGCAATCCAGACGGTCGGCCGATCGCCCGTCTGACCCCACATCCGCAGCGCAGCCAAACCCTGCTCCGGGAACGGAAATTCCAGTTCGTTCAGGATGGTCGCCAGCAATTCCTGTGGGTCGTCTGTCCGCGTCAGATCAGACTGTGCCAGCCACGCACGCAGCGATTTATCGGTCAGCCTCCCACCCCTGATAGGGGGGAGGACGACGACTGCGGCAGTTTTGTCATATGATCCGTTCACGATGTGGCGTCGATGGTAAGGGATGCGCTATTGAAATTCACAAGAGAATTGTCAGCCAAATTGGTGATACGCAGTGTTTCGGAGACGGCGATCCGCGTCAATGACGATGATCATGCTGCGTCGATCGCGCTAACGCCGGAAGAAATGCTCGGACAGTGGCCTGACAAGCCCATCGACGACCTTGCGGAAGAGGACTTTGAGGCGATACTGGAAACGGCCCCCGAGATCGTGCTGCTCGGCACTGGCGCGACCAATATTTTTCCGCCACGCGAACTAACCTTCGCGTTCGCGCGAAGAGGTATTGGCTTTGAGGTAATGGATACTGCCGCTGCTGCGCGTACCTTTAACGTATTGGCCAATGAGGGTCGCAAGGTTGCGACGGTGCTCTATTTTTTTAACGACAGCAGCTAGTCCAGAACGACATCCCCCGAGATACCGTGGCTCTCAAGCATCTCACGCAGGTTCTTCAGCGCCTCCAGTTGGATCTGCCGCACCCGTTCACGCGTTACGCCAATTTCATGACCGATCTGTTCCAGCGTCGCACGATGATATCCGTGCAGTCCGAAGCGCCGCTCCACAACTTCGCGCTGTTTCTCACTCAGCTCACACACCCAGTGGTCGACGATGTCATTGACGTCATTGCGTTGTACGCAGCGTGACGGTTCCCCCGAACGTCTGGCGCGAAGCCGCTCGACCGGCCCTTCACCCTCGTTGTCTTGGCCGTTGGCGCGCAGCGTGACGCGTTCGTGCAAACCCAACAGCCGTTCGACCTCGACAATATCGCGGTCCAGGTGAGCGGCGATCTCCTGCATGGACGGCGCACGGTCGTATTTCTGTCGCAAAACGCGTGCAGCTCGCAGGCAGCAATTGATGTCTTTAATAACATGGATCGGGAGGCGAACCGTGCGTGACTGATTCATGATGCCCCGCTCGATCGTCTGGCGAATCCACCAGGTCGCGTAGGTTGAGAAGCGAAAGCCGCGTTCCGGATCGAATTTTCTCACGGCGTGAATAAGGCCGAGATTGCCTTCTTCGATCAGGTCCAGGAGTGGCAAGCCGCGATTGATATAGCGACGTGCGATCTTGACGACGAGTCGCAGATTACTTTCGATCATTCGCTGCCTTGCCGACTCGTCACCGTTCTGTGCCCGGCGGGCGTACATCTTTTCTTCGTCCGCAGTGAGCAACGGCGAGATACCGATCTCGTCGAGGTATTGTCGCGTTGGATCCAGCACCTGTCCCAAAAACATACCCCCAGTCTGCCGCAAGGAGCGAATGCTTGAGATCGGTCGTCAGTAGACCTGGGTTATCTCGTCGACAAATACTGTCGCGGATTAACCGGCTTGCCATTGCGTCTGATCTCGAAATGCAGTCGCGGCTTGCGTTCCGGCCCCTCCCCCATGGTCGCTATTTTCTGGCCTTTTTTTACTTGTTGCCCTTCTTTGACCAGGAGCGACGCGGTGTACCCGTAGGCACTCAGGTAGGTGTCGTTATGTTTCAGAATAATAAGCTGACCATAACCGATCAGTCCACTGCCCGCATAGACCACGCGCCCGGAAGCCGCAGCAACAATGGGCTGCCCGATTTTGCCATTGATGAGGACGCCGGTGCCAGAGCCAGGCTTTGCGCCAAATTCGACATTAATCCGGCCGCTGGTGGGCCAGGCCCACCTCGGGCTCGGTTGCGCAGGAATCTGCGGCAATGGCTTTTTCGGTGGCTGGCTGTTCTGGCGGCTTGCCGTGGTCCGGCTGCTGGAGCCGCCTGGTGGCGTCAGTCGTATCACCTGCCCCGGATAAATAAGCGACCCATCGCCGAGACGGTTCCAGCGCGCGAGGGTCTGGGCCTCTTTGCCGTAGCGCCAGGCAATGGAAAACAGGGTCTCGCCCTTGCGCACAATATGCGTTTGCGGATCGTCCTGCCATGTCGATCCCCCGCCGCACGATGTCAGGGCCAGGGAGACGAACAGGATAATGAGTGCGCGGGAGGTCATTAGCCCCGCATCATAAACAACACGGCTATGACAATGATCACGACCGTCGCCCAGCCGATACGCTCCACGTATTTGGAAAGTGTGGATTCGAACTTATCCCCGCCAAGTCGAACCAGGCCCGCAACGAGAAAGAAACGCGCGGCGCGACCCACTAGTGAGCCGATGAAGAATCCGGGGAGATTGATGACCGCAACACCGGCCGCAATCGTTGCGACTTTGTATGGAAGCGGCGAAAACCCCATGGCGAATACAACCCACACGCCGTAGTCATTGAGCCACTGGCTCGCCACCTCGAAATCTCCCCAGTAATGCGTATCGCGCAGCCAGGGTTCGATCGCCTCGAACATGCCCCAGCCAATCGCGTATCCGCCGAGACCGCCAAGCACCGAGAAGACGGTAGCGATCGTCGCGTACCGAATCCACCGGTCACGATCTGCCAGACACATTGGGGCCAGCATGACGTCAACCGGAATCGGGAAGAACGAAGACTCCGCGAAACTCATCGCTCCGAGGTATCGTTCGGCGTGAGGATGTCGTGACCAGCGCAGTACTCGATCGTACCAGGGTTTGAACAAGGTCATGACTGGCCCTTTACCAGAGGTACGAAACTGACCGCTCCCAATGAGACCTGCTCATAATGATCATTACGATTGCTGATCATCGCAAGGTCCTGGATGCCTGGCGGACCGACCGGAATAATCAGCCGGCCGCCCGGCGCCAGCTGGTCCAGTAATTTCTGCGGTACTTCGTCGGGCGCGGCCGTGACGATAATGCCGTCATAGGGCCCATACTTGCGCCAGCCCTCCCAGCCATCTCCGGGGCGGAACTGCACGTTATAGATGTCGAGGTCGCGCAATCGTTGTTTGGTCCTGCGCAGCAACTCCGGAATGCGCTCTACCGTGTAGATCTTCTTGACCAGCGGCGCGAGAACCGCAGTCTGGTATCCACAGCCCGTGCCAACCTCGAGGACCTTCTCGCCCTGGAATCCATCGAGCAGCGCTTCTGTCATGCGCGCCACCACGTAAGGCTGACTGATAGTCTGCCCAAGGCCTATCGGCAGCGCCGTGTCTTCATAGGCGCGACTGGCCAAGGCTTCGTCGACAAATAAATGGCGAGGCACGTTGCGAATTTGCTCGAGCACCGATTCGTTGTGGATGCCCTGATCGCGCAGGCGTTGCACAAGCCTGTCGCGCGTGCGGGCCGAGGTCATGCCGATGCCCTGGCGAGCATCGATCATTGTTTAAGCCAGTCGGCGATACTCGGTACAGCATCATGGCGCGTCAGATCCACCTTCAGCGGCGTTATGGCGACGGCGCCCTGCTCGATCGCATGAAAATCAGTGCCATCGCCAGCATCCTGCCCTTCGCCTGCAGGCCCCACCCAGTAGATCGGACGACCGTACGGGTCAGTATCTGTTAGCACCTGTTCAGACTTGTGGCGAAACCCCAGTCGCGTCGCCCGAATACCCGTCAATTCTTCATACGGCAGGTCGGGAACGTTTACGTTGAGCACCGTATCCGGTGCAAGCGACGCACGCTCGATCTTCTTCACGAGCTCAACGGCAATCCGCGCCGCGGTCTCAAAATGGGTCAACTGTGCGCCCACCAGCGTCTTGCCTACAAGTGACATCGCAATCGTCGGCAGCCCCAGGAAACGCCCTTCCATGGCGGCCGCCACGGTTCCCGAATAAATAACATCGTCCCCGAGATTGGCGCCATGGTTAATGCCCGAGACGACCAGATCCGGCTCCTCGTCAAGAAGACCCGTCACCGCAAGGTGCACGCAGTCCGATGGTGTTCCGTCGACCTTGAAGCGATTCTTGCCGTATTGCGACACGCGTAACGGCGTCGATAGCGTCAACGAGTTACTGGCGGCAGAACGATTCCGATCCGGCGCAACCACGACAACATCAGCGACTTTCTCGAGCGCGTCGATCAGTGCGTTGATGCCAGTGGCCAGATACCCGTCGTCGTTACTTACGAGGATTTTCATGCTAGGAATGGATTCTCATGTAAAAATTCGACGCGCAGAGCCTTGATTGGCCTGAAGGACGCGCTCACTATACCGGTTGTTCAGCGCACACCATAGCCTCAAAGACCATACCGTGAGCGACAACGACACCGATGAGTTTCACAAAGCAATGCGCGGCACCAAGCCGCTCAGCAGTGAGCCGCGTGCGCCCGCCACAAAACCCAGGCCCAAACCCAAAGCCCGGTTCACCAAGGCGGATGAGCGCGAGGTACTCAACGAAAGCCTTGAAGACGACATCGATACCATCGAGCACGGTTATGGAGGCGCCCTGCGATTTCGGCGCCAGCATGTCGGCAAACGCACGATGCGCAAGCTGCAGCGCGGCGGCTTCAGCGTACAGGCCGAGATTGACCTGCATGGCATGACGTTGGACGAAGCCAGACCCCGGCTTGCCGATTTCATTGAATTTAGCGTATCCCAGGGTAAATACTGCGTGCGCGTCGTTCATGGTAAAGGACTGGGTTCCGGGGAACGCGGTCCCGTGCTCAAGAATGCTGTGAATCGCTGGCTCAGGCGCTGGGGCAGCGTGTTGGCGTTTGTGTCCACACGGCAGGTGGACGGAGGAACGGGTGCTATCTATGTTCTTCTACAAAAACAATAGAAAAAACAATGTTTTATATATTTTTATTAATCTTACTTCTATTTATTGTCAGCCGTAGTTTCGGTCAATTTCCGCAAGATCGAGTAGCTGCAGTGGCATAATTGAACGATGCTCGAACCCACCACGGACAAACGGACCAAAGAAGATCTTGATCGCGAGGTCTTCAATGCCTTTCAGGAGCACAAAGCCGGCCAGCTCGCCAAGGCATTCGCAGTCTATTCAGACGTCTTGCGCGTCATGCCGCTGCACGGAGAAGCGCTTCATTACATGGGATTGCTCGCGCAGCAGTCCGGCAAGTTTGAAGATGCCAGAAGGCTTATTCAACGTTCGCTCGAAGTTAATCCCGAAAATCCGGACGCACTGAATCACCTGGGGCAGGTGTACATCCGCTTTAACGATTACGCATCCGCCGAACGCTGCTTTCGACAGGCACTTGAATACGATGCCAGTCACTTTGATGCCCTCAATAACGTCGCAAACTGCCTCCGGCACGTCGGCGATCTCGAAGCAGCGTTGGCCCATTATGAGCGCGCCCGGGAAATAGAGCCCCGAAATCCTGTTTGTGTATTCAATTACGGCATCACTCTGAATGCTCTTGGTCGCCCTCGGGATGCCATTGAATGGCTGACCAAGGCAACGGAATACCAGGCGGAGAACTACCTTGCACATCATCATCTCGGCGTGTTGTTTGAACAGCTGGGTGATTTTCAAGATGCAAATTCCAACTATCTGGCCGCGTTGCACTATCAACCGAAGTACTACGAGTCACTGGCGGCTTTGTTGAACTCTCCCGAATACGACGCGAATGACGCACAGGTTGACACCGCACGAGAGGCGCTGACGCAGGACAACTTGTCGCCAGATACGAGGCTGCGCCTTGAACATGCATTGGGAAAGCATTTTGAAAAGGCACACAAATACGACATGGCGTTTCAACACTTTCACAACAGCAATGAAGTTGAAAAAGCCGTCGCCAGACCGTTTGATATCGACAGCCAAGCGAAGGAGTTCGACAAACTCATCGAGTTCTATACCGCCGAGAAGATTCAGCAACTAGCCCAATTTGGCAGTCAGGATGCGCGCCCGGTCTTTGTGGTTGGATTGCCAAGAACCGGCACGTCATTAACGGAACAAATACTGTCAAGTCATTCTGCGATTCATGGCGCAGGTGAACTTAGTTATATGCGCTCAATCGCTGGTCAGATCAAGAATTCTGCAGGTGAAGGTACTCTCTCATCACCAGCAGCACCGCTTACGCAAGAATCGATTGGGAAACTGAGCAAAAAATATCTGGACGGCCTGGGTAAGAAGAGCCCTGAGTCTGCGAGACGCATTGTCGATAAGTATCCGATTAATTATGTTCACCTCGGGCTGGTTGCAATCCTGTTTCCCAACGCGAAGATCATTCATTGCCAACGGGGCCCCTTGGATGTCGCGATTTCCTGCTACACCGTGTTATTCAAGCTGGGCAATGATTTCACTAACGACCTGATGAACTTCGGGCTGTATTACAAAGAGTATCAGCGGCTGATGACACATTGGTCGACCGCCTTACCGGCGGGTTATTTCGAACTTCAGTATGAAGATCTGATACGTGAGCCGGAAGCCGTGACAAAGCGACTCATCGCGTTCTGTGATTTGCCGTGGGAAGAGGAGTGTCTGCGATTCGACAGGAATAAGCGTACCGTTCTGACGCCGAGTAACTGGCAAGTCAGACAGAAGCTCTACGATACATCGGTTGGGCGGTGGAAAAATTACGAAAAACACTTGCTCGAGTTGAAATCATTCCTTGAAGAATAGCTGGACCATTCCGGGCCGTTTCAACCTGTCGAAATGCCCCGCTCAGGAATTGATGTCACCACAATTTCGCGCAGGACTGACGTTGCGAACGCGCCACGCGTGAGCTTGAAAGAAAGTACGGCCTCATCGTCTGCGGTTACCAGTTCCAGATCAGCAACCCTGAGCCTCAGACTTCGCGTTCCCGGCGCGACGCGTGCCCTGGCCAGTGCCGCCAGCCAGTCATCGGGACCAAAAGTCGACCCATCTCCAACCAGCTCACCAATGGGATGGATGTCCATTTCTCTGCACCGGCGGGTCAGCGCTGCATCAACCTGTTCGACGTCGAAGACGCTGCCCGTGCCATCAAGGTTCGCCTTGTCGCCTGCTGACAACGTTGCCCAGGCTGCGTCCTCGACACGCGCACTCAGGTACTCGTTGAACAGGAAGGACCGGATGGTCGAGATGGCAATGCTGCGTTTGTGACGCGGCAGCCGCTTGCCGCTCGCGAAGACATCGGCCAGCTCCAGGTTATTCCCCGCCCGCCCGAAACGCTGCTCGCCAAAGTAGTTGGGCACACCCTGCTCACGAATGGCCTGCACACGCTGTTCCAGCACAGCGGTATGTTCGGCAAGGCCGTCGCCGCGCAGGACAATGCGAAAATGATTGGCCCTGTGCGCACCTCGCCGCAGCTTTTTGTGATGGCGTTGCACATCCAGAATCTGCACACCTTCGACGTCAAGAAGACTCCAGTCGGGTGAGTGCCACCTCGGGACGCTGAACCACTGCCAAGTTACTGCGTGGCGATCTTTGAGCCCGGCATAACCCACATCTTTTGCCGGTACTGCGGCGAAACGCGCCAGCTGTCGGGAGACCCATTCGGTGTTGGCGCCCGTCTTCTCAATCCATAGGAAATCATGCTCGCCGTCGCTCGTGAACTCGTAGCCGAGCTCCTCCGTGACCTGGAAATCCTCAGGCCTCTCGCGGATACGCGCAGAAAATAACGGGGCACTCCCGTCAGTCGGGACCGAGACGTGCGCACGGGCCCAGTTCGGGAGGGACATGGAAGATCCTAATAGGTGGCGTCGGCGACGGGGACGACCTGGTAGAAGGTTTCTGCCTTGCCGATCATGCCAAGGTCAGTACGAGCGCGCTCTTCAGCCGCATCGCGGCCCTGCTTGAGATTAATCACTTCAGCATCCAGCGCCGCGTTGCGGTCGCGCAGTGACGCGTTGAGTGCGCGCTGTTCGGCAACCGCTGTGCGCAGTTTGATGGTCTTGCGGTAACCGTCGTCGGACAGCCAAAGCTGGACCTGCAGACCAAGCCCGGCAATCGCCAACATAATCAGTATCCAGCGTGAACCGCTCATTTATTTCCTATTCGACCTTGATCGAAAACGCATCACGAGCCGCATACCCGGCGTCAGTGCCCAGTTCCTCTTCAATGCGCAGCAGCTGATTGTACTTGGCGATACGATCCGACCGGGACAATGATCCAGTCTTGATCTGCGTCGCCTGGGTGCCTACCGCGATGTCAGCAATCGTCGCATCCGACGTTTCGCCGGAGCGATGCGAGATCACCGCGCTAAACCCTGCTTCGTCTGCCATAGTAATCGCATCAAGAGTTTCGCTTAAGGTACCGATTTGGTTGGGTTTTATCAATATCGAATTGCCAATTTTTTCGTTAATGCCGCGTTGCAGGATTGATGTGTTCGTGACAAACAGGTCGTCACCCACGATCTGCACGCGGTCACCCAGCTTTTCGGTCAACAGGCGCCACCCATCCCAGTCGCTCTCATCCATGCCGTCTTCGATGGTGATAATCGGATAAGCATCGGCCAGTTCCGCGAGATAGTCGGTAAAACCGGCGGCGTCGAATTGACGGCCTTCTGACTCAAGGTCATAGACGCCGTCCTTGTAGAACTCCGAACTCGCAGCATCCAGGCCCAGCAGAATATCGTCGCCGGCCTTGAAGCCAGCCTTCTCGATGGCGGTCATTATGATATCCAGAGCTGCCCTGTTGGACGCCAGGTCAGGCGCAAAACCACCTTCGTCACCCACGGCGGTATTCAGGCCCTGCCCGCTCAGCACGCTTTTCAGGCTGTGAAACACTTCGGCGCCGTAACGCAAAGCTTCGGTGAAGTTCGGCGCACCGACCGGCAAAATCATGAACTCCTGGATATCGACACTGTTGTCAGCATGCGCACCACCATTGATGATGTTCATCATTGGCACGGGCATCATCGTGCTGCTGCCAAGATGGCGGAACAGGGAAAGGCCTTTTGATGCGGCTTCGGCCTTGGCAGTCGCCAGCGAGATCGCGAGCAAGGCGTTCGCACCCAGCGTGCCTTTGTTGTCGCTGCCATCGAGCCCAATCATGCAGTCGTCCAGGGCGCGCTGGTTTTCAAAGTCCTTGCCAAGCAGTGCGTCGCGAAGTACGCCGTTAACATTGGCAACGGCTTTCTGGACACCTTTGCCCAGATAACGCGACTGATCACCGTCGCGCAGTTCCACAGCTTCGCGCGTACCCGTCGACGCACCTGAGGGCACGCCTGCGCGAGCCGTAGTGCCGTCGACCAGTGTTATATCGGCTTCCACCGTAGGATTTCCGCGTGAGTCGAGTATTTCCCGACCACGAATGTCCTTAATATTAATCATTGTCATTCCATTTCTTAGGGCGAGTCGGGTACCCCGAGGCCGTAGTCAGCCTCCTGATAGCCACGTTGTTTGACGCTCGCATCGATTGACATGAGCGTTGCGAGCAAATCTTTCATCTTGTCGAGTGGCCAGGCATTCGGACCATCACTCAGGGCCTTCTCTGGGTCGGGGTGCGTTTCCATGAAGAAGCCGGCTACGCCTGCCGCTGCGGCCGCTCGCGCCAATACCGGTATGAACTCCCGGCGCCCGCCCGAAGCCGAACCCAGCCCGCCGGGTTGCTGCACGGAGTGAGTCGCGTCAAACACCACAGGTGCGCCCGTGCCGCGCATGACGGCCAGGCTGCGCATATCGGAGACCAGGTTGTTGTAGCCGAACGAAAAACCCCGCTCGCACACCATGATGTTCTCGTTACCCGTTGACCTGGCCTTGTCGACGACGTTTTGCATCTCCCAGGGCGAGAGGAACTGCCCCTTCTTGATGTTCACCGGCAGCCCCGTTGCCGCCGTGCGCAGGATGAAGTTGGTCTGGCGACACAGGAACGCCGGCGTCTGCAGCACGTCAACCACATCGGCCACTTCATCCATGGGCGTATCTTCATGCACATCGGTAAGGATCGGCAGATCCAGCTGCTTCTTGACCTCAGCCAGGATGCGCAGGCCCTCTTCCATACCGGGACCACGAAAGCCGTCGCGCGACGAACGGTTCGCCTTGTCGAACGACGACTTGTAAATAAACGGGATGCCCAGCTCGTTCGTAATCTCCTTGAGCGTGCCAGCGGTGTCGAGCGTCATCTGCTCGCTCTCGACCACGCAGGTGCCGGCGATCAGGAAGATCGGATGATCATTCGCTGCTTCGAAATGACAAAGCTTCATGCCTGCGCCACTTCGGGCAACTCACCCTGACCGTGCTCGCGCACCGCCGCAATGTAGCTCTTGAACAACGGATGCCCATCGCGCGGGTTCGACGTAAATTCCGGATGGAACTGGCTTGCCAGGAAGAAAGGGTGACCTGGCAATTCGACCATTTCGACGAGGTCGTCGACGGACAGGCCCGAGAAGCTCAGTCCGGCTTCCGAGAGCCGGTCCCGATAGTTGTTATTCACCTCGTAGCGATGGCGATGGCGTTCGACAATATCCGTCGTCCCATAGCTGCGAGCCGCAAGCGACCCGGCAGCCAGTGTGACTGCCTGAGCCCCAAGCCGCATCGTACCGCCCAATTCGGATTCTTCGCTGCGTTCCTCGGTGCTGCCACCGGCGTCCTGCCACTCCGTGATCAGGCCGACGACCGGATGTCGCGCGCTCCTGTCAAACTCCGTGCTCATGGCACCTTCGAGTCCAGCCAGGTTGCGTGCCGCTTCGATCACCGCAACCTGCATACCCAGGCAAATGCCGAGGTAAGGAATGCCGTTTTCGCGCGCATAGCGCACCGCTTCGATTTTGCCCTCGATGCCGCGGTCGCCAAAGCCGCCCGGGACAACGATGCCGTCCATGTTCTCGAGCACCGTGAGGCCGTCTTGTTCGAGATCGGTGGAATCAATGAAGTGAATGTTGACCTTGGTGCGCGTATGGATGCCGCCGTGTTGCAGCGCCTCAACGAGCGAAATATAGGAGTCCTTGAGGTCCATGTATTTTCCGACCATGGCCACATTAACCTCGGCAGTCGGGTTCATCTTGGCTTCAACAACGATATCCCATTCGCTCAGATCAGCCTCCGGCAGGTCCAGCCCCAGCTGCCTAGCCACGATCTCGTCGAGGCCCTGTTCATGCATCATTCTCGGGATCTTGTAGAGATCATCCGCATCGTACGCCGAGATAACGGCCTTCTCGGGAACGTTGGTAAACAGGGCAATCTTCTTGCGTTCATCCGACGGCAGCGGCTTTTCCGAACGGCACACCAGAATATCCGGCTGAATACCGATCGAGCGCAGTTCCTTAACCGAGTGCTGCGTGGGCTTCGTCTTGATCTCCGAACTCGTCGGGATATACGGGACGAGCGTCAGATGTACGTACACAACCCGATCGCGGCCAAGCTCGATGCCCATCTGGCGAATCGCCTCCAGGAATGGCAGTGACTCGATGTCGCCGACCGTACCGCCAATCTCGACCAAACAGATATCCGCATCGCCGGCACCCTTTTTGACGCATTCCTTGATCTCATTGGTGATATGCGGGATGACCTGAACGGTTGCCCCGAGGTAGTCGCCACGACGCTCCTTGGCGATGACGCTCTCGTAGATTCGGCCGGTTGTATAGTTGCTGTGACGTCCACCTTTTGCGGTACGTACAAAGCGCTCGTAGTGGCCCAGATCAAGATCGGTCTCCGTACCGTCATGGGTGACAAATACTTCACCATGCTGGAAGGGACTCATCGTCCCCGGATCCACGTTGATGTAGGGATCCAGCTTGATCATGCTGATGGTCAGTCCGCGTGCTTCCAGAATCGCGCCGAGACAGGCTGACGTGATGCCCTTCCCAAGGGAAGAAACTACACCGCCGGTAATAAATACATAAGATGTCATGTGTGAGCTCAGGGCATCGTGCCCAAATGCGTATCTCAGCAAGAAACGACAAAGGGTTGGAGCAAAGCACTGCGTGGCTCGCGATGTGCTTTT